>OGGC01002319.1_pt1 | contig 10436 bp, 5 predicted proteins | sample 1571181 | NCBI WGS metagenome assembly OGGC01 (sample SAMEA2581930, study PRJEB24529) | metagenome | biome: Human gut stool | place: China | collected 2011 | reverse complement strand
AGGAGTCAGAAAAGAACTATAAGAAACGTATTAATAAGTCGCTCAATACCATGGGAGCGCTGACATGGGAAATAAAGAAAGGACTGACTTTGCGCAATGAGTTCGGTTTTGAAAATAATACCGAAGAACAACGCAAATTCTGGGGTATGGGCACCAAGAATGCCAAGAATAACAATAACCAGCCTATGGCGGAATGGATGATGAAGCAAGGCACCAAGTGGCAGTTGACCAATGTATTGAACTACAACTTTACTTTGGATGATGATGCGCACGATATCCGGCTGATGTTGGGACAGGAAATCAAACACCAGCAAACCAAGACCAAGACTTATTCCACCCGTTATTTCCCGGAGAATACTACGGCCGAGCAGGCGTTTGACAATCTGTCACTCGGTACTCCGTACGAAAATTCTTCAAAAGCGGATTCTCCCTCACGCATATCTTCTTTCTTCGGTCGTATCAATTATGGATATAAGGACAAATATCTGGCTACGTTTACGCTTCGTGCCGACGGCTCATCGAAATTCGCTTCCAATAATCGTTGGGGATTCTTTCCGGCAGGAGCTTTGGCATGGCGTCTTTCCAATGAAGACTTTATGCAGGACATTCCCTGGATTTCCAACCTGAAACTACGTTTGAGTTACGGTACTTCCGGTAACGACCGTATTGATGCCGACCTCTATCAGAAACTCTACGGAGTAAGCAGCAAGACGCCTGCCGGCTGGGGCGAAATAAGCCGCTACTATTATCAGTTCTATAATACCAGATATGTGTACAACCCCAATGTGAAATGGGAGACTACCATTACCCGTAATCTTGGTTTCGACTTCGGTTTCTTTAAGGAACGTCTCAGCGGTACGGTAGATATTTACTGGAATACGGTGAAAGATTTGCTTGTTCCTTCGGACATTCCCGGCTATACGGGGTATACCAAATTGATGACTAATGTGGGGCAGACTTCCAATCGGGGTATCGAACTTCAGTTGAATGCCTATATCGTTGAAACAAAAGATTTCTCTCTGAATGCGAATTTCAATATCGGTCATAATAAGAACAAAATAGACAAACTGGCAAGCGGTGAGAAAGAATGGATACTGACTTCCGGTTGGAATAAAGGTCTGATGAATGCTGATGATTACCGTGCTTACGTAGGTGGTACCAGTGGCCTGATTTACGGATACGTCAATGACGGTTTCTATACGGTGGATGATTTTGAATCGTTCGATGCTAAATCGCGTACTTGGAAATTGAAAGAGGGTGTGGTAGACTCCAGCCCGTTGTCGGATACTCCGCGTCCCGGTAATGCCAAGTTCAAGAAGCTGACTCCGGTAGACCCGAACAGCGCCAATCCTTATCAACTGACAGAAGCCGACCGTACCGTTATCGGAAATACGACTCCGAAGTTCTCGGGTGGCTTTGGCTTGAACGCTACCTATAAAGGTTTTGACCTCAGTATGTTCTTTAACTTCATGTACGATTTCGATGTATTCAATGCCAATAAGGTAATGCTTACCACGTGGGCGGATAACCATGAAAATAACTTCGGTATGGAAGTAGCTTCCGACAGACGTTGGCGCAATTTCGACGATATGGGTAATGAAATCCGCTATAGTCCGGAAATTCTTGCCGAATTCAATAAGAACGCTACTATGTGGAATCCTACATCCATAGGTAAGCCTATCTGTATGTCTTATGCAGTGGAAGACGGTTCGTTCCTGCGTCTGAACTCGGCTACTTTGGGTTATACGCTTCCGCAGGAGTGGACTAAGAAAGCAGGTCTGAGCAAAGTGCGTTTTTATGTGGCGGGAAGTAACCTGTTTACTATTACCGGATATACCGGATATGACCCTGAAGTGGATATTGCTACGGGATTAACGCCGAATATAGACAATAACCGTTATCCGCGTAGCCGTACCTATACTTTTGGCGCACAGTTGACCTTTTAGTTGAATCTTTAAAAAAAGAACTATGAATAAGAAACTTTTATATGTGTTCGTTGCAGGTTCTCTGCTTTCTTTGTCTTCCTGCAATGACTTCTTGGATGTGACACCGGCTTCGGGATTTACCCCCGATTACGTATTCTCTTCCGAGACGGAAATGAAATCATTGATGACCCGTATTTATTCTTCCATGACGGAAGACGGTCTTTACGGCAGTAATCTGGCCAGCGGATTTAATACGAATACCGATGTGGAAATGTCTTCCTTCAAGAACAGTACGGTCAATTCCGCAGGGTCGGATATAGGTTGCTTTGATGCACGTCCCACCTGGGGAACACTGAACAGTACTTGGAATAATCTGTATTTTGTCATAAACTATGCCAATGACTTTTTGCAATCCGTTCAAGAGTCTCCTCTTTGGTCGGAAGAGATTGGCAAAGAAGGCCCTACCGAAACACAACAGATGTATGGCGAGGTAAAGACACTTCGTGCCATGTTCTATCTCGACTTGATTCGTACATGGGGCGATGTGGTGTTTGTTACCGAACCTACAGAGTCTACGGATGATTTCTTCAGTCGCGGCACTACCAACCGTGACAAGATACTCGAATTCCTTATCGATGATCTTATTGCGGCAGAACCGATGATGAAGTATGCTGCCGACTTGGATTACGGTGTAGAACGTGCTTCACGCGAATTCTGTCAGGCACTTATCGGACAGCTTGCCTTGTACCGTGGCGGTTGGGCATTACGTGCCGATAAAGATAATCCTACGAATGTAGGCTATATGGAGCGTGGAGATAATTTCGAGCACTATTATCAGATTGCCGTTACCTATTTGGGCAAGGTTATCAAAGAAGGCAAGCACGATTTGAAACAGAGTTTTGAAAACCTGTGGATGAACGAATGTAACTGGAAAACCACCAATGATGATGATGTTATTTTTGCAGTTCCCATGCTGAAAAGTATAAGCAGCCGTTTTGCCTATAATATCGGTGTTACCATTGCCGAGGGTAACCATGAATACGGAAGTGCCCGTAATTACGTCACTTTCTGCGGCACTTATATCTTTTCGTTCGATAAGGACGATTTGCGTCGCGATATGACTTGTGCGCCTTATAAATACGATAAGGATTTGAATCAGGAATATGATATGGGTATTGCCGGTATGGGGGCAGCCAAATGGTCTAAACTCTATATGCAGTCTCCGTTGGGCACAAGCAGCGGAACCAACACTGGTGTCAACAATGTGCGTATGCGCTTTGCCGACGTGTTGTTAATGTATGCCGAAGCCGTGAATGAACTTTACGGTCCCCGTGAGGATGCGCAGGAAGCTTTGAAGCGTGTGCGTCGCCGTGCTTTTGCCTCTTCTCTCCATGCAGAGAAAGTGGATACTTATGTGGCATCGCTTACCAATGAACAGGATTTCTTCCAGGCCATTATGAATGAACGTAAGTGGGAATTTGGCGGTGAAGGTATCCGTAAGTATGACCTTGCCCGGTGGAATAAATACGGTGAAGTTATTTATAACCTTTACAATGAAATGATTAATTGGGGACTGGTAGCCAACGGTACGGCTGTGCCGGGAATAGAGAAAGTACCCGAACGCATCTACTATAAGAGCGTACCCGACCCGGAACATGCCGGTCGTACGGTTCTTGACATTGTGGGAATCGATGAATACGGTCCCGAGGTGGGACGTCCTGCCGGTTATGAGATGAAGGAATATGCCATTACATGGCGTACACTCAATCAGGAGACCCAGCAGTATGAGCCGGCAAGCGAAATTTATTGGAGTTTCCGTGGATTCATTAATAAAAATAATGAGCAGATGGTGAAACCTACCGATCCTTTGCGTTATCTCTGTCCTTATCCGTCCAAAGTGATTACCGACCATAGAGGACTGATTCAAAACTATTACGGATATTAATTACAGCTAAAAGATGAAACTTATGATAAAGTTATTTCATAAACTGATGACGGCCGCATTGCCCGTATTGCTGTGGGGAACACTGCTTACCGGCTGTACGGATGATAAATATAATAAGATAAACGACCTGTTCCAGCCTCGTTTCGTATTGGAGGAGCCGGAAGTGAAAGGCAATTCTATCAGCCTTGTGTGGTACAAGGTTAATGATGCTGTTTCCTATACGGTGGAATATTACCTCGACCAGTACCACAGTAACTTGTTCATGGCTCAGGAAACAACAGTACCGCAATTGTTTGTCGATGACATTCCTTACGGAACTACGTATTACATTCGTGTACGTAGCAATGCGGCTGATGAGGCCAACAATTCGCAGTGGAGTTACACTACGACTTCTACCGAGAAACGTCCGGAATTTACCCATCTGCTCGAAGATGTTTCAAAGACAGAGATTACAGAAACAACTGCTATTATCCGTTGGAAGAAAGATTATAAGAAAGATCCCGTAGACAGTATCAGCGTAATGCCTATGATGGACGCTACATTACCGGGAGTAAGCCGTTATCTCACCATTGATGAAATGTTGCAGGGATATGCGGAAATTGAAGGGCTGACGAAGAATACGCTTTATACAGTCAACGTATATGATACTAATAAACCTCGCAAGTACGACAAACCTTATAATTCCATAACGCTCCGTACTGCTGGGCCGTCTGCATCGTCCATTCCTGTAGGGCCGGAAGACGATCTTTCTGCCATGTTGTTGGAGAATGACCTTAATCCGGAGATTCCAGAAGGAACAGAATATTACCTACCTGCCGGTTCTTCCTACCGTATTACTCCGTTCGAACTTGCCAAAGGTTTCCGTCTGGTAGGTAGCAGTGAGGGTGTCAAGCCGAAAGTGATTTTGGACGATTGGTGGAGGATTGCCGAAGGCTCGTATATTACGGCATTGGAATTTGAGAATATCGAGTTCTCACATACATCCAACAATAAGTATTTCATGAATGCCGACAAGTCATTCACCATTGAAAGTGTCAGCTTCGTCAATTGTGATTTCATCGGGCTTACCCGTGGATTCTGGCGTCATCAACAAGCAACCAGCAAGCATATCATGAGTTTTGCGGTAGAAGGATGCCGTTTCGACAAGTGCGGTTGGCAGACAGGTAGCTACGGTTTGATGGATTTGCGCTCGTTCAATGACCCGACGGCATACGACCAAGTGGATAAAGCTGTCTTCCGCAATTGTACGTTCAGTCGTGACAATGACGGTACGACAGGATTCGGTTGGGGCAATCTTTTCAATGCACCTTACATTGATAAGCCCATACAGTTGGAATTCAAGAATATCACAGTCTATAACTACTGTCTCAATAAACGTTTGATAAATATCGGTTCTGCCGTAGGTTCCGAACTGACTATCGAGGGCATGGTGCTTGCGTCGCCTTCAGGAGACCTTTATGTGGCGGGTGCCAATACCACTACTCGTTTCGCCAACAACTATACGACGAAAGATTATGCTTTGGGTGGTGCCAAGATGAATGCTACAGACTTGGATATTACGGCAGCCGAACTGTTTGCCGATCCCGACAATGGCGACCTTACCATCAAAGACAGTTCTTCGCCGATAGTTACCAATCGTGCGGGTGATACACGCTGGTTGCCTTGATAAAAGAACGATAATAAAACAGACGAAATTATAAACTTAAAAATTTAATAATATGAAACTTAAACATTTATTCTATGCAGCAGCCATCTCTACATTGGCGGCTGCTTGCAGCGAAGCAGACGAGTTGAGCTCCGGTATCCGCTCAGAGAAGACATTGGATGCCATCCATTCGGGCACGGACCGTTTTGCCACACGTGTCAATCTGAACAGCGAGTGGGAGAGTGGTGATGCTATCGGAGTATATATGCTCGATGCAGGAACAGGAAACATCCGTAACTCTGCAATGAATATACAGTATAATGCCGATGTGGCAGAAATATCTACAGAAACCAACTTTGTAGCTGCCGCAGGTGGAATAGGTATTTATGACCAACCGTGCGATTTCGTGGCATATTATCCCTATTCTTCCGGTGAGGAAGGGAAAGTGGATGCCGGTGCAGGTGTATACAAGATAGACTTGGCAGACCAGTCTGCCGGTATTGCCGGTCATGACTTGATGTGGGCAAAGGTTGAGAACAAGGCTACGGACTAATTGCTGAGTAGCGGGCTGTCTATGACTTTTCATCATCAGTTGGCATTATTGTATGTAAATATAGGTAATGAAGATGTGAAAGTCGAAAATGTGAAAGTAAATGGACTCAATACAACTGCTCATTTTGACCTGCTCAAAGGAGAACTGTCTGTAGATGATGCACCGAAAGCAGTCACTTTACATAAATTGTCTGATAAATCGTTTGTAGGTGTGATGCTTCCTGTTGCTAATATAGCAAAGGTTATGTCTGTAACTATTGAAGCAGGTGGAAAGATTTTTCAATATATGGTACCGGCAACCAGTAAGATTTCTAAGTTTGAAGCCGGTTATGAATACATATTTAACATAAATCTGAAAAACTCATCCGGCGATTTGATTTCGGGCGGGAATGGAAGTAATGAAGGTTGGAAACCTGGTGAGAATGAAGGTGGAGATGCTACAGAGACCAATCCGGAAATACCAAGTGGATATGAAACCATTCCGGTTAATGGTGATACAGAACTGACTACTGTGTTGGACGGTGCTTCTGGTAAGATTGCTTTGTTGTTTGCATCAGGTAATTCTTACAATTTTAACACTAATCTGGTGATACCGTCTGCGGTTACGGAATTGATGTTGTTGGGTGACGGGAAACAGCAAGTGGAATTGTCCATGAAGAGCATTATAAATACCGGTCTTCAGAAACTTTCTTTGAATAATTTGAAGATTACAGGCAAATCAAATGCAACTTTGTTGAGTAATGCGGCAGAAGATAACCTTGATAACCAATTTGCATCGGATGCAGTGGTAGAGATTAAAAAATGTGAGCTTACAGGAATGAAATATGTATGTAATTGGGATGGTAATAAGGATTCTGAAAGAAATACTCTTTCTTCCTTTACTGTAGACGACTGCTATATGCATGATATGTCTTCTGTTTTTGAAAGCTATGGTTCGGAAGTAATAACATTGACTAATTCTACTTTTTATAAAATGTCAGGGCAAGCTATACATCCATATAATTCCAAAGGTGCTTTTAATCCGACAATTACAATACAGCATTGTACATTGGTTAGTTTGGATAAAACTCCGATTCAAGGAACGGATAACGGCTGTAACATTATTTATAGCAATAATGTTTCTGCTATGATAGATCCGGCGCATTCCAATTTGTCTTATAACACTACCAGTTCAACAGGAGAAGGTAATTATGCTGCAAAAAATGATGATGATGGTAAAGTAGCTACCGGTGGTTTTAAATCCGAAACAGCTGTAACTTTTAATACCGATTATAAAGTTTCTGATTTGTTCGTGAATGCAGCCAACGGCGACCTTACACTCAAGATTGCTGTTCAAGCAGGTGATCCCCGCTGGTATAAATCAGTAGAATAATCCGTGTTTACGTATAATAATTATTTAGACTATAAATTTATGAAATTATTTCATACCCTATTATATCCCCTTTTGGGACTATTGTTCCTCTCCTGCTCGGACAACGAGCAGGAGACGGGTGATAATCCTGCGCCTACTACCGGTACGATTACGTTCGGTGTAGACCTGACAGGCTTTACCACCCGTGTCACACAAGACGGTACGTCTTGGACGAATGGGGACAAGATTGGAACATTCGCCTTGGATGCCGATACGTCCGAGCCGGTATTGGACAATGTGAATGTACCTTATGTATGTGCCGAGGACGGTCAGTCGGTAGCATTCACTTCGGAAACTCCGCTTGCTGTACAGGACGATGGCAAGCCGGTGAAGTTTGTCGCTTACTATCCGTATAATGCCGATATGCAGGACTTTAACTATCCGGTGTCGATAACCGACCAAAGCAATGGAAGTACCGCTTGCGACTTGCTGTACGGTACTGCATCCGAACCGTATGTGTATGATAAAGAAAGTGATACGGACATTGCGTTGAAATTTACACACCGTCTCTCAAAGGTGGTTTTGAAGTTCATGGATATGGAAAAGAACCCCTTGACGGTAAGTGATGTGAAGATACAGGGCATGCCGGTTTCCGCTGCATTCAATGTGCAGACGGGGGCGTTGACAACAGATGATAATTCCGTAGCCGATATAACTCCTTACGTGAATTCTGCTAACAATTATCGTGAAGCCATCATTCTGCCCGTTGCTTTAAGCGATGCTTACAAGGTATCGTTTGTTTTGGACGGCAGAACACGCGAATGGGTGTTTGCCAACCTTGATATCAGTCTGCCCAAATTCAATGCCGGTTCGCAATATACGTTCGGAATTTATATCGATCCTACGGAAGATATTATCATAGGCCGTCTGGAAGATGTGGATGCAGGAAACAGCTCCGCTCCGTGGGAAGACGGCAGCAATGAAAACGGTACGGCGGATGGGAATCAACCTGCCGAGTACCATCTCTTTCCAGCCGATAAAGCAACTGATGCTTTTGCCGATACGGAATTGAAAATCTCTTTCGACGGCGTAGCGCCTGAGTTGGGTACAAGCGGATACATCCGCATTTATCGGATGAGCGACCATAAGATGGTGGATGAGATTAATATGGGAGAACGACGTGTGTCCATTGAAGATGGAAAAACTCTTCTGAATACTTGGATGGATATCATAGGCGTGACACCTAAGGGTTCTTCTGTCAGTCGTCGCGTGGTGAACTATTATCCGGTACGGGTGGAAGAAAATGATTTTATCATCAAGCCCCATCAGCAACGTTTGGATTTTGATACGGAGTACTATGTGGTTATTGACCGCGAAGCTATCGGTCAGGAAGATTTTCCGGGCATTTACGGTCGTGCGTGGACTTTCAAGACAAAGCCTGCTCCTCAGATTGACGGTCCGGAATATAATGTACGGATAAGCCATACCGATGCGGCAGCCCATTTCTATACATTGCAGGGAGCTATCGATTTTTGTGCTGTTAATGTAGATCTAAATGCACAGAAAGTATTCCGGTTGGATGATGGTATTTATCAGGAAATGATTTATTTGCGCGACCAAAGTAATATTACTATTAAAGGGAATCCGGGAGATAATACAGCGGTTAACGTTCAGTATGATAACTCGAATGATATAAACGGCGGTATCGGCGGTGGTACGAATATCGATCAGTTTGCTCCGGTGGGAACAATTGTACCTTCTTCCGGTGGTCGTTCGGTTGTAATACTTCAAGGTAATTCCGAGCATATTCGTTTTGAGAATCTTACAATAGAGAATGCTTATGGATGGACGTTGGGCAAAAACGGACAAGCCGAAGCGTTGTTTATTGATAATAAGTCGGCCGCTCTTGTCAATTGCCGTATTCTGAGTTTTCAAGATACTTTGCTTCCGGGCGGTGGATATAATTGGTTCTACAAATGCTATATCGCAGGTGCTACGGATTTTATCTGGGGTTCGGGAGAAGTTGTGTTGTTTGAAGACTGCGAACTTCATGCACCTACCGGCACTCGTGCCGTGATGCAGGCTCGTGTCAAAGAAGGTTATTTGGGTTATGTGTTCGACCGTTGCCGTTTTACGGTAGGCGAGGGAGTTACTAAGTCCACATTGATTTATCAGTATGCACCTGACAACCTGACTTTCCTGAACTGTACATTTGCCGATGTGTACGGTCCGAACTTTGTAGGGGAAAATAAACCGTTGGAGCCTACCATACCGTCGGTTACTGCCGGTTGCAAGATGTACAACGGTAAGACAGAATCCGGAGACGATTTCTACAATCTTATTCCTGAAGCTGTGAGAACTACGGTACTTAATCTTAGTGAGGCACAGTTTAACGAAAACTTCGGTAGCCGGGAAAAGATTATGAGTTGGAAAGGCAATGATCCCTCTTGGTTTAAGGAGTAAACAAACACAAATATAAATACTTAAAAGTTTTATAACTGATGAACAGATTAATGAAAATGGCGGGCTTCATGCCCGTCATTTTAGGAACACTTTGCGCTTGTCAAAGCGCTTCGACGGAGCGTTATGACATCGCAAACAAGGAAGACCTTTATAAGAATCTTCCCTTTGAGATGCCTGTCGTACAGCATCCCTTTTTCCCCGACTATCAGGTGGATATCCGTGATTTCGGCGCAAAGGCGGACGGTGAGACACTGAACACCGAAGCCATTAACAATGCCATCAGGGCGGTGAGCAAGAAGGGTGGTGGTAAAGTAATCATTCCCGAGGGATTGTGGCTTACGGGGCCTATCGTATTGCAGAGCAATGTCAACCTGCATACCGAACGAAACGCGCTTGTACTCTTCAGCGATGATGCCGCTTTGTATCCGTTGGTGCATACCTCTTTCGAGGGGTTGGACATGCTCCGTTGCCAGTCGCCTATCTCTGCGATGAAAGCAGAGAATATAGCCATTACGGGGCACGGGAGCATGTCCAACCCCTCGAAAGAGGTATGAG
>OGGC01002318.1_pt1 | contig 10437 bp, 10 predicted proteins | sample 1571181 | NCBI WGS metagenome assembly OGGC01 (sample SAMEA2581930, study PRJEB24529) | metagenome | biome: Human gut stool | place: China | collected 2011 | reverse complement strand
ACCCGGTTGATGAAGAAGTGTGTTTGTTTGGCGGTGAGGTTTTCCAGAATCCCGAGAAAGCCTCTGGCATACCTCACCTGCTTATTGGAGCAAAAGTAAGGGCACTCATTCTTGAACTTGGCTAAATGCTTGGGATTGATGGCACTGCAAGATATAAGCTCTTCCGGCGAAAGCCTTTCTGCCAATTGCCTGAGGCAAGTTTCTGCTTTACTGCATTGCCGGTTGATACACCATAGGAAATTATTGGGAACATCTGAAAATGCAAGTTCTTTTTCTTTCATTGTGAATTGCGGTTTATGTGAGGACTCTGATAACTATCTGCAAATGTAGCCATTCTTATTCTTATTAGGCGTGAGATGTTTATAAAAAAATCTATTATTGCTCTTTTATCAAAAATGTTTATTGTAATCTTGGAAAGAAAAGCTAACTTGCTCAAATAAAAGTAGTTTGAGTGGCTAATGGAATTTGAGGTAATGACTTAGCAACTGTACTCATTTCTGCGCTCTGCTTTGCATTGCTTTCAAAATAACTCTTTTGTTCACTGCAAAAGTACAAAAATAGTGCTGACGAGAAAAAAGAAAGATAGTATTTTTTCGCCAGCACTTATTGTAGGCTCATCTATTAAAATAGAAGCTTGTGCATTTGGGTTTATAGTAATCATTATTCTTTGTCTGCAAATTTCTTGCGGTTTGCAAGTTTGGTTACTGTTTTGGCAATCCTGTCAACTCTGGTCTGCTCCCCCTTTGCCGAATATATCCACCTGATGTATTTGTATTGTTCGCTTTCAATGAGCGAATTAAAAAACTGCAAAGCTACGATGTCATCTTGTAAACACAACAAAAATTCTTTCGGGATTTCTATTGGTTCATTGTCTGGATATAAAACAATGTGGACATAATCTCCTGCCTGTTTCTGTATCTTTTTGCGGATTTCAGCATTGACAGCCAGAAACAGAACCCCCTTTCCAGATGGCATTACATCCCCAGATGGCATTAAACGGTAACCTTTAATTTGATAACTGTCAATTGTTCCTCGTACTTTCACCCAATTGAACGGGGCATTGGGGTCTGGCCTAATTTCAGGAATAATCGTATATGTCCAACCGTACTTGCCGGGCAATTTCTCAAGTAAATATTCTTTATCGACTAATTTTTCATCCATGTTTTTAAAACATATATATAGTAAGCAAAGGTACAAAAAGCTGAGGTAAATTACTCATTTACTTCAACTTTTTGTTTAATAGACAATGAAATAGAGTTATGATTTTATTCCTTGCCTCTCCTGTTGTTCTTGTAGTTTAATCTCAGTGAAGAGCAGAAACTGCAAATGTAGCCATTCTTATATAGGCGTGAGACGTTTATAAAAAAATCTATTATTGCTCTTTTATCAAAATGTTATGTTTATATTCGCAAAAAAACAGAAACTGATTATTAAGGAAGGATATTATGCTTGCATATACATACATCGAACATGGAAGATTCGGTCTGTTGGACAAGCCAAAGCCCGAATTGAAGGACTCTCGCGACGCTATTGTCCGCGTGACACTTGGTAGCATCTGTACCAGTGATTTGCATATCAAACATGGCAGTGTGCCGCGTGCCGTGCCGGGAATAACGGTAGGACATGAAATGGTGGGCGTTGTTGAACAGGTTGGGAGTCGTGTTACTTCGGTCAAACCAGGCGACAGGGTTACCGTCAATGTTGAGACTTTTTGCGGTGAGTGTTTTTTCTGCCAACACGGATATGTGAATAACTGTACGGATGTGAATGGTGGTTGGGCATTAGGATGCCGTATTGACGGCGGCCAGGCGGAGTATGTCAGGGTTCCTTATGCCGACCGGGGATTGAACCGCATTCCCGATTCGGTGAACGATGAACAGGCGCTTTTTGTAGGCGATGTGCTTGCAACGGGATTTTGGGCGGCACGCATTTCGGAGATTTCCGGGGAGGATACGGTTCTTGTCATAGGAGCCGGCCCTACGGGGATATGTACTTTGCTTTGCGTGATGCTGAAGAAACCGAAGCGTATCATTGTTTGTGAAAAGTCCTCTGAAAGAATTCGGTTTATCCGTGAACATTATCCTGATGTATTGGTGACGGAGCCGGAAGAGTGTAAGGAGTTTGTACTTCGTAACAGCGATCACGGAGGCGCTGATGTCGTGTTGGAAGTGGCAGGAGCCGGAGACACTTTCCGCCTGGCGTGGGAATGTGCCCGTCCCAATGCGGTGGTTACGGTTGTGGCGCTTTATGATAATCCTCAAATACTTCCTTTGCCCGATATGTATGGTAAGAATCTGACTTTCAAGACCGGTGGAGTGGATGGATGCGATTGTGCCGAGATTCTCCGTTTGATAGAGGCGGGAAAGATTGATACCACGCCGCTTATCACACACCGTTTTCCCCTGACAAAAATCGAAGAAGCATACCGCGTATTCGAAAACAGGCTGGACGGGGTGATTAAAGTGGCGATAGCGGGAAAATAAAAACAAGCTTCAGGCTTTATTTTCCTGTTTTATTTTCCGGAAGCTGGTGTGCGAAGTTGCCAGAAAGCTACGGCAGCAGCGGCAGCTACATTAAGCGAGTCGACGCCGTGCGACATGGGGATGCGGACTACGTAGTCGCTCCCGGCAATGGTTTCGCGTGACAGTCCGTCTCCTTCGGTACCCATTATGATAGCCAGCTTAGGTTCGGCGGTCAAGGCAGGATTGTCGATAGGTATGGAGTTGTCGGTAAGCGCCATAGCTGCCGTGCGGAAACCTAAGTCGTTCAGTTTGCCGATGGGAGCGTCCAACCAAGTCCATGGTACGAGGAATACCGACCCCATGGATACCCTGACCGCACGCCGGTTGAGCGGGTCGCAAGAGGTGGGGGTGAGCAGCACGGCATCTATGCCGAGAGCGGCAGCCGAACGGAAGATTGCTCCTATGTTGGTTGTATCGACCACGCCGTCTATCACTACGATACGCCGGGCTTCCCGGCATACTTCCTCAAGGCTGAGTGGCGTGGGACGCCGCATGGCGCAAAGGACGCCGCGGGTCAGGGTATATCCGGTAAGCGTGGCAAGCAACTCCCTTGTTCCTGTATAGACCGGAATGTCTCCGCTGCGCCCAATGATAGTTGCGGCATCACCCGTAATGTGTTTCTGTTCGCATAGGAGTGCCAGAGGTTTATATCCTGCATCAATGGCAACGGAAATGACTTTGGGACTTTCCGCAATGAAGATGCCTTTGGTAGGTTCGATGCGATTACGTAGCTGAGCTTCGGTAAGCGTGCTGAAAATTTCCACTCCGGGGTGGGATAGGGATGATATTTCGATGATGGGCATGTAGCTGTTTCTTTTTTGTTATTGTTTTTGATGCGTTTTCGTGAATCGGGATTAAAATCAAACAATGAAAAAGAATTACTCTTCATTGGAGTCCATAACTTTATCTGCCAGTGGAACCAGCTCAAATTCAAGAATGCTTGCCGGTATCTCGCATTCTTTAAATAAGTAGTTCAAGATATTGCGTTTGGTGTTTGTACTGCAAGAAGTATGAACGTAACAATGTTCTGCCACTTTGCTTCTTCCTTTGGCCTCGGAAGCATGTATCCAGTAATTCTTACCGGCTACATAGGTCATTGTAGAAGGACTTTCATTGTATATGAGTTTGCAGACTTGTACCAGCATTTCCACCCAGTTTGAGACTGCATGCCGTTCGTTTCTGTAGCGATAACCGATGATTTGCCGCCAACTCAGTTCATATTCGTCGTCGTCAAATGAAACCAACTCATATTCCTTTTCCAGTGGAACATATTCCGTCTTTATCATCGGCCATAGCCGGAGGAAGTTTTCAAGAAGAATCTGTTGTCTTTCTTTAATCTCGTCAATAGTCCATTTAGAACATTGTTTTAGATAGTTTGACAAACAGAAAGCCGAGTTTTTAAAACCGTTAATCTTGTTTCCTTTGCGGTCTGTGTATCCGTCCTTTTTCTCCTGAAACGAGTGGTTGCTGTATGACGTATTGAATCCGGTAAGGGTTAGGTTGGCAAAAGTGTGGAGATAGGTGTCATATATCTGCTGCCAGTTTTCTCCCAGTTCTTCTTTCCACTGAGGTGTTAGTGTCTGAGGCATGATGTGTTCTATGGTGAATATGCCGTCCTTCATTTTTTTTACGATTGTATCATTTGCCTCCGGACTGTTTTCATTTTCCATACGTTCGAACAGGAAGAACTTATAGTTGCTTGGAATACGATAAATCTGTCTGGTTGGAAAGGCTGATTTAACATCGTTGTCGTTTGGAAATGATACGGTTCCTTGTTTTCTGAGCAAAATGAATTTGAGGATCTGAGAGTACGGTAGAAGTAACTCGGCATCTCTTTCCTTATGGCGTTTGTATATCTTCAAAATATCATTATGGAGAGTAGCAAACATCTTTTGAAGCGCATTTGCAGGGTAGTTGCAGATAATCCGGCGGGCCCAGTAGTTTTCGATTGTGTCCAACACTTCATACCGTTCGGTTTCGTTCAGGTTATTCGTTGACGCATAGTCAAAGAATGACAACAGGTAGGGCAGGTGTACAAGAGATTCTATGGTTGCAATCTGTTTCAGCTTGCGGTTGAGACGGGCATGGCTGGTTTCGCCTTTGAGTATCTGCCGATAGTATTTGGCAAACTTCAACATATCTTCAAGGAGGACTTGACGGTCGATGTGAGACTTCATATCGTATGATTTGAAGTCAAAATATAAGTCCTCAATATTGCTGATCGTGCCTTTCTTTAGTGTCAGATAATCACGGATAAACATTGTCGGCTCTCCATCTGTCAGTTTTTCTATTTTGCTCCAGTTGGCATGGTAGTAGTCTTCCTGCTTCTTGGAAGAAAGTGACATGAGCAGGTAGTTGCGTACCTTATCTGCCTCTTCAAGGTCTTTGCCGCACGAGTTTAGAGATTCAAAAATCAACTGTGGATTATCTTTCGCTTCCAAACGAATATCAATCACTTCCAGTTTCTCGATGGCTTTAATAAGCTCCTCAAAAGTGAGGTTGCTTATCTGAATTAATTGGTAAAAAAGTTCGTAGTTTGCAGTAATGCCTGTATTCTTGATGAAATCATCTGAATTGTTGGTAAACAGTGCATCATATGCTTCGATATCTCCTTCAATCGGGCGCAGTTTTATCTGTCTGTCAATTCTTTTTCTTATGGCATAGAGATAGTTTTTCCTTACTTCCTCAATATCTTCATTGCCTGGTTGCATATCGCCATTGGCAACTGCATTGAAAGCGGCCAGAATCAGGAGCGATAAAGTTGTGATACGCTGCTGACCATCGATAATCAGCAAATCGTCTTCAACCTCGCTGGCTTTTGTTGCAACAATACTTTCGAAAAAATGGCTTTGCAATTCTTCTTTATGAATTTTTATCAGATCTTCAAATAAACGTACACAATGCTTTTTCTGCCATGCATACTTACGCTGGTAGAGGGGTATAATAAACTGTGTCTTTGCGCCGTAGAAATAGTCACTAATATTTACCGAACCTTTCATTTTTTGCTTTTAGTTTAACAGACTTCAATTGTTAAGTTTGACTCATAGCTGTGCAAGAATATGCGCAATCTATGGTTACTCTCATAACCGAGTTCGATATAAAAACGGGGTTAGGCCCGAAGAATACCGTTTCTCTTGTGTTTTATACTCTAACATAACATAATATGGTGTTAGAGTGATAAGCTTTTCATTGAGAATAAATAAGATAGCAATAAAATGTTAAGTTTATAGTGCCGGATTGTAACATTTAAACGTTTACTGCTATGTTATCAGCGGCTAAAGTTACAGAGATTTATTGTATGACGGATGATTTTGCAGGGAATTTATGTTGCACAGGAAAAAATATATGGTTGGGAATAAAATACTGCAATATGTTCAAATTGTATGTAAGTATCCGATAAAGTACACATTGTACAGTTAGGGAATCCTCAGTTGCTTTGCAATCAAAAAAGACATGAAACTTCTTCATGCTGAAAACGGAGGTGTGGTACTCTATGTAAACGTTTGGAAAAGAGTATGCTCCACTTGTCATCCTATAACAGCAAAACCAGGTATTATGCATTGGGGTGGAGGAATTTGGTAATGATGGTAGAAGGTATAAGTGATAATCTTACCGATGCAGATAGAATGGGAAAATATATCTTATAGCTGGTAATCATGATATTAAGAATCTCAGGCAGAATTATACGAAGCACTTTGAACAGATAACGATGCAGATGCATATTGAAGTAGATAAACAGAAAATTTATCTGAACCATTGTCCCTTCCTTTGTTATGGAGGAGCTTACTGTGGTACATGGTAGCTTTTCGGACATGTACATACCAGCAGGCATAACACCGGAAAGGATGTTCCGCGATGGAAAATGCTTTTCCCGAAAAACTTTATGAGGAAAATAGCGAAATTGGACATATAACAAATACAAAATATAGGATTTATAATCAGTTACTATGAATCTGACGATAAGTTTTCATATAAAAATTAGTTTTATTCTCAGAAATTGCATAGTTTCGTATTTATAATTGTACCTTGCAAATTTACACACCTCATTTTTATGTAATTTAATATATCCCACTTTTACAACTTTGCTAGTTTACATTAATTAACTCTTTTTATATAGCAATGCCCTATGTCTGATTGCTAAAAATTGTTTTCCTATTCTCCAAACGATAACTCTTTCCTGAGAGATTGATTACTTCACAACAGTAGAGCAACCTGTCAAGTAAGGCAGCAGCCACCGCTTCATCTCCCAGTTCCTCCAACCACTCCGCCAGTCCCCTGTTCGCAATAATAATGAGTGACACTTTTTCCTGAAGGGTGTTAACCAGCTTGAACAATAGCAGCATATCTTCTCTCTTCAAAGGATATAATGTGACATTATCAATTGCCAGCAACCGGGCTTTCATTATCCTTTCATAGGTCTTCATAGCATGTCGGGAAACATCCTTTGTCTTCAGACAGACGAGCAGATCTTCCAGGCTTATCAAGGCAGCATTGTATCCTTCTTTCACCGCCTCATGAACGAGCCCGGATGCAATGAATGTCTTTCCGGTTCCGGGACCTCCTACCAGGAGGAGATTGTATGCCCTGCTCATCCACGTGAGCTCACGCAACTCCCGAAGTTGTCTGCCGTCCAGTCCTTCTGTCCGGTTGAAATCATACTCATCCAAAGTATGCCTGGCAGGGAGTCCGGCCACTTTTATTCGTGAAAGAAAGCTTTTCCGGTCCCTTTCACCTACTTCTTTTGCAAGGCAGGAAAACAGAAACTCCGAATAGGTAGGCTGCTTTTCTTGTGCCTCATGTATAATCTCTGTCATGTGTTCAGCCAGACTTGCCAGTTTCAGACGTCGTGCATATTCGACCAGTTCTTTTTTACGTTTTATCATGATTCGTGAAAATATCTTTGTAAGACTGCATCATTCCGGTTTGAAACGGTGGATGTATGCTCGGTGGTTGTGAAATATAAGTGCTGCCATTTTCCGGTATCTCTCCGGAGTTTCTACGCACACACTCGCATAGATTCCTAACCGACTCCCCATTATAGATGCCCCGGTCCAGACACATGCGTATGGCTTCGACCAGCGTATGTCCGTCATAGCTCGGAATACTACGCAGGATTACTTCCAGGTTACTCCTGTAGTAGCGTTCCTTTCGCCGGCGCAGATTTTCCAGCCATAAGGCGACTTCCTTGTTATAAGATACATATATAAGGATGCGTTCCGCCAATTTCTGTGTACCGGCATTTCTGGCCCTCCGATGTTTTTCATCATATATGATTTTCCCTCTTCCCATGTTAAGAGGATGCCTGCCCAGAAGTTTTCCCGTATCTTTACTGTACAGTTCCAGACAGCCTTCAGCTTCTTGTAGCCATACTGTTGTTTCTCCACTCCGGTAGGTTCCTGAAGGAACACTGTAGTAGTTTCCCCGATACTGTACCGTATTGTCTTTACGTACATGGTATTCGGTCATGTACTCCTGCGGCGGTTGCGGAGTTCCATAATAAGGCATCATGAAATTTTTCTCCACGATAAACTCCCGGTTGGGAATCAGACGGGTGGTTCCATGTTCCTTTCCATTCCCGGTCCTTTCCAACCAAAGGCGTGCTTCTTCATTAAGCCTGTCTATGTTATGAAAAAGTCTCCCTGAGAGAAAGTTGCCTTTTACATACTTGACTACATTCTCCACCTTTCCTTTCGATTCCGGGTCCGCTTTTCGACAGAATACAGGCAGGAAATGCTGCTCCTTTACGAATGATTGGAATTTTGTTGTCAGCACCAGATCTCCCAAATTCTCTCTTGATATAAGTACCCTGTCCTGGTCATAGATTATTTTGCGGGGCTTTCCGCCGAAATACTGGAAAGCAAGTTCATGTGCGTATACTGCAAGTTCCGTATCAAAAGGCCGGCGACTGAAATGGATGAACTTTTGCCGGGAACGTGAAAGGACTATTGCAAAGAAGTAAACTTTCACGTTACTTCCGTTTCCAACCGGTATCCATTTCTCACCAAAGTCAGCCTGCGCATATTCCCCGTAAGGTGTATCCGGCTGTTTCTCATAATCCCGACGAACCCTGCCGTCCGAGTTCTTCCCGATACCGTATTTTTCCCTTATGCGTCCGACAAAGTTAAATACGGTCTTGCCGCATACTTGAGGGAAGTCCGGATAACATTCCCTGAGCCAGTCATGTATCCTGGCAGCAGATATATACGGATATTCTTCCAGGGTTCCGCGCACATATTCCTCATATTTTCCAAGTTTCAACTTATGTCTGCGATGAGAGTTCTGTTTCCTGATGAATTCTTCCCTGCTTATCGCCAGGTATCGCCGTACGGTGCTTCTGTCTACGCCCAGGCATCTGCCGATCTGTGTCTTGTTGAGTCCTTTGGAACATAGTTCCCTTACCTTGTACCACATATACTGTTTATCTTTTAAAAAGCGACTCGTAGTTTCCATTATGATGTCTTTCTCTTTTTGAGCCGGCAAAGATAAGACATTCCATCATCAGGATGAAGATGATTCAACCCCGTAAGTGTTACATTATCTTTTCCATTTTTTCAAGGGTGAAATTACTGCTTTCAGGGGAAAGCGGAACCGATTCCAAATAATAAGATTACGGCACTTCCTGTTTTGTTCTACCATTCCGGTAGAACAAAACAGGAAGTTTCATTACTAATAAAAAAGCAAAGAGGTTGCTGGAAGTCCTGATTGAAAGTTTTTTTATTCAACGTATTATATAGCCCATATATTTCCCAATCCAAATAATGGGAAACATCCTCTCTTTACGCTTAAAGAGAGAATGATAACAAACAAAACAAACAACTTTGCATCTTCACAGACACAAAATAGTCAGAGTATAAATGTTCAAAAGAACATTTATCAAATACAAAAGTATTATATATTATTATTCTATGCATAAAAATAATTCACAAAAATCCTTTAAATAATATCTAAAAACATGTATGCCATACAGTTTGTGCCAACAAGATACAATGCCAATATAACAACCTTTTCGGTCATTATCAGTCCTTTTTTATAATACACAGACAAGCCGTTCTTTTACCATTTTGACTGTAATAAGTATAAATTCCTGAAAGTAAATATAGTAATTTACTTAAATGCATAATAAAGTATAATATTATCATCAGTATTTATCCATATAAAAATCCCCATCTTCCCATGAAAGGAAAACGGGGATGGTGTAATAATAAAGGAAACCGTCCGTTACATTTCTTTGGCATATCCTGTCCGAATCAAATCGGCAAGGAATTTCTCGGGCGTATCGATGGCAATCCGCACACCCGACTGCACCACATAACGTTCGGCAAAATTGTGCATATACTGTTCATCGGTACAATCGGAATCCATCCAACTGCCCACACGAAGTTCATGCACAAACTCTTTGGCGTTGCCGGCAACGATACGCTCGTCACCAGGCAACATATATGTTTTCTTATTCATACGGCTAATTTTTTTGTTCTTAATTTATAATACAGTTTTTGTTTTTCCGCTATGGTAAAATAATATAAGTTGGCCGTAGGAGGTGTAATTGTGGAAATTTTAAGAACGATTTTGACAGTCATTTATGTCATTGATTGTATTGCTTTAACCGTTGTTGTATTGATGCAGGAAGGAAAACAGCAGGGTCTCGGTGCTATCGCAGGTATCTCAGACACTTACTGGGGAAGAAACAAAAGCCGTTCTGCAGAAGGAACTCTGATCCGTGCAACAAAAATCATGGCAGTTCTGTTTATTGTACTGTCGGTTGTATTAAACATGAATTTTTAGCAAAGTAAAGACATCCTTATTCCCACGAGAAGGCGTAAGGGTGTCTTTTTCTACAAAGAGGAGATAATAGATGAAAGATAATAAGAAGAAAAAAGATCGGAGGAAATATCCGCAGGGCAGCGCGGCGTCCCAT
>OGGC01002309.1_pt1 | contig 10485 bp, 6 predicted proteins | sample 1571181 | NCBI WGS metagenome assembly OGGC01 (sample SAMEA2581930, study PRJEB24529) | metagenome | biome: Human gut stool | place: China | collected 2011 | reverse complement strand
AGGAGAAAGACCATGTCATCATTGAAATAAAAGATACCGGTACAGGTATCGCCGCAGCCGAAATTGATAAGATATTCGACCGTTTCTATCAGACCGAGCATCTCAACTCGCTGAATACCGGAGCCGGTACAGGCATCGGACTGGCACTGACGAAAGGAATTGTGGAACTTCATCACGGCACAATCCGGGTAGAAAGCGAACCGGGCAAAGGAAGCAGTTTCATTATCACCCTCAAACTAGGCAAGGAACACTTCACAGAAGAGCAAATAGCGAAAGATGATACGGAAACCATCCAGCAAACAGAGACTATTGTTCCTTCAGTAGAAATAATCCCTGATTCGGAATGGAAAGAAGAAGATAACAAGCGTATCGAAGACGCCAAAATGCTGATAGTGGAAGACAATGAATCTATCAAGCAGATGTTAGTCGGTATTTTCGAAACATTCTATCAAGTCAGTACGGCTTCCGACGGAGTAGAAGCATTAGAAATGATACAGAAGGATATGCCGAGCATCATTTTAAGTGATGTCGTAATGCCACGCATGTCGGGTACGGAACTTTGCAAACAGATCAAGACAGACTTTAATACTTGCCATATTCCGGTAGTATTATTAACTGCACGTACTGCTATAGAGCACAATATCGAAGGTTTGAAGATTGGTGCGGATGATTATATCACGAAGCCGTTTAATACCAATCTTCTGATTTCCCGCTGCAATAACCTGGTTAACTCCCGCCGGCTATTGCAAGAGAAGTTCAGCAAACAACCACAGGCTTTTGCCCAAATGTTGGCTACCAACCCGATGGATAAGGAGATGCTCGACCGCGCGATGGCCATTATCGAACGTCATCTGGACAATACAGATTTCAACGTTAATATCTTCGCCCGCGAAATGGGTATGGCACGTACGAACCTATTCACTAAACTGAAAGCAGTTACAGGCCAGACCCCGAATGATTTCATCCTAAGCATACGTCTCAAAAAAGGCGCTGTCATGTTAAGGAATAACCCGGAACTGAATATCACGGAGATTTCTGACCGGATTGGGTTCTCCTCCTCCCGCTATTTCAGTAAATGTTTCAAAGAGATTTATCACGTCAGTCCGCTGGCTTATCGTAAAGGAGAAGAGAGCGAAGAAGAAGGAGACGGAGAAGAAACAGATTAGCAGGTAACTATACAAGCACTCTTGCAAAATAATCTTATATTATTAGGCACGGATCACACGGATTTCACGGATTAAAAAACGATGAGTATGAAAACAACAGCGTTAATCCGTGTAATCCGTGCCTAAATTTATGATATAAACGGTTTCTTAGTCCGGACATCTTCGCCCGAATAAAGAAGGTAACTTCTTAAGTGTACTATTTTGTACTTCACTTGTACATTCCTACTCATTCTTTTTCTTCCAATCGCTTATCTTTGTGTTCATTACATTATTTCCTAAAACATTCAGCATTATGAAAAACGTTTCGCGTCTACTTCCCCTATTGTCTGGCATCGTCACGCTGTCAGGATGCAATCATGCACCCCAAAAGAACAATGGGCAGAATAGCCAAAAGCCTAACATTATTTATATATTTGCAGATGATCTCGGCATTGGTGATTTAAGTTGTTATGGAGCAACAAAAGTGAGCACTCCCAACATTGACCGGTTGGCAGGACAAGGAGTACAATTCACCAATGCTTATGCAACTTCTGCCACCAGCACTCCTTCCCGTTTCGGACTCCTGACAGGTATGTACCCCTGGAGACAAGAAAACACAGGAATCGCTCCCGGCAACTCTGAACTCATTATCGACACTACCTGCGTCACCATGGCAGATATGCTGAAAGATGCAGGATACGCAACCGGTGCAGTAGGGAAATGGCATCTGGGACTCGGTCCGAAAGGTGGAACCGACTTTAACAACCCAATTACCCCTAACGCGCAAAGCATCGGTTTCGACTACGAATTTATTATTCCGGCTACCGTAGACCGTGTACCTTGTGTATTTGTAGAAAACGGACATGTCGTAGGACTTGACCCCAATGACCCTATCACCGTAAGCTACGACCACAAAGTAGGCGACTGGCCTACGGGAGAAGAGAATCCGGAGCTCGTCACTTTAAAGCCCAGCCAGGGACACAACAATACAATTATCAACGGCATTCCCCGTATCGGCTGGATGACCGGAGGAAAATCCGCCCTTTGGAAAGATGAAGACATAGCCGATATCATCACCCATAAGGCTAAGAATTTCATTACATCCCATCAGGAAGAACCCTTCTTTTTATATATGGGTACGCAAGACGTACATGTACCGCGCATCCCCCACCCACGTTTCGCAGGCAAAAGCGGACTCGGCACTCGTGGCGACGTCATCCTGCAACTGGACTGGACCATCGGTGAAATCATGCACACACTGGACAGCCTCCACATCGCAGACAACACCATCCTGATCTTTACCAGCGATAACGGTCCTGTTATCGACGACGGCTATCAAGACCAAGCTTACGAACTTCTCAACGGACATACTCCGATGGGTATCTACCGTGGTGGGAAATACAGTGCTTACGAAGCGGGGACACGCGTTCCATTTATCGTCCGCTGGCCTGCCCGGGTAAAGCCGAACAAGCAACAAGCTCTTTTCTCTCAAATAGATGTGTATGCATCGCTCGCCTCACTTTTGGACCAACCTTTACGCAAAGGAGCTGCCCCCGACAGTCAGGAACATCTGAACGTTCTCCTCGGCAAAAATAATACAAACCGTGAGTATGTCGTTCAACAGAATCTCAATAACACACTTGCCATCATAAAAGGTCAATGGAAATACATCGAACCGAGCGACGGCCCCGCCATCGAACATTGGACGAAAATGGAGTTAGGCAACGACAAACAGCCTCAACTTTACGATTTATCCTCCGATCCATCGGAGAAAACGAATGTATCAAAACAACATCCCGACATAGTGAAAGAGTTATCCGAATTATTAGAATCCGTAAAAGAGAAATAGTTTATGAGAACAGAAAAATTGTATGATTTTGCACCAATCTTGAATAATTCTATCCATATTAGAATATTCAATCCGTCTATCTTTGCAAGCGTAGATTCAATAAAATCACTTAATTTTTAATATATGAAAAAACATTTATCCACTCAAACTAGAAAAAGGATGCTCTCCTCCATCGGACTGATCTTATTTTCTGTTTCTTTTGTACTTGCACAGGTACTTGTTAAAGGTACAGTGAAGGATAACTTAGGAGAAGGAGTGCCGGGAGCCAGTGTTCAGGTAAAAGGTACTTCGCAAGGAACAATCACTGACCTTGACGGTAAATTTGCTTTTAACGTGCCCAATAAGAATTCAATATTGGTTATTTCTTTCATTGGTTATGTCACTGTAGAAATAAAGGCGGATACTCAAAAGCCAATGGTTATCACATTGAAGGAAGACACAAAGACATTGGACGAAGTGGTAGTAGTCGGCTATCAGGAAATACGCAAGAGAGACCTGACGGGTTCTGTTGCCAAAGCCAGCATGGCAGAACTTCTTAGCACTCCGACTGCTTCTTTTGGTGAGACATTGGGCGGACGTATTGCCGGTGTCAATGTAAGCTCGGGCGAAGGTATGCCGGGCGGACAGATGAACATCGTCATCCGTGGTAACAACTCTTTGACACAGGACAACTCTCCTCTTTATGTCATTGACGGTTTCCCGGTGGAAGACCCCTCCATAGCCGCAGCCATCAATCAAAACGATATTGAGTCACTCGATTTCCTGAAGGATGCCTCTGCTACCGCTATCTACGGTGCCCGTGGTGCCAACGGTGTCGTGATGATTACAACCAAGAAAGGAACAATCGGTCAGCCTAAAATTAAATATGACGGAAGTTTCGGTATTCAGCATATCACCAAAACGATTCCGATGATGGATGCATACGAGTTCGTCAAACTACAGGCAGAACGTAGTCCCAAAGATATGGAAACTACCTACTTCATGAATTATGACGGTAAGAAATGGGGACTGGAAGATTATAGGAATATCCCGCAATATAACTGGCAGGATGAAATCTTCCGCAGCGCATGGATGCAAAGCCACAATGTCAGCCTGACCGGTGGTTCGGAAGGAGTTCGCTACAATGCTTCTTTATCTTATTATGACCAGGACGGTATCTTATTGGAATCAAACTACAAACGTGTACAAGGCCGTATGGGTACTACCATCCAAAAGAAGAAACTGAAAATCTATCTGACAACCAACTATTCAAGCACTACAACCACTGGTGGTTCTCCTTCCCAGAACTCATACAGTGGTATGAATAACCTGTTCTATAGTGTATGGGGATATCGCCCCGTGACCGAACCGGACAGACCATTAAACTCGTTGATGGATAACATCATGGACGACGCGATAAACAATACCAACGATTATCGTTTCAATCCTATCATGTCCTTGAAAAACGAATATCGCAAGACGTATGCGAACTATATCCAGTTCAACGGATTTGCAGAATATGAATTTATCAAAGGATTGAAGTTGAAAGTTTCAGGCGGTTACACATTCGATACCCGCAAAGGGGAAACATTCAACAACTCAAAGACCCGTTATGGTAATCCGAAATCATCCGATAAGGTAAATGCAGAAATCTACCATTCTCAACGTGCAACATGGTTGAATGAAAATATTCTGACCTATCAGAGCAATATCAAACGGAAGCATTTCTTCAATAGCATGGTAGGTGTAACCCTGCAGAATTCCGACTATGAATACTATTCATACAAAACGGTACAGATTCCGAACGAAGCACTCGGCATGGCGGGAATGAGTGAAGGAACTCCCAGTACGACTAAATCATTAAAGAGTTCCTGGTCTATGCTTTCTTTCCTAGGCCGTTTGAACTATAACTATAAATCATTGTATTATGCAACGGTCTCTTTCCGTTCCGACGGTTCTTCCAAATTCCGTGGTGATAACCGTTTCGGCTACTTCCCTTCCGGTTCATTGGCATGGGGATTCATGGAGGAAGATTTTATGAAACCATTGAAGTCTGTTGTTTCTTCAGGTAAATTAAGAGCAAGCTGGGGATTGACCGGTAACAACCGTGTAGGCGAGTATGATACGTATGCTTTATATCAGATATTGAAGGATAAAGTCGGAGACTTTATTTCGATCGGTAGCCTCCCCAGTGGCGTATATCCGTTCGAAAACAGTCTGACAAGTGTAGGTACAGTGCCTACTTCCTTGAGAAACAGAAAACTGAAATGGGAGACTACCGAACAGTGGAACCTGGGGCTGGACTTAGGCTTCCTGGACGAACGCATCGGATTAACCGTAGACTGGTATCGTAAAACGACTCGTGACCTGTTGCTGAATACTGCACTTCCCACCTCTTCCGGTTATTTCAGTGCCATGAAGAATGTAGGAAAGGTACGCAACCAAGGTATCGAGTTCACATTGAACACAACTAATATCAAGAATCGTCATTTCTCATGGACTACTAACTTTAATATTGCATTCAACAAGAACAAAGTATTAGAACTGGCCGAAAACCAATCTTCTCTATTGAGTGCAGCCAAATTTGACCAGAACTATAACTCCCAATACAGCTACATTGCCAAAGTGGGTTATCCGATGGGAATGATGTACGGATTCATCTATGAAGGTACATACAAATACGAAGATTTCGACAAAGTGGGTGATACATATACACTGAAACGCAATGTTCCGTATTTCTCTTCCGAAAGTAATACACAACCGGGTATGCCGAAATATGCAGACCTGAATGGTGACGGTATCATCGACGATAACGACCGCACTATGATCGGTAACGGTATGCCGAAACATACGGGTGGATTTACCAACAATTTCGAATACAAAGGATTTGACTTGAGCATCTTCTTCCAATGGTCGTATGGAAACGATGTATTGAATGCCAACCGCCTGTTCTTCGAGAACAGCAATAAGACACGTGACTTGAACCAGTACGCAAGTTATGCAGACCGTTGGACACCGGAAAACCCGGAAAGTAATATTCCGAGAGCTACCGACTCCGGTTCCAACAAAGTGTTCTCTACACGCATTATCGAAGATGGTTCTTTCCTTCGTCTGAAAACCGTATCTTTAGGATATACACTGCCGAAACAGCTGACCAAGAAATGGAAGATAGACAATGCACGTGTATTCGTTGCCGGTCAAAATCTATGGACATGTACAGGGTATTCCGGTTATGACCCGGAAGTATCTATCCGTGAAGGCGCACTGACTCCGGGACTGGACTTCTCCGCTTATCCGAGAGCCTACTCTATCAGTTTTGGTATAAACTTAGGTTTTTAATCAATCATCCTTCAAACAATTACGTATATGAAAACAATAAAAATAATCATCATATCACTTCTTGTCGGACTTAACCTGACTTCCTGCGATTTCCTGGAAAAAGACCCGACATACACCACTCCTGAAAACTTCTTCAAAAATGAAGCGGACGCTACCTCTTGGCTGACAGGAACCTATGCCATTCTGGGACAAAGTTCCTTCTACGGAAATGAGTTCTTATACCTTGTAGGAGGTGACGATCTGGGACACTATGGTGGTGCCAACCGCGGACCTAACAAAAGTGGGTTGATCTGTAACAATGCCAATACAAGTGATCCGGCCGTTGCAGCATTGTGGTACACATTATACTCCGGCATCAACAGAGCCAATATTTTCCTGGAAAATATTGATGCAGTGCCCGATATGAACGACGACACCCGCAAGCAGTACAAAGCCGAAGCCCGTTTCTTACGCGCATTCTATTATTTTACTTTGGTAGAATGTTGGGGAGATGTACCTTTCAAGACTACTTCTACAGAAGATGCCTATAACCTCTCCATTCCACGTACGGACAAACAGACGATTTATGATTTTATCATCAAAGAGATGTATGGTTCTGCCGAGGATCTCAAATCTGCTCAAGATTTGAACTATTTGCCGGGACGTGTTTCCAAATCGGCAGCTTGGGGTATGTTGGCACGGGTATATATGTTCAGAGCCGGCGAACCTAAGCGCGACAAGGAAGTAGGTTTAGCCAACAGTACGACAAGTGCAGAGATTACAGAATACTTCAAGAAAGCGAGTTACTATGCACAGTTAGTCAGAAACGAAGGACATTCACTGACTGCCAAATATTGGGATTTCTTTATCGACATTTGCTCTGATAAGTATAACACAGCTCTCAATAAGGATGGTGCCAAGGCTAATGAAAGTATTTGGGAAGTAGAATTTGCAGGTAACCGTTCAACGGATGTACGTGCAGAAGGCAGAATCGGTAATATCATTGGTATTCAGGGTAAAGATCTTTCTTCCAAAGCATCCATCACCGGTAAAGGTGACCCGGGTTATGCATACGCTTTTATCTGGAATACTCCTAAACTGCTCGAATTGTATGAAACAAACGGTGACATTGACCGTTGCAACTGGAACATCGCTCCATTCACTTACACCCAGTCAGCAGGAGAAGGTACTCCGGTGGACGGTCGTGAATTTGTAAAGGGAAAAAGAGATGAAGTGGAACAACAATACTGGGACAAATCCTTCAGCTATGGTAAAACAGAGCCGGGGTCCACTTACGGTGATCGTGAATCGAAGAATGATGCCAATAAGAACCGCAACAGGGCTGCAGCCAAATATCGTAGAGAATATGAAGCAGACAAGAAGAGTAAAAACGATACTTCCATCAACTTCCCTCTTCTCCGCTACTCTGACATTCTGCTAATGATTGCAGAGGCAGAAAATGAAGTCAACCATGGCCCTAATGATTTGGCGTATGAATGTATCAATGCAGTAAGAGAACGTGCAGGAATCAAAAAACTTGCAGCAAATCTGGATGAAGAGAGCTTCCGCAAAGCTATCAAAGACGAACGTGCAATGGAACTCTGTTTCGAGTACACACGCCGTTTCGACCTGATCCGTTGGGGAGACTATTACAAACTGATGCAGGAACAAGTGGACAAGGCACAGGCTGACGAATCCTGGAAATTCGGAATCAATGTATATACTTACTTCAATATTCCGAAGTCTTACAATTATTTCCCGATTCCTGCCAATGAAATAGGATCAAACGGTGCTATCAAAACGAATAATCCGGGTTGGTAAATCGCTTATTAACTTTAAAAAGAAAAGGATATGAAAACAATATATAAAAGTTTGATGACTATCGCTTTTGCCGGACTGTGTCTCGCTTCATGCGACAAGGAATTAAAAGAAGAAACAGCAATGGAAGTGGGTGTGGTGACAGACAGCAATGTCAGCTTCGATGGCAAAACTGTGACTGTAAAGAAAGGAAACCCTGTAACGTTCAGCTTCGATGGTGACCCTGATTTTATCAGTTTCTTCAGCGGTGAGATAGGGCACGAATACAAACACCGGAACAGAATTGAAATGCAACCGGAAGACGTAGAAAAATGTGAAATCAACTTCTCCGTAGTATATGACTATGGTAGTGCGAAAACCATCGAAGGTTCTACTCACATATTAATATCCGATCAATTCGAAGGAATTAGTGGCAACAATGTGGAAAAAGACAAAGAAGCAGTTACTAATTGCGAATGGACAGAACTTGTCAGCCAAGATGAGCTTCCTAAAGCAACCAAAGATACTAAAGACTATTCTTGTCCTTTAATATCTTACTTGGGTAAAGAAATCAGCATTGCTTTCCGCCTCAACCCTCTTGATAATAGCAGCACAATGCCTGTAATACATATTAAAGGCTTACAGCTTAATCTGGAGTTCAACAATGGAAAATCAACCACAATTAATGCAAAGAACTTCGAATTCTCGGCTTTAAATGTAACCTACAATTTAGATGATCTTTCAAAAAACAACACTCATCTTACCAAATTGAAGGAAGCATTAGGAAATAAAAACCTCACACTTGAAGAGATGAAAAGCGCAGAATATGCAGATAAAATAGCATATGCTACTGTAGACGGTAATATTCCTTATTTCTGGAGAATTAGCCAGCCAAGCGATTTCGTAACCAGTGGCGGAGCAGCAGGGTATACAAAAGGAGATACTTGGCTTATCTCCAATTCCATCCTCCTTAACGGTTCCTGCGATCCTGACGCTGGTGTAGCTATCAAGAATATCTCGCAATCGTTGGAGATATACTCACATACCTATGAAGAGGCCGGTACATATACCGCTACTTTCGTAGCCAACAATGCAAACTACGTCCATCAAGGTGGTCAAGTAGTACGTGAACTGACTATAAACGTTGTAGAATAATAGTATATCCCCCAATTTTTCTAACCTTCAATCATAGAAAACGTTTATAAAAATCAGACTTTAATCAATTTAACATTAAAAAGAGAGGGTCCGCGAGGTTCCTCTCTTTTACTTTTACCATATCTTTTCACCTTCTTCCCTTTCTTCTCCTCCGAAGAAAATATTTTTCTTTACTCAACTAGCGTATAAATCAACATTTATATATAAGTTTGCACAAAAATAAAAACAATGCAAAAGACTCTTCCTATTCATTTTGCCCCATTACAAGGTTACACCGACGTGATTTACCGTAATGCTCATGCGGCCTGCTTTGGAGGTATAGACGCTTATTACACTCCATTTGTACGACTTGAGAAAGGCACCTTCCGCCATAGAGACGTCCGAGGAATCGAACCCGGGAATAATCAGGTTCCGCATCTGATTCCCCAATTGATAGCCCCTACTGCTGAAAAGGCAGAAAAGATTTTATCCCTATTCATTGAAAAGGGATATAAGGAAGCCGATATTAATATGGGATGTCCTTTTCCCATATTAGCCAAACGCCACAATGGCTCCGGTATTCTTCCCTATCCCGAAGAAGTGCAAGCGTTACTTAGCCTGATTACGAAATATCCGCAAATAAGCTTCTCCATCAAGATGAGACTTGGTTGGGAAGATCCGGAAGAATGTCTCAAACTGGCTCCGATTATCAACGAGTTACCTTTACGACAAGTCGTTATGCATCCACGCCTAGGAAAACAACAATATAAAGGAGAAGTTGATCTTAAAGCATTCGAGGCTTTTCAGCATGTATGTAAACACCCACTCATTTATAATGGGGACATTAACCATATAGAAGATATTCACCGTATTCAGGAACAATTTCCCGGATTAGCCGGAATGATGATAGGACGAGGATTGCTCGCTAACCCGGCACTAGCATGGGAGTATCAGCAAAACCGCACACTTGAATTCGATGAAATGAAGGAAAAAATACAATCTATGCACACATACGTATACGAGGAATATATAGAACAGCTAAAAGGAGGAGACTTGCAGATTTTGAACAAGATGAAAGCTTTTTGGGAATACCTACTACCAAATGCAGACAGGAAATTATTGAAAGCTATTCATAAAAGCACCAACCTCCACAAATATACTCAAGCAGTTCATGCCTTTTTTAACCAACGATAGATTAATTGCCAGTAATTTTGTGTAATTTTGCGCCCGTTTATAAACAAGCACATTATGAAAAAATACATT
>OGGC01002305.1_pt1 | contig 10492 bp, 10 predicted proteins | sample 1571181 | NCBI WGS metagenome assembly OGGC01 (sample SAMEA2581930, study PRJEB24529) | metagenome | biome: Human gut stool | place: China | collected 2011 | reverse complement strand
GAACGCACAGAAGTCAGCAGAGGTCATAGTAGCCGAGAGGTGAAGGACCGAATCAGTAGGAGTCTTGAGTATGACCGAGAAAGGAGTAATGACCGTCTATGGCAGAAAACATTGAAAACAATGGCTGTTCGCAAAGAGATAATGCGGAACATGAAGGGTATGTGAAAGCGTCCAGGTCATTCAATCGGATATGGAAAGAAAGAGACAGTGCACAGCCGAGACTTTTGGAAACGATACTGTATAAAGACAACTTTAACAGAGCGTATAAGAGAGTTAAGGCAAACAAGGGAGCGCCGGGAATTGATGGCATGACCATTGAAGAGGCTCTTCCATATCTAAAGGAACATCAACAAGAGATAACTGACCGCATTTATCGTGGAAAGTATACTCCGTCTCCAGTAAGACGAGTTGAAATTCCCAAACCAGATGGTGGTGTGCGAAAGCTTGGCATACCAACAGTGATAGACCGTACACTTCAACAGGCAATAACCCAACAGTTAGTGCCAATCTATGAACCGCTGTTTGCAGATGGTAGCTATGGCTATCGTCCGAACAGAAGTGCAAAAGATGCAATACTAAAGGTTAAAGAGTATGCAGAACAAGGCTATACATTTGCTGTAGTCCTTGACTTGTCAAAGTACTTCGATACTCTTAATCACGAAATTCTCATCAATCTTCTCCGAAAGAATGTAAAAGATGAACGTGTAGTACAGTTGATAAAGCGCTATCTGAAAAGCGGTGTAATGGAAAACGGAGTGGTCATTGACACAGAGGAAGGCTCACCACAAGGTGGAAATCTATCACCATTGCTGGCAAATGTCTACCTCAATGAGTTCGACCAGGAGTTCCTGAAAAGAGGAGTTCCATGCATAAGATATGCAGATGACATCGTGCTTCTTGCAAAGAGCAGGCGAGCATCAGAGAGACTCTTGGAAAGCAGTACAAAATATCTTGAGAAGAGGCTGAAACTTACAGTCAACCGAGAAAAGAGCCGTACTGTCAGCGTGTTTGCAATCCGAAATTTTAAATTCCTTGGCTTTGCATTGGGAAGGAACGGAAAAGGCACTTATGTCCGAGTTCATTCGAAGTCATGGAAGAAGTTTAAGTCTAGACTGAAGGAGCTGTCTTCCCGTAAGCGATGTCAGTCAATCAAGCCAAGCCTTAAGAAAATCAAGGTGTATGCAAGGGGATGGCTTAACTACTACGGAATTGCAAGTATGAAGAGCAACATAGATGACATCAACGGATGGCTCTATCACAGAATACGCATGTGTATATGGAAACAGTGGAAGAAACCTAGAACGAAATATAAAAATCTAGTCAAGCTGGGAATTCCAGAACACTATGCGGCAACAATAGCAAACAGTCGCAGAAAGTATTGGTATATCAGCAATAACAAAGCTGTGATTTTGGCGCTGAATAAAGAAAGACTGATAAACAGTGGCTTTTACGATTTAGCCGCAGCCTATCAGTCTGTGCACGTCAACTATTGAAAGCGCCGTATACTGAACGGTACGTACGGTGCTGTGAGAGGACGGCGGTTAGTCACCGCCTCCTACTCGATTCATGGGCATAATTTCTACAGTATCTAGGGAGCTTCGCTCTTGTAAAATATAGGTATGATGTATCTTAAGATATAATTAATGGGTTGAAAATTGTGTGTATTGATGATACAATTTCAACGGTTAATGATTACATTAATTTTAGAATCTAAGTATGGAGGTGAATTTCATGGACAGTAGTGATGGTCTTGGGCGAAGTAAGAACAACATCGGTGCTGATATACAAGTGAGTATTGTATTGGCAGGCATAGTGGATTCTGTCCGTGGAATGATTCATCACCGGACAGTTTTTAGAGGTACAGTGTAGGCATATTAAGGAATATCGGCTTACGCCGTGCTGTGTTTTGCTGTGCATAAATGCATACTTGTTTATATATCAGGGCACCGTTAGGTGCTTTTTTCGTGCGCAAATTTATAGAGTGCACGGGTTTCGTCCTTTCTATCATGGAATGATTTTTATGCTTCAAAATCCAATGATTTTGGAGAACCGCATATAGTTTTATGCGGAAAATGCTATCGGAAATGAGAAAGGAGAGAAATGGAGATGAATACAAAGAAATACGAAGAGCTTCTTGTTCTATTGAGAAGCCACAAAACGGATAAGGAAATTCTGGAGGTTTTGTCAGATTATCATGAGAATGATATTGCTGATATGCTTACAGGAATGAACGAGAAGGAGCGCAAACGTCTTTACAGGCTCCTTGGAACACAGCGGACAGCGGAGATTTTTGCATATCTTGATGAGCCGCAGGCCTATTTTGATGAGCTGTCTGTGGAGCAGGCTGCCAGGGTGGTATCGCTGATGGATTCGGATGATGCTGTCGATTTGCTTGAAAATCTGGAGGATGAGGACAAGAAGGAGATTGTAGAGCATCTGGATGAGGAAGCGGAAAAGGATGTCAGGATGCTTCTGTCATATGACGATGATGAAATCGGCAGCTATATGACAACCAACTACATCTGTATTCCGGGCGGTCTGACAGTGAAGCAGGCGATGAGCCAGCTCGTGAGGCAGGCGGGCGAAAACGACAATATCATGACTATATATGTGGTTGATTCAGATGAATGCTTTGCGGGAGCTATTGATTTAAAGGATTTAATCACAGCCAGGGAGGGTATGAATCTGGAAAGCATTATAGCCCATTCATATCCATATGTGCTAGACCATGAGAAAATCGATGATTGTATCGACACAATCAAGGACTACGCTGAAGATTCAATTCCGGTGCTCTCAAAGGATAAGCATATCCTCGGAGTCATCACATCTGATGATATTGTAGAGATGGTAGACAATGAGATGGGTGAGGACTATGCAAAGCTCGCCGGACTGACATCAGAGGAGGATTTGAAGGAGACCACGCTTGAGAGCATGAAAAAGAGAATGCCATGGCTTATCATCCTGCTTTTCCTTGGAATGATAGTGTCTTCCGTAGTCGGAATATTTGAGAATGTGGTAGCGGCTTTGCCGATAGTCATCTGCTTCCAGTCGCTGGTGCTTGACATGGCAGGAAACGTAGGAACACAGTCACTAGCTGTCACAATCAGAGTGCTCATGGATGAGAATCTAAGCGGTAAGCAGAAGCTTTTGCTTGTAGTAAAAGAGGTAAGAATAGGCCTTGTAAATGGTGGCTTGCTTGGAATAATGGCACTTGTATTTCTGGGAATATATGTGCATCTGTTCAAGGGCTACACATGGCTTGGAGCATTTGCGGTATCAGGCTGTGTAGGAGTTTCACTGCTTGTGGCAATGGCAATTTCAAGCCTTGTGGGCACAGTGATTCCGATGTTTTTCCACAAGATAAAGATTGACCCAGCGGTTGCGTCAGGCCCGCTTATCACGACGGTGAATGATCTGGTAGCAGTTGTGACCTATTATGGACTGGCATTTCTTTTCCTGATTGAATTGTAATATATGACGTGGTGCTTAAATATTTAGAATATATAAAAGCATGGAAAGAGTTGAGTTTTTATTGGCTTTATTTGGTAACTAGTGTATACTATTTGCATATAACAGCTTCGTTAAGCAGATATAAATACACATAAAAGAAAGGTATAATCATGGACATCGTATTAGGAAATTACAAAGGATTAAAGGCAAACATCCCTTATATTGCATATACAGAGGAGGATGTTAATTCACAGATAGCGACACTTCTTTCAGGAAATCCTGTCAGAGAGCAGAAAACAGGCCCGTTAGCGATGGGGGACACGGCAGTAATCGACTACGAGGGCTTTAAGGACGGAGTTGCGTTTGAGGGCGGAAAGGCTGAGAAATATCCTCTGGGGATCGGTTCAGGCTCTTTTATTCCGGGCTTTGAGGAGCAGCTTGTAGGCATGGAAATCGGTGAGGACAGAGACATCAATCTCTCATTCCCTGAGCAGTATCATGCACCGGAGCTTGCAGGCAAAGCGGTTGTTTTCAAGGTTAAGCTGCACGAGATTTACAATGAGAAGGAAGCAGAGCTGAACGATGAGTTTGCAGCATCTCTAAATTTCCCTGAGGTACAGTCAGTGGAGGATTTAAAGAAATATATCAACGAGTATCTTGAGTACCAGGTAGAGGCAAGAAAGGCTGATGCGGCAAGAGAAAAGCTCTATGACCAGATTCTTGAAAGCAGCTCATGCCTTGTTTCTCCACAGGCAGTAGAGACAGCGGTAAATATGCAGCTTCAGCAGATGGCGGCATCATTTGCACAGCAGGGTGTGGCTATGGAGCAGTATCTTCAGATGACAGGCAAGACTATGGACAGCTTAAAGGATGAGCTCAAGCCGGTTGCACAGAAGCAGGCAAAGCTTGAGGCTGTTCTCGATGAAATCATCAGAGTAGAAAATATCACTGTATCTGACGAGGAGATGGATGAGCAGTATGAGCTTATTTCACAGAAGTATGGTCAGCCTGTTGACGTTGTAAAGCAGGTGATTCCAAAGGCACAGCTCAAGCCGGATTTACTCCGTATGAAGGCATCACAGCTCATCATCGATGCGGCTGAGATTATCATGGAAGAAAGCGGAAAATAATGTATAGAATATTTTTGGTTGAGGATGACGAGACCATAGCAAAGCTTGTCAGAAGACATTTGGAAAAATGGGATTATGATGTGCATGTAGTGCAGAAATTTGATGCTGTAATGTCAGAATTTGCAGCATTTGATCCGCAGCTTGTGCTTATGGATATCGGTCTGCCGTTTTACAATGGGTATCACTGGTGTACGGAAATCAGAAGGGTATCAAAGGTTCCTGTGGTTTTCCTGTCATCCGCTGCTGATAATATGAATATAGTGATGGCAGTCAGTATGGGGGCTGACGACTTTATAGCAAAGCCGTTTGACCTTGATGTGCTGACCGTAAAGATACAGGCTATCATCAGGCGCTGCTATGATTTTGGCGCAAACAACAGTGTTTTGGAGCATAATGGCGCCATGCTCAATATATCTGATGCCACCATAACCTATGACGACAAAAGGCTCGAGCTTACAAAGAATGAGCTCAAAATATTGCAGACACTTTTTGACAACAAAGAAAGGATTGTATCACGCAGCCTTCTAATGGAAAAGCTGTGGGAGAGTGATGCGTATGTGGACGAGAATACACTTTCGGTGAATGTCAACAGGCTGCGTAAAAAGCTGGATTCTATAGGGCTTGAGAGCTTTATTGTCACAAAAAAGGGGCTTGGGTACAGGCTGGGGTGAGAGGGCATGGCAAAAACACAAAATAAACCGCATCTGACAAACTTTATAAAACAAAACTATATATGGATTCTGATGATAGTCACAATGTCATGTATCCATTTGCTTTACATGTACCTGATTGGTGCGCGCAAACAGGATGTGGTGTATGCAGCAGTGCTTGATGCAATGATTATTATTATAACAGTGCTGGCTGGCTTTTTGGGATATAGCAGCAAGGTAAAAGCTCTAAGCAATGCTTTAGAGCGTCCGGTTGAGGAACAGGCACAGCTTCCGGAAGCAACAGATGATGTGGAGATGCTTTATCACAGGCTGTTGGAAAATCAAAGTATTGCAAGGAATGAGTCAGAAAGCAGTGCTGCAATCAGACAATCACAGATGAGAGATTATTACTCTATGTGGGTGCACCAGATAAAGACTCCGATATCGGCTATGAAACTACTGCTTGAGGCAGAGCGGGAGGAGCTTGGGCAGCTGATGTGTGATGATGAACAGAGTCAGTGCCTGCTGTCAGATAACATGGACTCGTTTGAGGACGAATTATTCCGCATAGAGGAATATGTCGGTATGGCTTTGCAGTATCAGCGTGTGAGCAGCACCGAAAATGATTTTGTGCTTGAAAAAGTCAGTGTGGATGGTGTCATACGTGATACCATCAAAAAATATGCAAAGATTATGATCCGAAGGCATATTGGGATGAATTATTCAGGAACCGTGCAGGAGGTATATACTGACGGAAAATGGCTTGCATTTATACTGGAACAGCTACTTTCAAATGCTATAAAATATACGCCACAGGGTTTTGTTAAAATAGAAACAGCTAAGAAAGCTAACCGGTTTTTTATTACAATAAAGGATACCGGAATAGGAATCAAAGCCGAGGATCTGCCACGTGTTTTTGAAAAGGGCTACACAGGCTACAATGGTCATGCCGATAAGAAGGCTACAGGAATTGGGCTTTATCTGTGCAGGCAGATGGCAGACAAGCTGGGGCATACAATCCGCATGGAGTCAGAGATTGGAAAAGGAACTAAGGTGTGGATAGGGTTTGATCTGGATTATGCAGATACGAGAGATTAGGATATAATGATATGAGGGGCAAAAGGTAATTTGCCCCTCATTTTTCCTACTCCAGATTAAGCTTCCTTGTCATGTTGTATATCGAGCCTGCGACATACACAACAGTGAGAATCAGCGATACGGCAAGTGCACCGATGACCGCTCTGTTCATAAGATGTAGGACGGATTTTGCGGACATTCAAAATAAAAAAGAATGTGGAGGTAACAGACAATGGCAAAATCATTATTTGAGGAACTGGGCGGCAAATACGAAAGGCAAGGGGATTATTTGATACCGTGCTTAACTGTACCCGCCGAAGAAGAACAGGCAATAGGCATCTGGGGGCAACGGCATTTAGATTATCTAAAACAGTACCGTAAAGTTACATACACCAATCTTCTTACAAGCGGCAGGCTAAACGCCTACCTTGCCGACATCAACAGACAGGCACAGGAACGCTTTGAAAGGCTCATAGAGGGTATGAAACAGGCACAGGGCATAACGGAACAGCTAAAGGCAGAAAACGCCTTAGAATGGACAGGATGCCTCAATAACATAAGGGCTTGTGCGAGGGAGATTGTGGAAAAGGAAATTATTTTTGCATAAACAGATGATTAGTGGCAGGGGGAAATCCTGCCGCTTTTTCTGCTTTAGTTTGTCAGCTTGACAAATAAAGGGTTAAGGAATATAATTAGATTCAGTATTATACAAGGAGTTAATAAATATGCGGCAAGGTATTCTTAAATAAACTGTCAATTTGATAGTGGGAACAAAAAGTAGCAGTCCCGTTTCACTTTTAATATGGGGCTTAGTTTTTTGTACCCAGTTTAAGAATACTTTTATCATGTAATTTTATATGCCCGAAAACATATAAGTGTTTTGGGGCTATTGGAGTTATTTACCCAGTGATAGGAGTATTTATCACTGGGTATTTTTATGCCCTTTTTTGGGTGTTGATAGGAGGAAAATCACATGAAAATAATTAACTTAGGCATTCTGGCTCACGTTGACGCAGGAAAGACAACATTAACGGAAAGTTTATTGTATACCAGTGGTGCAATTGCAGAACTAGGGAGCGTAGATGAAGGCACAACAAGGACAGATACAATGAATTTGGAGCGTCAAAGGGGAATCACTATCCAGACAGCAGTGACATCTTTTCAGTGGGAGGATGTAAAAGTCAACATTATAGATACGCCAGGCCATATGGATTTTTTGGCGGAAGTATACCGTTCTTTATCCGTATTAGACGGAGCAGTATTATTAGTTTCTGCAAAGGATGGCATACAGGCACAGACCCGTATACTGTTTCATGCACTACAGATAATGAAGATTCCGACAATTTTTTTCATCAATAAAATTGACCAAGAGGGGATTGATTTGCCAATGGTATATCGGGAAATGAAAGCAAAGCTTTCTTCGGAAATTATAGTGAAGCAAAAGGTTGGGCAGCATCCCCATATAAATGTAACGGACAATGACGATATGGAACAGTGGGATGCGGTAATTATGGGAAACGATGAACTATTAGAGAAATATATGTCAGGGAAACCGTTTAAAATGTCAGAACTGGAACAGGAAGAAAACAGGAGATTCCAAAACGGAACGTTATTTCCCGTTTATCACGGAAGCGCTAAAAACAATCTGGGGATTCGGCAGCTTATAGAAGTAATTGCCAGTAAATTTTATTCATCAACGCCTGAAGGTCAATCTGAACTATGCGGGCAGGTTTTTAAGATTGAATATTCAGAGAAAAGGCGGCGTTTTGTTTATGTGCGTATATATAGCGGAACATTGCATTTGAGGGATGTTATTAGAATATCTGAAAAAGAGAAAATAAAAATCACAGAGATGTGTGTTCCGACAAACGGTGAATTATATTCATCCGATACAGCCTGCTCTGGTGATATTGTAATTTTACCAAATGATGTTTTGCAGCTAAACAGTATTTTGGGGAACGAAATACTGTTGCCGCAGAGAAAATTTATTGAAAATCCTCTCCCTATGCTCCAAACAACGATTGCAGTAAAGAAATCTGAACAGCGGGAAATATTGCTTGGGGCACTTACAGAAATTTCAGATGGCGACCCTCTTTTAAAATATTATGTGGATACTACAACGCATGAGATTATACTTTCTTTTTTGGGGAATGTGCAGATGGAAGTCATTTGTGCCATCCTTGAGGAAAAATATCATGTGGAGGCAGAAATAAAAGAGCCTACTGTTATATATATGGAAAGACCGCTTAGAAAAGCAGAATATACCATCCACATAGAAGTCCCGCCAAATCCTTTCTGGGCTTCTGTCGGGTTGTCCATAGAGCCGCTCCCTATTGGAAGCGGAGTGCAGTATGAAAGCAGAGTTTCACTTGGATATTTAAATCAATCGTTCCAAAATGCGGTTATGGAGGGGGTTCTTTATGGCTGCGAGCAGGGGCTGTATGGATGGAAAGTGACAGACTGTAAAATCTGTTTTGAATATGGATTGTATTATAGTCCTGTAAGTACCCCCGCAGACTTTCGGCTGCTTTCCCCTATCGTATTGGAGCAGGCTTTAAAAAAAGCAGGGACAGAACTATTAGAGCCATATCTCCACTTTGAAATTTATGCACCGCAGGAATATCTCTCACGGGCGTATCATGATGCTCCAAGGTATTGTGCAGATATTGTAAGTACTCAGATAAAGAATGACGAGGTCATTCTGAAAGGAGAAATCCCTGCTAGATGTATTCAAGAATACAGGAACGATTTAACTTATTTCACAAATGGGCAGGGAGTCTGCTTGACAGAGTTAAAAGGATACCAGCCAGCTATTGGTAAATTTATTTGCCAACCCCGCCGCCCGAATAGCCGTATAGATAAGGTTCGGCATATGTTCCACAAGTTAGCTTAACAGCTTGCAAAAGTCATATAAAATGAGATTTGAAAGGATTTATTCATATTAAACATTGGAAGTTTTAATGATTTTTTAAAATATAAAATGTATCTATAGAAGAACTCCTGTTTGTGTGTGATTGATAGTCTAACTACAAGAAAATCTTCATTTCTGGCTAAGTAGGAAATCTAAATGATATGCTCCCTTTATGAGAGACAGTAAAATAATAAACTGTCATCACGAAGAGAGCATATCTAAAGATTTCCTGCTTTTTTTATTTTATTAAAAAAATTATAATTCTGCAGAAAGTTCATGCATCCAGAAGGACGCAGCATCATATTCTCTTGGTTCAGATAATACTGGAACGGTGAGGACATCGATTGGTACGTAAAGTATTTTAGCCATTTTAGCAAGGATTTCATCACGAGGCTTTCTTGCATCTGCTTCATATTGTGCAATTCTGACATCAGCAGAATCTTCCGGAAAGCCAAGTGCAATACCTAGTTCTTTTTGTGTGAGATGATTTTTCTGTCTCAAATGTTTTAATTTTCTTCCAAACGTAATCATAATAGAAAATCCTTTCTGTAAGTTATTTTGATTGTGCGAGGTGTCAAATGATATATCATTCGGCACCTCTGGTTTTATGATCTTTATTCCCCGGTACTTCCGAAAGCACCAATATCTCTTGCTTCTCCGAGATCCAGAACAAAGTCGGCAATTAGAACGGGAGTGATAACCAGTTGCCCTACACGGGTATCTTTGCTGAGTATTTGGGATTCTGAACTAACATTGCTGATAATGGCATGAATTTCGCCACGATATCCGGAATCAATAGGCGGAAGTTCGCAGACCAATCCTTTTGCAGCCATGCTGCTTCTTGGAAAGACATAACCGGCATATCCATCCGGAATCATGAGCCCAAATCCTAAGGGAATTCTTGCAATCTCTCCTGGCTTTAATGTGCAGTCATAAGGCATATACACATCGGCGCCGGCATCGTTTTCACGAGGTCGGAAGGGATAATGATCTTTCTCTAACCCAAAGTCGATCAATTTAATTTTCATAAACAGCTTCCCTCCCTTCTACGAGCAGAGGATAATCTGCTTTCATTATTTCTAATGGAGACCAGTCTTTTGGGATGGGGATTCCACAGGACATAGCACCTTCTTCACAACATCCCCTTTGGCAGAAAGGACCGGTCAGCTTCGGTGAAAATAACACCGGATCGAATTCATATAGTTTCTGCCAGATGTCCAACATTACAATTCTTGTTTCGTCGGTATTTCTTCTGCAGATACGCTGACTGATCA
>OGGC01002304.1_pt1 | contig 10494 bp, 4 predicted proteins | sample 1571181 | NCBI WGS metagenome assembly OGGC01 (sample SAMEA2581930, study PRJEB24529) | metagenome | biome: Human gut stool | place: China | collected 2011 | reverse complement strand
CAGAGAATGCAGACTGTGTACGACCGTAAACGATCTGTAAGAATAACTCTCTCATTGCTGTATTGATGGCATCACAGACAAGGTCTGTATTGAGTGCCTCAAGGATGGTCTTACCCTGTAATACCTCTGCTGCCATAGCTGCAGAATGTGTCATACCGGAGCATCCGATGGTCTCAACTAATGCCTCTTCGATCACACCATTCTTCACATTCAGGGAAAGCTTGCAGGCACCCTGCTGAGGTGCACACCAGCCTACACCGTGTGTAAAGCCTGAAATATCTTCAATTTTTTTGGAATGAACCCACTTGCCTTCTTCCGGAATCGGAGCTGGTTCATGTTTTGCGCCCTTTGCGACTGGGCACATGTTTTCAACTTCCTTAGTGTAAATCATTTTAAGACTCCTTTCGCATAAATAGAACTGAGTTGTTAAACATTGTTACACATTTAACATACTGCATTCATTCTCTCACATTTTCTTGATTTTCACAAGTGGGTACTGCAAATTTTATGCACTTTTGTCAAAACAGCTGCTTTTCTTACATTTGCGTCACAGGTAAAAACCCTTCTGTTCCGTCCTTTGCGCGCACATACATCCAACCGTCTCCGTCCGACCGGATACAATAGATGTCCTCCCCTGCCACAATCGTTTTTTCTGCAGATGTCTCATCCATCGAAAAATACACGGTCAGTGCTCCCTTATGCTCCAGCTTACACGGCTCGTAATAGGAATAAAGCCCGCCGTCCGCATGCTCGATCTTCTTCTCCGAACTGTTGTACCAGGCATACCCCTGCAGGATGCAGTCTGCCGGCTTGTCGTAACGGATCAGATCCATCACACCGCCCTGGCCGTTAAAACCGCTAAATCCGGCATTCCGGTCCCGGAACGGGAATCCTCCGACCTCGCCCAGATAGTAAAGATCTCCATCATATTTGAAAAAATGAGTCGTTCCGATGCCATCTGTTTCTTCATCAAGTACGGCAATCTCCAGACCATCATCCTCTTCCGGTGTTCCGATGTTCTCCACAAGGTCTGTCACATAAAACGCATCCGCAACCGGCGCGTGCATCTGAATGTACTCGGCAAGGTCGTACGCTGTCCCGTCGATCGTGAGCGTGCAGACCGCCTGCTCCCCCTTACCGGTTACCGTGTAGCTGACTTCGTTAAGAACTCCATTGTCCAAAAGAGCGATCTCTGCGGTCTCGCCTGCCGAATAGGATTTCGGATATATATGTTCCGCTTCATATGCCGTCTGCATTGCCTGGATCAGTTTCAGATTCGCCTGCTCAATCTCACTTAATCCCGCATCGCCTGCAGTCGATCCCCCGGCGGGCGTATACCAGCTGCACGCATCAAAATGCGCCTGCAGGTAAGCATCATCAAAGGTTTTTCCATGTCTGGCATAAATCTCGTTTGCCGCCAGATAGAGTTCCTGCTCTGACAGATCCGACAGATTCTCCTCCGTCACCGGCAGTATTGCGCCAACCGGAACGACATACTGATCGGCATCGTAATGAACGTCATCCGCATCGATCTTCACACTTGATGCGATGGCCGTGACCTCCTCCATCATGGATCCGTACTCTTCCACGATTGTCTGATCCTCCGTATCGCACGCAACATCCGTCGGCTGCATCAGGTAATACAGCGTTCCGTCCTCCGTGTAGGCGATCAGGTTCTCTCCCGCACCGTAATTCATCCATGCGTCGCTTTTTTCAAAGGAACACAGGTAGCCAAGTCCTTCCATCTTCTCATAGGAAGCCGTCTGATAGATGGTAAATCCATTCTCATCCTCTTTGATCGTACAGCGGTCCGCCCAGTCTTCCGGAAGCATCACTGTAATGTCGTTCCATGTATAATCTTTACCGTTCTCCACAGGTGAACTGTTCTTTGCGCCGCATCCTGTCAAAATCAGCATTCCTGCAAGAAGCATTCCCTGAACCCATCTTCTCTTCATTGTCTCTGTCCCTCTTCTGTTGTCCTACCGCTTTTCCACTACCTCGCTGCGGTTCTTGTAAATCGAATTTGCCGGAACCACGCCACGCACGCTCGAAAGCGGATAAACATTGGTGTGGCTTCCGATGACGGTTCCCGGATTCAGCACGGAATTGCAGCCGACTTCCACATAGTCGCCGAGCATTGCTCCGAATTTCTTTAACCCTGTTTCAATTTTCTCATCATGATCCTTTACCACCACCAGCGTCTTATCCGACTTGACATTGGAAGTGATCGAGCCGGCACCCATATGGGATTTGTAACCGAGAATCGAATCTCCCACGTAATTGTAATGCGGAACCTGCACGGAATTAAAAATCACAACGTTTTTCAATTCTGTTGAATTGCCCACCACGGAGCCTTTTCCTACGATGGCATTCCCCCTGACAAAAGCGCAGTGTCTGATTTCCGCATCCTCATCAATAATTAAAGGTCCATTTAAGAAAGCAGTCGGTGCGACCGTCGCACTCTTCGCCACCCAGATATTCTCGCCGCGCTGCTCATAGACCTCCGGGTCAAGCGTCGGTCCCAGCTTCTTTATAAAGTTGCTGATTTTCGGCAGAGCCTCCCACGGATAGGTCAGTCCCGCAAACAGTTCCGCCGCAATCGTCTCCCCTAAGTCATATAACTGGCTGATTTTTGCTGTTTCCATCACACAAATTCCTCTCTATTCCCTGTAATTTTTATTGACATAAGCCTGAATCTCTTCGCTGTCCTCCGGCATACGGCATCCGACAATGAACTCACCATCATTATCCGTACTGCGGATGATATGTCCGTCCAGCGTCCGTGCCTCCTCCAGCGGGAAGTCCGGGATTTCCAGCAAAATATCCTGCCCGATCGCATTTGCGAAATCCTCCTGATGTGCGCTGAATGCGAAACCGCCTGCGCTGATATTGATCATCCTGCCGTTGTAAGCTTTGCCGGATTTTTTCAGCGTCACGGTACATGCATTGGCAACCGGCATACGCGGATACTTTCTGCGGTTGATGACCTTCGGGTTTGTCGCCACAGCAATCCGGTAGCTGTCGGCACCCGCATTGGAAGCGGCGGATACGCTGACATCCTCCCATGTATACAGTGCATTGTTGACACAGATCTGCAGTTCATATGTAATATCTTTTTTCTTTATCTCAATCGTTTTTCCGGCTTCCGGCTTGATCTTTACCAGAACTCCGTCGCTCTGACTCTCAAACACTTCCCCGTGTAACTCCGTCCCGGCTGCCTGTGCTCCGTTCTTAGCGACTAACACCACGCGCATTCCCGGCTGCGCATCGCCAATTCCCATGAATCCGCCGCTACCGAGTTCTTCCATGAGCTTTCCTACCACACTCTCAATCTTATCCACATTGACGGAAGACTCCTCGTATTTGCTGAGCATCGTGCGGGACGCTTCGTCGGACTGGTTGATGCACTCCGTCATGACCTCCATGGTATCGCAGATCTGCTTCATGTTCTTCACCATGTCGCTGTTGGAAGCTTCCACTTCCTTCATAGCGCCGTCAATTACCCCGATATTCTGTCCCAGCTTTTTGGAATCATCGGTAATGCTTGTGACACTCTCCTGCACCTGCGTGAGCTTCTCTCTTGTCATGCGGATCATCTCAAGCGTCTTGGTGATGGATTCCGTCATCTTCTCCGAAGTCTCCTCCAGATGATTCAGTGCGTCCCTGATACGTCCGGAAGAAGTCTTGGTTCCCATGCTCAGATCCTGTATCTGACCTGCCACCACGGCAAAGCCCTTTCCGGCTTCCCCGGCTCTCGCCGCCTCAATCGAAGCGTTCAGTGCCAGAAGGTTCGTCTGGAACGTGATCCCCTCTATGGTGCCCGTCTCTTCCTTTACCATATCAAATTCCTGCTTAAAGTTCTCGAGCACCTGCTCGACCTCGCCGGAGAGCGCCGCCATGGTATTCGTCGTATTCATGACATCCGCAAGTTCTTCCGCACTCACATCCGCATGCTCGACCGACTCCTGGATCAGCGTCACCATCTCATCGATCAGTCCCGCCACATTCTGCACCTGCGTGCTGATGTCGGTACTCCGGTCCATGGAGGACATCGTCTTATTGTGGAGAACATCGTTGTTCCGGGTGAGTTCCTCCATACTGCTTACGACGGAATCCGCTCCCTGCCGGTTCTCATCCGCCAGCTCACGCACAACCGTAACGCCGTCCACAATCGAGTTGCTCGCTCCCTTTACCTGTCCCACCGTCGTCACGACCCGGCTCAGATTATCCCGGATCGATGCCACCAGCGCTCCGTCGGATTCATTTAAGTGGTCGACAGAAAGAACGTAACAGATATAGCACAGAAGCAGCGTTGAAAACTGCAGGTAATAGTCTGTCATTTTCACGTTCGGATTCAGGCCGAGGAAGACATGAAGCAGTGCACTGAGCACAATGACTATCTCGTTTGTGACCGCGCACCGTATCATATAACTGCGATCCTTGAACAGAATCAACATACTCGTCAACGGCAGAATATATGCATAGGCGGTCGCCGAGTCCGTGATACACACCACATAGGCATAGAAAAAGCCATATCCGAGAGCCAGGACATCCTTATAATACGGTGTTGCTCTCCCCTTTAACTTCAACGTCAGCAGTCCGATTGCAAACGGCACCCACGCCATAACCAGAAAAACAACATACTGCGTCGCCGTATAGATTCCCTTGGAAAGGTCGCTTCCGTATGACAGTGTCATAATCGCAATCAAAGCCAGCCATACTTTCATTGCCTTTAAATTGGCTTTCTCTTTAAAGGCCTGCTCATTGTACTCCATGCCCTGTTTCCTCCTGTGTCTTCTGCCGGATTCTATCAATAACTACTCAAATTTTAATGACATTTTATCCGGCTGTCAATAGCAAGCATGCACCGCACGCCATCCGATTTTTGCTTCCTTTCCCCATTCGTTTCTCATCCAGGAAATTCATCCAGAAAATTGGATGCAGCCGCCTGCTGTTTTGCCTCTTCCTCCTCGTAAGCCGCATACTCCTTCGCCATCGCATCATAAAACGGAGGCACGTCCTCCTCAATGTACTGTGCGCCGTCCTCTTCCGGCAGCGGCTGCGGCTGTGCATTTTCTTCTAATTCCTCGTAGAACATGCGCTCCCCGCCCTTGCCGCCGGAAGCACCCTCACGCGTTGTGCCGGGATTGTCAAAATCAAACACAATGCGGTCATCCTCCAGCTTTAGGCAGGTATCAAACGTGTTGCCGGCTTTTGACACAAACCCGGTCACTTTATCTTTGGTTTTCCCTGTCTCTAACAGTTCGCGCATGACCTCCTCGGTCAGCGCCACCTTCGCCACCGTGTGGGAGACCTTAAAACCGCACTCACACTCGTAATACCACTGGCTCTTCTTTAACATTTTCCCGCATTTCGGGCAGGCAAGTGTTGTCTCAACAGGCTTTGGCTTCTCCGGAAAATCAAATGCGATCTGCCCTTCCGGCGTCAGTTTCAGCGGTGCGTCGAACTTCATGCCGGTCTTCGCCACAAATCCCTTGATCACGTCCGTCTTCCCGCGGAGCAAAAGTTCCTTTACCTGTGCTTCCTTTAAAGAGACACCCGCGATCTTGCCGATTGCGAACCGGCAGCTGTCCGGATTCTCCTTTGAATAGTTGGCACAGCCGTATCCAAACATCGTCTTTACGATATCCCCGCCGCAGACCGGACATTTTACATCCTTTACCTTCGGCGCTTCCAGATCCGTAAAATCAAACTTCAGCCCCGTGACCTTTCCCTTCTCATCCTTTGCCAGTGCGACGCGCGCATCAAATTTCTTCCCGCTCTTCGACTTAAAGCCGCGGATCGTTCCGGTTCTTCCGTTGGTCAGAAGCTCCTTTACGTTCGCTTCCGTCAGTGCCTTCTCCGCCATCTTCCCGACAGAGAACCGGCAGCTGTTCGGATCGTCCTTCACATAATTGGCACAGCCAAAGCCGAACGGCGTCGCCACGATATCACCGCCGCAGATCGGGCACACCACGTCCTTGATCTTTTTGGCTTCGACATGTTCAAAATCAAATCGCAATTCAATTTTTCCGTCTTCTGTGCGTTCCAGCGCGACACAGGCGTCAAACTTTTTCCCGCTCTTCGACTTGAATCCGCGGATCGTTCCGGTTCTCCCCTGGTTTAAAAGCTCCTTCACCTGCGCTGCGTTTAAGTCCTTTCCCGCCATTGTACCGATCGCAAACCGGCAGCTGTCCGGGGCATCCTGCCTGTAATTCGCGCAGCCGAACCCGAACGATGTCTCCACAATCGCCCCGCCGCAGATCGGACACACGATATCCGGAACCACGGCAGCATCGTTCTGTGAAAAATCAAATGCAATATTCTTTCTTCCGTCCTCCGTCTGCTCCAGCTTTAAACAGGCATTGAACTTCTTTTTATTCCTGGCAGTAAAGCCGCGGATCAGACCGGTCTTTCCGGTCGTAAGAAGCTCCGTCAGATCATCGACACCCAGCGCCTTTCCCGCGATCTTTCCCACGGAAAAATAACATTCATCGGGATGCTCGTGGTGCTTGACGCAGCTATAGCCAAACGGCGTGATCTCCACGGCAGAACCGCACACCGGACATACGACACCCTCCAGGATTTCCGGCTGGTTCTTTGAAAAATCAAATCCAACCGAAACTTTTCCCTCATCATCCTTTTCCAGAATAAGGCTCGCCGAGAACTTTTTCTTCGACTTCGAGACAAACCCGGACAGCACGCCGGTATGTCCTTCGGTCAAAAGCTCCTTTACTTCCTCATCGTTTAAGTCTCTTCCGGCGATTGTGCCGATGGAGAAACGGCATCCGCCGCCATCTTTCTGATAATTGCTGCACCCGTAACCGAACGGCGTCGTCTCGATCGTTCCTCCGCACACCGGACAGGGAATGCCGAGGCTGCGCTTCGCCGCAAGCCCCTTTCCGCCCTTTCCGACGAGCGGGTGGATCCGCGTGGCAATCTGGCCGGTCAGATCCTGCTCGATCATGGCGACCGTCTCCCTGCGGATAAAATCCTCCAGTTTTGAGCGGTAATCCTCCATCACGACCGTTCCCCGCGTGATTCCGTCCAGTCCCTTTTCCCAGGAAGCTGTCATCTTGGGATTGAGCAGTGCCGGAACCGTCATCGAAACCACCTCAAAGATCATTTCCCCCAGCCGCTCCGGCGTGAGAACCTGCGTCTTTTTGTTCAGATTCAGATAGCCGACCCGAACCAGCTTTTTGATGATCTCTGCCCGCGTGGCAGATGTACCGATTCCGGAACCCTTGATCTGCTCTCTTAATTCTTCCTCCTCGATGAGCTGTCCGGCATTCTCCATGGCAAGCACCATCGATCCTGACGTGTAGCGCTTCGGCGGAGAGGTCTTCCCCTCACGGATGGCATAGCCGTCCGAAAAAAGCGTCTCTCCCTTTTGAAGCTTGTCGGCATACGCCAAAAGCCCGGCGTTCTCCTCTTCCTCCTGCGCAGCCTCAGCATCACTGCCTTGTGTCTGTTCCTCTCCGTCCGTCTTCGCCGCATTCCGCTCCTTCGCCGTCTTCGGAACGCCTGCAATCTCCAGATAGCCAGGAACCTTTAGCTGCTTCGCGGAAGTATAAAGCTTCTCACCGCCTGCCGCCACGACGAGTTTTACCGTCTGATACTCCGCCGGCGGATAGAAAATGCTTAAGAAACGGCGCACAATCATCTCATAGACGCTTCTCTGGAGACTGTTTAAAGATTCCAGCTCTGTGAGCTGTCCGGTCGGAATGATCGCGTAGTGATCGGTAATCTTGGAATCATCCGTATACTGCGTGTTCACAATGTTCCGGTAGCGTCCTTCCTTCATGATGCGCTCCACATAAGGAGCCACCGGCGCAAAATTTTTCAGTCTGCTGATATTTTTTCCGATTTCTTTTGCCACTGCCGTTGAGAGAACACGCGCATCCGTTCTTGGATAAGTAGTCAGTTTTTTCTCATAGAGATCCTGTGCCACCTGCAATGTCTCATCCGGACTGATTTTAAAGCGCTTCGAACACTCCGCCTGCAGTTCTGCGAGGTTAAAAAGAAGCGGTGCTTTCTTTCTGGAAGTTCCACGCTCAATAGATTCCACAACCGCTGTTTTCCCGGAAAGTTCCTGTATTAAGTTTTCCGCAGACTCCTGCTTTTTAAATCCGTTTTCCTTATACAATAATGGAGATTCAAAGTATTTAGAACCTTCTACCACTTTCCACTCCGCCTCGATGTTCGCATCCGTGAAGCTTCCGACTACACGGTAAAATGGTGTTTCCACAAAATTGCGGATCTCACGCTCTCTTATCACGACCATACCGAGCACGCAGGTCATGACACGTCCGACTGCAATTGCAGTATAGTTTCTCGTCCCTGCCGCATCATTTAAAAGATTTCCATATTTCACAGACATTGCACGGGAAAAATTGATTCCCATCGCGTAATCCTCAATGGTCCTCATAATGCCGGATTTTCCGAGGTTTGCATAATCCGACATCGGCTTTGCTTCGCGGATACCCCGCTTGATTTCCTCCTCTGTCTGGGAATCGATCCAGACGCGCAGCTCTTTCATCCCCTCGCGGACACCGCCGTACATACGGATGTTTTCCTCAATGGTCTGTCCTTCTTTTCCGGCATCCCCTGCCCAGTAGACAGTATCAATATCTTCGCGGTGCAGCATTTTATGTACTACATCATACTGTTTGCTGACCGCCGGGATCACATCATATTTGTACTCTTTTGGAAGGAAAGGAAGATCCTCTAACTTCCATTTTTTATACTTCTCATCATATACCTCCGGGTAGACCATCTCGACAAGATGACCGACACACCAGGTAATGACGTAATCACTATTTTCTATGTATCCGTCATTTCTGCCTGATACACCAAGAATCCGTGCGAACTCCTGCGCAACACTTGGTTTCTCCGTTATAATTAATGACTTTGCCAAAAAAATTCCTCCAACTTCTGTAATTCTTACTTCTTTCATAAATAAGAAGTTTTATAATTCATTCATATCGACCAGAATATATCTGGTATCCTCTTCTGCAAGCTGTCTGATCTCTTCTGAAAAACCTTTTGCTGAAAACAGAAAGAAATACTTTGCATCAATTTTTGCCTGCTTCATACTCTTTAACAATTCTTCTTTCATCTCCATGGTAAATTCCGGCTGATTCCAGTTACAGTATCCGACAATATTCTCCCGCACAGAGTTCTGTGCAATAATGTCGATATTTCCTTCTTTTCCAATCCATGTTCCCATCTTACTGATCTTCATTGGCAGTTTTCCAATCAGATTCAAAAGTCCTACATATTCCATGCATACTTCCTTGAAATAGCGTTCCAGATAATCGTCGATTCCCGATGTGATATACGCATCGTAGAACTGTTCCGGACTCATCATATAAAGTTCGGAAAGATGTGGATACACAAAACGGAACCAGAAATTCACATAATTATCCTTAATACGATAGACACCTTTTTTCGTGTTTTCCCATCCACCTGTCTCAAAAGAGGTCTCTTTCTCCACAATATGAAAAGTTCCGAGATTTTTCATGTACACACTGATTTTTGCACGTGAATAACCGGTTTTTAAATGAAGTTCATTTAACTTATCATAACCGCTTGCAATATAATAAAGAATCGTCTCATACACAGACAGTTCCCGCAGTTCTGCCGCGATCAGCTGCTCTGCCGCCCGGTGCATATAACCATTCCGATTTAAAATATTTCTGCATATATTGGTTTTCAGATCCACGCGCTGATCCCAGTGGTTGATATAGCCTGCAACGCCGCCGATAACACCGTAAGTTCTGATACAGTCACTGACCTGATACTGTGGAAATGCACGTACCACCTCTAAAAAATTCAAAGGATTAATCTTAATCTTTCCATCGATTCTTTTGCTCTGCTCACCGAGTGCTGCAGGCATCTCCTGTTCCACCCATGCAACCGAAGAACTGCACAAAAGGATCAACACCGGTCCCGGATAAAGACGTTTCATTCTTAATTTTTCAATGCTCTCCATAAAAGAGGCATCTTTTTTTGCAATCAATTGAAATTCATCAATCACAACCACAAGTTTTGACGCATCACCACTTTTGATCCGGTTGAAAAATTCGTCATAGCTGTGCTTTGTAATATTCGCCGAAAACTTCTGCCGGATTTCTGCCTCCATCTGATTTCTCTGTTCCTGTTCCGATGCCTGTCTGCTGCGATAATAAAAGTACTTCTTATTTGAAAGAAACGCCTTCAATAACTGTTCTTTCTCAGAATCTGTCCGTCCATACAACACATAGAGCTGATTTCCACTCTTCTCATAAATTGTCTCAAGCTCTTTTAAAATGGATGTCTTCGCTACCATAAGAAACCTCCCATTTCTATCTGTTTGTTCGTTACCCTCAATATAGTAAAAATTATATCATTTTTTAACTTTTACGACAACCCGGTTCTTGCCATATAAAAAGATACATAAGAAATGACCGGAACAGCATTTTACTGTTCCGGTCATTTCTTTACAGTCCACAC
>OGGC01002303.1_pt1 | contig 10495 bp, 12 predicted proteins | sample 1571181 | NCBI WGS metagenome assembly OGGC01 (sample SAMEA2581930, study PRJEB24529) | metagenome | biome: Human gut stool | place: China | collected 2011 | reverse complement strand
ATACCACACAAAAAAGTACAGTAACGCACTGACTTTGAATTTCTCATAACCCGGAGGTCGCAGGTTCAAGTCCTGTCTCCGCAACCAACAAAGAACGGTAAGACGTCAAGTTTCACCGTTCTTTTTCTTTTGCAGGCCGCAAAAAAAGAAAAGTGGTAACAAAGTGGTCACTCATTTGTTACCATCTCCGAAAATCACGCTGCTCAGGGTGTCCCCCGCCCTGATTTTGGCGGAATCGATGATGTGGGCATAGCGCTCGGATACGGTGGCGGGTTTGTCACCGATAAAGGCAGCTGTCGTCACAATGTCGGTACCGTTCGCCACAAGAATGGATGCCACTGCATGGCGGAAGGCGTGGGGGTTCAGGTGGGGAAAATTCGGATTTTCCTTTTGCAGCCTGTCCCCCATACGGTTCAGGTACTGTGTAATGTTGTCCGGATTCATAGGTCCACCGTACTCATTGGTAAACAGGTAGCCGCTTTCCTGCCAGAGATTCCCATACCATTCCGGCTGTTCGCCGCGCCACTTTAGGTAGCGGCGCAGGATTTCGTCCATCTGCGGGGTAATCGGCAGCTGGCGCGGCTTGCGCTTTTGGGGTAGGGCTTCTCGTACACACCGTTCTTGGGGTCGTACATGACGCAGGAACAGATGGTGATGGTCTTGCCCCTCAGGTCTACGGCACTCAGCTTGATGCCCGCGCACTCCCCGCGCCGGATGCCGTAGAGCATCAGCACGTGGATCAGGGTGTACCACTTGACGCTCTCGCTCTCCAGCGCCTGACGGATCAGCGCTAAGTCGGCGGGCTGATAGTAGTTCGGCATCGGCGAGTCTGCCACAGGCGGCGTGGCATCGCGGCAGGGGTTGAACGCAATCAGATGCTTGCGGATGGCGTGTTCCATAATGGTGGAGATAACATGGTGGTGTTCCAGCACCGTTTTGCGGGAAAGTCCGCCGCCGGTTTTCTTGTTCTGCCCCGGCTTGAGCAGCATGGCGTAGAAATCATCCAGCATATCGCCGGTAATTTCGTCCACGGGCGTCTTGCCTAAGTACGGATTGATGCGGGAATCCAGCATATCCTGATATCGTGCGAGGGTGCTTTTCTCCTTGCCGGTGCGCTCCTTAATTTCCATAACCTTAACGGCAAAATCCTCGAACGATATGCATTTCGGTTCGGCGGCTTTTGCCGCTTCTTCTTTTTCACGGGCTGTAATAAGCTCGCACTCCTCCTCAAAATGGACGGTTTCGCGCTGGATCAGCGTTTCGATCTGCCGCGCGTTCAATTCTGGCGGAACACGGACCGTTTTGATAAAAGGCGGGAGTTGCTTGCCGAATTCATCCCTCCCGTGAAAAACGTGGATACGAAAAGAAATAAGGTTTCCGGCCTTATTGTAGCGTTTCTCAACCGATGCCATGGTTCGGTTCGTTTTCGTCAATGGTAAGCCCGAAATAGCGTTCTACATCGTCCAGCGCCACCAGATACTTTGACCCGGCTTTACGGCTAGGAATTTCCTTGTGCAGCACCAACTGACGGATGTTGTGTGCGCTGATGGCACAGCCGGGATCACGTTTGCGCAGTTCATCGGCTGCGCCTTGAATGGTACGGATACGGTTCATAAAAGAGGTCCTTTCTCGCGTTTTACAGATGCGAAAGCTGCTTCGGAAGTTTTGGCATATTGGATTATCAAGGTGCTATGCAAATGTACTTTTAAGTTACACATGCTATATCTGAATTATATAGTACTTTTAAGTTACTGTCAATCGTTTTTACAAAAATATTTTAAGGAAAACACAAAAAAATTCTCGCTCTTGTATAGATAGCAAAAATTTGTTATAATGAGGTTGTTCCTTAAAAGTACAGAACCAAGGCGGAGGGTAAAGGTATGTCAATGCGTTGGACAACTGTGAGTGATAGAGATTTTACGTTGATGCGTGATGAATTCGGAAACTACTCTCACTCCGCAGATAAGACACCGATCAGTTTTCAAGAACAGAAGAAGATTTTGGGCAACCGTATCAAACGGTTGCGCCTTTACCGAGAAATGACGCAGGAGGAAGCCGCAGAAAAAACAGGAATCAATGCGACCCTGTGGCGGCATTATGAATATGGTCTGAAAATGCCCCGGCAGGAGAATTTGGAAAAAATCGCACAAACGTTAGATGTTCCGATGCAAATGCTGTTTCCTATCGACACCTGCACCCCGGAGGGAATTGCCACATTGCTGCTGAATATGCAGCTGCAATTTGGCAGTATGGAAATCGTCGAGGTTGACGGCAGCGTCAGCTTGAAATTCCCAAAAAACGAATTCTCGAAAACCGCAACAGATACGCTCCATACAGTTAAGCAACTGCTGGACAAAATCACTTGGGATGATGGTGTTGATTTGACAGCAGAACGCTTTCTATGCAGCCGTTATGCGATCCCTAAAGAAATGGGCGCAGAAATTAAAGAAAAACGTGAGCTATGGAAAGAAATTTTGGACGGACGTATGGACGAAAGTTCTATGCCTAAAGGTGAAAGCTGGTCGTATCTGGAAGATACTGCAGGCTCTATAGAGGAAGCCACCTATCGCCTGAAAAATATGGCGCTGCTGGATTATATTACAGAATGTTATAAAACCAAAAAAGAAAGCCAATAAAACAATAAGCACCACCAAGTTAAACTTAGTGGTGCTTATTTGCTTTCTGCAGTTCAGACCGTTCCGGGCATCCTCGGCGCTTTTTATAACCTGTGTTTCAGTTCTTCTACAATGCTTACGCTGGCTGTGGAGCCGATGCGGGATACGCCCAGCTCGATCATGCGCAAAGCGGTATCCAATGTGCGGATGCCGCCGGCTGCCTTGATTTTCACCTCATCACCGACGCATTTTTTCATCAGCGCCACATCTTCAAAGGTTGCGCCGCCGGTGCCAAAGCCCGTGGAGGTCTTTATGAAATCCGGGCGGACCTCCCGCGCGATGGAACACAGTGCGCGCTTTTCCTCCTCGGTCAGGTAGCAGTTCTCAAAAATAACCTTCGAGATCACCCCTGCACCGCGGCATTCTTCTACAATGCCGGCCATCTCATGCTCAATGAAATCATAGTTCTTCTCTTTCAGCTGCGTAATATTGATAACATAATCGATCTCATCCGCGCCATTGGCGATTGCATCTACGGTTTCGTATTTCTTAACCTTGGGCGTGTTCTGCCCCAAGGGGAAACCAACCGCCGCGCCCACATGGACCGATGTTCCCGCCAGCAGATCCTTGCACAGGGAAACGGGAGCCGGATTGATCGCCACCATGGCAAAGCCGTACTCGCGAGCCTCTGCACAGAGCTTTTCAAAATCCCCGCGCTGCGCATAGGCGCGCAGCTGGGTGTGGTCAAAATAAGCTGCCAATTCGGCAGGCGTAATAGGATTCATAACAAAACATTCCTTTCGTTTCGTGTGCGGTATCGCCTTATAAAAACGACGCCGTCTTGCCCGGGTCAACAAAGCCTTCGCCGTAGACCTCGCCGGTTTCAGTCACCATGACCATGCAGCCGGGGTCGATGCGGTAAGCCGCCATCCGGATGCGGTACACCTGCGGTCTGGCACAGACGCAGAGCAGCATCTGCCGTTCCGTACCGGTGTATGTGCCCACTGCCTTGACCATCGTTGAGCCGCGCTCACATTGGCGGGAAATTTCATCCGCAATTTCCTGCCCCTTAGTAGTGATGATCGTCAGCATTTTGCCGGCATTGCTGCCGTACATAATTTTGTCGATAACCAGCGAGGTAACCGCCGTTGTGACAAGGCCGTACAAAACGGCATCGACAGAGCCAAACACAGGCCAACCTAACAGGATGACCACAAGGTCTATCGCACCGGTCACAACACCGACAGACAGATGCGGGCGCAGCACTTTGATCGACATCGTCAAGAAATCGGTGCCGCCGCTGGACGATCCCCGCATATACAAAAGCGCCAATGCGCCGCCCCATGTGATACCCGCAAACAGGGCCGCCAGCAACGGATCGCCGCCGTAGCCGGGCTGGGCTGCAAAGACAACATCCTGAAAAAAGGTACACCACAGCATACTGATGACGGTTTTTCCCAGAAAGGCGCGTCCCACAAAGCGGAAACCAAGCAGAACCAGGGGCACATTCAGCACCAGCGTTGTGATGCCGATGGGGAACCCCCACAGATAGTTGCCCAACAAAGCCAGACCCGACAGCCCGCCGGGTGCAAAGTCAGCGCCCTTGGCAAAATAACAGATGCTCAGGGCGTACAGAAACCCCGCAGCCAGGTTATACAGCTGATCCGTTACCAGGGTCTGCGTTTTTTCTTTCATCATAGAACACTGCCCCTTTTTTGGAAAACGAGGAGCTTCTCTTGCGGGAAAGCGCTCCTCGTTTTGTAATTTATCCAATCAGTTTTAATTTTTGAAGTGCATGGGCGATGCCATCATTTTCCACGGTGTCTGTGACTATATCGGCACAGGCGCGCCCCTGCGGCAGAGCATTGCCCATAGCCACACCGATACCGGCCAGCTGCAGCATTTCCAAATCGTTGTCGGCATCTCCAAAGGCAATGGTTTCCTCCGTGGTGATACCGATTGCCGCACACAGGGCACGGATACCGTTTTCCTTGCCGCCGGATCGGCTCATCAGATCCACCACGGCATCCCCCCAGCGCTTTGTCCGGCAATGGGGCATCTGCCGCAGCAGTTCTTCTTCCTCCTCCTCGTTCACAAAGGGGATGACCTGATATATGCGGCGGTTTTCCAAATCGGAGATGTCCCGCACAGCCGGCACGGCGGTGCCGATTTTTGCCTGCTCGACCTCCATGCGGGAGTCCACACAGTTGGCGTACATCCTGTCTTTTTCAAGAAAAATGCAGCTGCGGTTCTTTTTCTGTAAGAACTGCTTCAATGCCGACAGATCCTCGGCGGGAATGGGCGTTTCCCGCACGATCTGCCCCTGCAGCTCGCAGAGCTGACCGTTCATATAAACCGCACCGTCAACCGTGATGCCGGGCAGCATGTTTTCTTCTTCAATTTCCAACGCGTGGCGGCCGGTGCACAGAAACACCTGCACGCCGTTGCGCTGTAAAGCCTGCAATGCAGGGGCTACACCGGGCGGCATCCGATGCCCGCCCACGGTAAGCAGGGTACCGTCCACATCAAAGAAGGCGGCGCGTATCCTTTTTCCGCCGCACGCCGCCAGCGCAGGCAGCTCGGCAAGGCTGTCGATATGCAGCTGCGCTGCCCGCTGGTCAAACGGAAATCTTTCGTCCCGCAGGGCAGCCACAACGCCGCCCGCCGCCGTACCCGCCTGCACACCGTAGGTGGAGTCCTCCACGATCAGACATTCCTCCGGCTTGCGCCCCAGCTTGTCCATGGTGAAACGGTAAATTTCAGGGTCCGGCTTGCTGCGGGTAAATTCGTGACCACTGACGATACAGTCAAACAGCTCCCGAATCTCACATTGTGCCAGGACCTGCTCAATACATTCCCGGCTGCTGCTGCTTGCAAGAGCCACCTGCAGCCCCATCCGCTTTAATTCATGCAGCAGCGGGCGAACCTCTTTGCGCAGAATGTCCGGGTAATACACCCGGCAGTCGGCGTTCATGGCGTCCATTTCCTGCCGGAATACGGCATCGTCGGTGCGGCGGCAAAGCTTTGCCATAAAGGGCATATATTCCTGCCCGGAAATGCCCACCAACGGGTACATGCTTTCCAGGGTGATCCACGGGTAGGACGGTTTCAGGTGCGCATACTGATGGTGCAGGTAGACCGGTTCACTGTCGATCAGCACGCCGTCCATATCAAAGATGACTGCCTTGATCGGCTTCATGGCGTTTCTCCCTTCAGATACCGTCCTCGTCCTCCTGCGGCTGGGCGGGAACCTCCAGCACAAACTTGCCGATGTTTTCGTGCCCGGTCTGCATAATGTCGGCAGCCAGTGCATCCACATCGGGGCATTCGTCACCGGTGATGTTGCGCATGCACAGGTCCATCAGCATACTGCTGTTCATCCCGGAGATCACACGCACCTTGGGGCGGGTCATCGAAAGCCCCGCTGCGCGGTTGTACGGCGTACCGCCGGCAATGTCTGCCAGCACCAGAACAGCCTCGCAGTCTGCATAGCTGTCGATTGCCTCCGCCAGCTGCTTTTCAAACACTTCCACATCCATGCCGTCGGCAAAATCCACGGCCTTTACTTCCGCATCACTGCCTGCCAGCATTTTTACATTGGCAGCCATACCGGCGGCAAAGCCGCCATGCCCGGTCACAACTACACCTACCATAGCAAACTATACTCCTTTAGCAAGACCGGGCACACAGACCCGGCTTATTGGTTGACAACTTCAAATTCAAATTTCTGGGTAACGCCGTCCAGATACTCTTTACTGAGGTCGATTGGGCGGTCGTTTTGGTCCATGACCGTGTTTTCGACATACAGCACGGGGGAACCGCGGTGTACGCCGAACAGGTTGGCAAACTCGACGTTGGCGGTCTGCGCCATCAGCACACGGCGCGATTTAACGATCCTCTCGTGGTAGACGGTTTCAAAGACATCGTACAGCGAGCGCTGGGCAAAGTCGTAGGCATCAATGCCGGGAAACACAGATTCCGGCACATAGTTTTCCACAAGAACAAAGGGCTTTCCGCTGACATAGCGCATACGCACAAGATGATAGCAGCGATCCCCGCGTTCCAGCTTGAGCCGTGCAAACAGTTCCGGGGTATAGCTAACCCACTCTGCACGCAGCACCTCGGTACGGTGTTCCAGATTCAAAACCCCCATCTCGGCGGCAAAGCTCAGCTGCTTGTTCAGAAAGCGTCCGCGGGTATCAGGGCTGCGCACAAAGGTGCCGCGCCCCCGCATACGTTCCACGAAGCCGTCTTCGATCAGCATATTGTAAGCCTGCCGTGCAACAGGGCGTGAAATGCCGAACTGGGCGCACAGCTCCTCCTCCGTCGGCAATTTTGTCCCTGCCGACAGCTTCCCGCTGGTGATAGCCTCCAGCAATGCCTTCCGCAGCTGCTCGTACAGAGGGACTGCGCTGGTTTTGTCAAGCTGTATTCCGTTCAGTTCGATCATAATAGGAAATCTCCTTCTTGTTATTCAATGCTGTTCCGGGAGATTTCCGCTTTACAGCCAAAGCCGCCCTGTGCCATACAGTTGCGTGCCGAGACCTGCTGCCCGGCAGCCAGTGCAGCCAGAAGCGCCTGCTCCGGCATGGGCTTTGCCTTTTGCCACCCCGCAGTATACAGCGAGCAGAGGAAGGCAGCAAGGAAAGAATCTCCTGCCCCCATTGTATCACTTGCCTCTACCATTTGGGTAGTCTTTTCCACGATTTTCCCTTGTACAGACAACATTTGCCCGGCTGCGCCCATTGTGGCCAGAACATGCACCACGCCCCGGCGATGCAGTGGCGCGCACAATTCCGCAAAAGCAGCCTTGTCCATCGGCTTGCAGGAAAGCATCGCCAGATCTATACCGTGGCAAACCTCGTCATAGTAGGCATCGGTGCGGTACTTTTCCTTTTCGCCGAAGTCATAGGCAAACACAGCGGGCAGTGCCTGCACAGCCGCCATCTGTTCGGGCATTTTGGCGTTGCAGCTGCTGACGATCAAATCGGCGGTTTTCAGCTCGTCCAGCTCCTGCGCAGTGATCTGCAGCGGGCCGGTCCAGCTTTCCCCGGTGATCACCTCAAGGAAGCTGCGCTCGCCGTTGACCACATCATAGCTGCACACCTTGGTGGTACGCCCCTGCAAAACGGGGCAATGGCTGATGTCCACGCCGTTTTCTTGGAGTGCTTTCTCCACAATATGTGCCATATTGTCATCGCCAAGGGAGCCGAGATACTCGGCCTGTGCCCCCAGCCGCGCAGCATGAACTGCGACATTTACCGCATTGCCGCCGGGGAAACACTCCTGTGTGTTGTGGTAATAGTCTATTACGTTATCCCCTAATGCAATCAGTTTCATACTCAATAGCTCTCTTTTCTGTAATAGCGGCGGATATCCAGAGAATGATCCGTGATGACCTCAATGTTCTTGCTGATGCGCTGCAAAACAGCCGCCATGACAACGGGGCTGAGCAGCGGACGGAACTCCTCGCTGATGCCGGGCAGGGCATACTCCTTTGTGTCAAAGCAGGTCAGCTTTTTGGTATGGCGGGCGGCAAACTCCTTTACGCGCTCGTCCTGCGCACGGGTGGGACCCTCGGTCAGCAGCAGCGTGGTGCAGACATCGTCCTCCAGCAGCTCCAGCGTGCCATGGAAGAATTCCGGGCTGGAAACGCTCTTGGTGCGGATCCACTGGCTTTCCTCCAGCACGCACATGCTGTAACTGTACGCAGTGGGCCACAGATCGCCGCTGCCGATCCAGATGTTATACGGCTCCTTGCAGTAATCCTGCGCATATTTCAGGCACTTGGCATCTGCCTGCTTGCGTACCTGTGCCAGCGCAAAAGCAAGGTTCTTCAGCTCATCCGCAAAGCGGGGGTAGGCATCAAAGCTGCCGCTGCGGTACAGGATGCGGCCGATCAGGAGATAAAACACCAGCTCCTGCGGACGGCCCTCGCCGTAGACGATGGTGTCATCGCAGATGGATTCCAGCGTGGAGTTTTCCTTGCCGACGGCGGCAAACAGGCGCACGCCCTGCTCTTTCAGCCAGTTGGCTGCCTTTACGGTCTCGGCGGTGTCACCGGACTTCGAGGTCAGGAACGCCACGGTCTTATTGGTGATGCGGTTGCAGTCACCGGTCATCAGATTGGCGGACAGTACATTTTCAACCGGCAGGCGGGACATATGGCGGATGTAGAAGGCGAACGGGTCCAGCATCGCCTGAGAACCGCCGCTGCTGGTGAACAGCAGCAGGTCAAACCCGTTATCCACAATCGAATCCGCGATTGCCTCAATTTTGGCGCGCTGGTCGTAGATCCTGGCACCGTTGGCAATGATCTGGTTTTCGTCAAAGTTTACCATGCTCATAGGTACAATAGCCTCCATTTGTAATTATGTCATGACAATACAGCATATAAAAAATGCGGCTCGCGGGGGAATGCTGAACCGGCGCGAGCCGCCGCAGTAAAACTTACATGATGCCCAGGAAGGACAGTGCAACCGACAAAGCAATGACCAGCAGGATCAGCTTCATGGTGTTGACATTCTTCTTCTTGAACAGCCAGTAGAGCAGGAACACAAAGCCCAGCGGCAGAATGTTGGGCATAATGGAATCAAAGATGCCCTGCACGGAAACGCTGGAGATGACAAGCGTTTCGGGGAAAGCAAAGGATACATAGCTGGGGATCAGTCCGCCGACGACCATAACGCCCAGAATACCGGCAGCCTTGCTGATATAAGCGGCGTTATCGCCGATGAACTTGATGGAGCTTACACCGGCATTGTAGCCCAGACGCACGAACCAGATGCGGCTGAAGATAGCGGTCAGTGCCCAGAACAGGATGTAGAAGATGGGGCCCAGAACATTGTTCTGCGTCGCCAGAGAGCAGCAGATAGAGGCAATGATGGGCATGGCGGTGTACCACCAGATGGCGTCGCCCAAACCTGCCAGAGGTCCGAACAGACCAGTTTTCAGGCTGTGGATCATCTCACGATTCTGGCCTGCCTCCTCCATGGAGACGATCAGGCCCTGCAGGATCGCGGCCATATGCGGCTCGGTGTTGATGAAGTCGAGGTTGTTTGCCATCGCGGCGGCCATTTCCTCATTGTTGTCGCCGTGAATCTTACGGAAGCACTTGGTCATGCCGTAGCAGAAGCCTACGGCCTGCATACGCTCAAAGCTGAAGCAGCACTGCTCCGCCATAGAGCGGACGGCCATTTCGTTGAGGTCTTTTTTGGTAATTTTATTAGATGCCATCTTCAAAATCTCCTTCCTGGGCGGCAGTTGCAGCGGATGCAGCCGTCAGCTTGGCAGTCTCCGTATCGCGGGTGAAATTGACATAAGCGATGCAGCCCGCAATAACAGCAATGGGCAGGATGTTCTGGCAGTTGGTAATGACCATGATGACAAAACCAGCAAGCAGATAGGCTGCGTTTTCCTTCTTGAGCATAACGACCAGCAGCAGGGCAAGGCCGACAGCCGGCATCAGACCACCGGCAACTTCAAAGCCGTGGACAAGCCATGCCGGGAAGGCGGCCACAAAAGCGGAAATACCGCTCTGCAATGCGTAGGTGGACAGGAACGCGGCAAGGGCAAACATGGCGGCATACAGAATCCAGCCGGTATACATGACCTTGGCAATGCCTTTTTCGTCACCGGCGGCAGCGCATTTGTCAACCTTCGGCAGGAAGCCGGCGTAGAAGGTGTTGGTGCCGGTGTTGATCCACTGGCCGATCAGTGCGAACGGAACACCCGTCAGGGCGGGATAACGGTAGCCGCTGCTGACTGCCAGCCCTCCTGCGTAAGCTCCGATGGCATTTCCCAGATTGAACGCTACCTGTACACAGGCAGCTCCGAGCATTTCGCCTCCTTTGGCTACACGGATTATCAATATCCGTTCC
>OGGC01002281.1_pt1 | contig 10600 bp, 10 predicted proteins | sample 1571181 | NCBI WGS metagenome assembly OGGC01 (sample SAMEA2581930, study PRJEB24529) | metagenome | biome: Human gut stool | place: China | collected 2011 | reverse complement strand
ATCTGCAATTACACCCGACGGTGTAATTGCAGATGTATGGGATTGTATTGCAGCGATGGATATGGATTTATCCGGTTATAAGATCTGCCATTTTAGCGGCTCATTATCATCTAATGTATTTTCAGGAATAGAACGCACCAAAGCGTGCGGTTGTTCTATTCATCCAATGTACGCGTTCAGCGATAAAGAAACTTCCTGGTTACAATTTCAAAAAGCATATCTGACAATGGAAGGCAGTGAAAAAGCGGTTGCGGTTATGCGCAGTCTGTTTGAAGGACTGGGACACACCGTATACGGATTAGACAGTGCGGACAAGGTAAAATATCATGCGGCGGCAGTGCTTGCAAGCAATGCAGTCGTGGGGCTTTTTTATTCTGCACAGCAGCTTTTATCTGAATGCGGTTTTGCAGAAGAAGAAAGCAGAAAACTGCTTGCACCGCTGATAACGGAAAATGTGTCTTCAATTGTAAAAAACGGGTGCGCAAAAGCCCTTACAGGTCCTGTCGAGCGGGCAGATGTACAGACTGTAAAAAATCACCTTGCGGCATTGCAGGGGAGTGACGAGGAAGCGGTTTACCGGAGTATTTCAAAAAAACTGACAGCGTTGGCAAAGTGCAGAAATCCGCAGCGGGATTATACGGCACTGGAAAGGATTATGGATGAAAAATACAGTACAGACCTTTAAAGAAGCAAAAAACAATCACACGAAGCTTGCAATGCTTACGGCATATGATTATTCAACCGCAAAATTGCAGGACGAGGCGGGAATCCATGGAATATTGGTGGGCGATTCCCTTGGTAATGTAATTTTAGGATATGAAGATACAATTTCTGTGACCATGGAAGATATGATTCATCACACGGCAGCGGTTTCACGCGGTGCAAAAGATGCATTTGTAGTTGCGGATATGCCGTTTATGTCCTACCAGACATCCGTGTACGATGCAGTGGTCAATGCCGGAAGACTGATGAAGGAAGGCCGCGCGAATGCGGTAAAGCTGGAGGGTGGTGTGGAATTTGCACCTCACATCGAGGCGATCGTGAAGGCATCCATTCCGGTTGTGGCGCACATCGGATTGACCCCCCAGTCTGTCAATGCATTCGGTGGATTCAAAGTGCAGGGAAAAGATGTGGAGGCAGCGAAAAAGCTTCTGGCTGATGCAAAAGCAGTGGAAGCGGCAGGTGCCTGCATGGTCGTGATGGAGTGTGTGCCGGCAAAACTGGCAGCTAAGATATCAGAGGAACTTACGATTCCGACCATCGGTATCGGTGCGGGAGCAGGCTGTGACGGACAGGTGCTCGTCTACCAGGATCTGCTCGCTATGTATGGTGATTTCCGTCCGAAATTTGTAAAAGTATTTGCAAACGTAGGAGAAGTAATGCGCGAGGGCGTCAAAGCATATATCAAAGAGACAAAAGAGGGAACATTTCCGGGCGAGGAACATTGCTTTAAGATCGATGACTCAGTGATTGAAAAGTTATACTAAATGACAGATCATGCCGAAAGGAGCAGATTATGAAAATCGTATCAACCATAGAAGAAGTAAGAGCACAGGTGAAGGAGTGGAAAAAGGAAGGACAGAGCATTGGGTTTGTGCCGACCATGGGCTACCTGCATGAGGGACATATGAGCCTGATCGATGCAGCCGGAGAGAATGACAAGGTCGTTGTGAGCATTTTTGTCAATCCGATGCAGTTTGGACCGATGGAGGATCTCGCAAGCTATCCGAGAGATCTGGAACATGATGCGAAGCTCTGTGAGGAGCACGGTGTGGATCTCATTTTCCATCCGACACCGGAGGAGATGTACGGGGATCAGTTTTATTCTTATGTGGATATGGATGTGCTGACCAAGGAGCTTTGCGGACTCAGCAGACCGGTACACTTCCGCGGCGTGTGCACGGTTGTGACAAAGCTTTTCAATATTGTAACGCCGGACCGCGCATATTTCGGACAGAAAGACGCGCAGCAGCTCGCGGTCATCAAGAGAATGGTGAAAGATCTGAACATGCCGCTTACGATTACCGGCTGTCCGATCATCCGTGAAGCGGACGGACTTGCAAAAAGTTCCCGCAACACCTATCTGTCTATAGAGGAGCGGGAGGCAGCGCTCGTGTTAAGCCGTTCCATTTTCCTCGGAAAAGAGATGGTGGAAAAGGGAGAGCGCGACTGCAAAAAGATTCTTGCCGCAATGACAGCGGAGATCGAAAAAGAGCCTCTTGCAAAGATTGATTATGTAAAAATCGTAGATCTTGATACGATGCAGCAGGTAGAGAAGATCGACAGAGGAATCCTTGCCGCGATAGCGGTCTATATCGGAAAGACAAGACTGATCGATAATTTTATGTATGAATTGGAGAACTAGGCGATGACAATTACAATGTTGAAAGCAAAAATACACCGCGCAACAGTAACACAAGCGGAATTAGACTACGTTGGGAGCATTACCGTGGATATGGATCTGCTGGAGCAGGCGGGAATCCTGGAATACGAGAAGGTACAGATCGTGGACGTCAACAACGGCTCCCGCTTTGAGACCTACACGATTGCCGGGGAGCGCGGCAGCGGCGTAATGTGCTTAAACGGTGCGGCGGCACGCATGGTGCAGACCGGCGACAAGATTATTCTGATGGCATACGCGCAGGTGACGCCGGAGGAAGCATCAGAGCTTCGTCCGACAGTGCTCTTCGTGGATGAGAAAAATAAAGTCACAAAGGTAACAAATTACGAAAAACACGGAGAAATCGGATAGTAAAGGATTGTTTCATAAAATTCAATGGACTATAATGATTCTTATGAGTACGTGGAAAAGGCATTGGACAAAGGAGAATGATTATGCCGCAGAATTTTTATGAACTGGTCTGGATTTTTATTATCTATGCATTTATCGGTTGGTGTACCGAGGTATCCTACGCTGCACTCGATACCGGAAAGTTCGTGAACCGTGGATTTTTAAACGGTCCGTACTGTCCGATCTACGGGTGCGGCGTGGTGATTGTGGTTGCCATCCTGACACCTCTGAAAGAAAATCTGCTGATCCTGTTTGCAGGATCTTTTCTTCTTACCTCTGTGCTGGAATACATTACGGGTTATATTCTGGAAAAAGTATTTCACAACAAGTGGTGGGACTATTCTGACAAGCCATTCAACATCAAAGGTTATGTATGCCTGAAGTTTTCGATCTACTGGGGACTGGCATGTACCTTTATCATGGATATCATTCATCCGATCATCTATGCCGCCATCCGCTTTATTCCGTTCGTGCTTGGCGTAGTGCTGCTCAGCATTATCATGTGCGTGTTCGCGGCAGACTGCATCATCACAGTGACGACGATTCTGAAATTCAATAAACGCTTAAAGGTCATGGATGAGATGGCGGCATCTATCCACCGGCTGTCCGATGAGATCGGCGAAAATATCTATGAAAATGTGACAGACGTTATTGAAAAATCCGCAAAATTCCAGGAAACACATGTGGAGCTGATGGATAAGATCAGCGAGACGAAGGAAAATATTTATGGACTGCCGCAGACAGCGAAGGATAAACTTGCGGAGACGACGGGAGCGGCGAAGGATAAGTTTGCCGAGACAACGGAAGCGGCGAAGGACAAGCTCACTGAGACAACGGAAGCGGCAAAGAACAAGCTTGCCGAGAAGGCAGAGAATTATGCAGTTTCCCGGGAAGAGAAAAAACGCGAACGGGAGCTTGCACTCGAGGAGAAAAAGCGCGAGCGCGCAGAGCTTATGGAGCGCTACGAGAAGCTGTACGAAGAGAAAAGCTTTGGTTTTCAACGTCTGATGAAAGCCTTCCCGGATATGAAGTCGCGGGATAACAACGAGACACTGGAAAAATTCAAGATCCACTTTAATATTAAAAAGAAAGACGAAAACAAAAAAGATCAGGCATCCTAACGCCACATACACAGCAGACAGGGAGAGGAAGAACGGTATGATAAGAACAATTCAAACAGATGAGATTACAAAAAATATCAAAGAAATGTGTATACAGGCAAATTATTATCTGTCCGCGGATATGGATGCGGCAATGAAGCATGCCGCTGACACCGAACAGTCTGAACTCGGAAAAAAGATTTTACATCAGCTGCAGAACAACTTAAAGATTGCGGACGAGGAGATGATTCCGATCTGTCAGGACACCGGAATGGCAGTGATCTTTCTGGAAGTCGGACAGGACGTCCACTTTGAGGGCACAGCGATTGAGGATGCCGTCAACGAGGGTGTCCGCCAGGGATACACAGAGGGATTCCTGCGCAAATCCGTCGTCGGTGATCCGCTCATTCGTGAAAATACAAAAGATAACACGCCGGCAGTCATTCATTATTCCATCGTGCCGGGCGATCAGGTAAAGATCACTATGGCGCCGAAGGGATTCGGCAGTGAAAATATGAGCCGCGTGTTCATGTTAAAACCGGCGGACGGCATCGAGGGAGTCAAGCATGCGATCCTTACCGCTGTGAAGGATGCGGGACCGAATGCATGTCCGCCGATGGTCGTCGGAGTCGGCATAGGAGGTACATTTGAAAAATGTGCGCTTCTCGCCAAACAGGCGCTGACGAGACCGGTCGATGAACATTCCGATATCCCCTATGTCAAAGATCTCGAGGAAGAGATGCTCTCAAAGATCAACCAGCTTGGAATCGGACCGGGAGGACTCGGAGGAACGACGACGGCGCTTGCAGTCAATATCAATACCTATCCGACGCACATTGCGGGACTTCCGGTGGCTGTCAATATCTGCTGCCATGTCAACCGGCATGTAGTGAGAACCCTGTAAGATCGTGGTGCATGTAGCATGTAATGCGCGCAGAAAAATAAAAAACGACAGGTTTTCCACAAAATGAAAATCCAATGTTGATAAGCAGGAGGTTTGAAAGAAAGATTATGGATAAGTATATTACAATGCCAATTACAGAAGAAACTACCGCAGAATTAAAAGCGGGGGACTATGTCTATCTGACAGGAACCATGTATGTGGCGCGCGATGCAGCGCATAAGCGCATGATCGAGGCGCTGGATGAGGGAGGGGAGCTTCCGATTGACATCAGGGATGCGACGATCTATTATATGGGACCGTCTCCCGCCAGAGAGGGGCGTCCGATCGGATCTGCCGGACCGACCACAGCCACCCGCATGGATAAATATGCGCCGAGACTGTTGGATCTCGGTGAAAAGGCGATGATTGGAAAAGGAAAGCGCTCAAAAGAAGTCGTAGACGCAGTGATCCGCAATCATGCCGTCTATTTTGCAGCCATCGGCGGAGCCGGCGCACTGCTTTCCAAATGCATCACAAAATCTGAGATTGTATGCTATGAGGATCTCGGAGCGGAGGCAATCCGCAAGATCGAGGTAAAAGAATTTCCGGTCATCGTCGTGATCGACCAGGAGGGAAACAACCTCTACGAGACAGCAATCCGACAGTACCATACCCTCGAGGAAATGTAACAGGTCATTTTCCTGCAACAAAAAAGAGCCTTTCGGCTCTTTTTTTATTCCGGTCTTATTCCAGAACAAGCAGCAGAGACATTTTGAAGCGTCCCTTTGCGGTTACGCTGTGCAGACCGTTCTTCTCAAAACGGAAGCTCTCGCCTGCGTTTAAGGTGTAGTCGGTACCCTCGTATCCGATGACAGCGGTACCCTCAAGCGCGGTCAGGATTGCGTTGCCCGGTGCGCGGTGCGGTGTCAGTCCGGTTCCCTCATCGAATGCCATGAGGACAAACTTCATCGTATCATTGTGTACGATATCCACGTTTGCAATACTTCCCTCCTCGTAAGAGATCAGTTCCTTCAGATTCAATACCTCTTTTGCTGTTACAAGATCGTTCATAGTGTTCTCCTTTTTTGTAATAATTTCTGTATAGATACAACCCTCGCCGGTTTTGACGCCGCAGAGAGTTCTCTCCGGTATGAGCAATATCTCATCCGGGTGCAGATCCATTGTTTCCGGCTGTTCACCGATGAGAAACGTTCCGGTGCCGGCGGCTCCGATATAGATGGACATCGTATCGTAGCTTTCCGGTGTGATGGATGTGCCTGCGCCCAGGGAAAACCAGGTAGCGGAATTGGAAGTGCCGAGTCCGGTATTTCGTGAGATGGTCATCTCCTCGCGGATCGGACGCTTTGCTGCGATGGTAAATACGCCTTCTGACATAGTAGATCCTTTCTGTCACATCGCTTTGTCTGTCAGGGAGACAGGTACGATGCTTTTTATTTTTTTCTGATGATGGCTGAACTCATTGACAACCACATTGACGTCAAAGGACACGGAAATATTCTTTTCTGTCAGAACCTTCTCCGTGCTGCCGTAGAAAAAAGTGCCTTTGTGATTCATCATAAAAGCCTCGTCGGCGACAGACATGGCATTGGTCGGATAGTGCGTGTTCATGATTGCACTGATGCCGTCCTCGTGGGAGAGCCGGTCGATCATGTTGAGAACCAGAATCTGATTGTGAAAATCAAGACCTGTCTCCGGCTCGTCGAGAATGATCAGCTTCGGTTCATTGATCAGTGCGCGCGCAATCAGTACCATCTGAAGTTCTCCGCCGCTCATGCGGTTGCAGTCCTTTTTGGCAAGATGCGTGATGCCTGTTTTCTCCATCATGGCTTCCGCCATCTCAATCTCCCGTCTGCCGGGCTGTTCAAAAACGCCAAGATGCGAACAGCGGCCGAGCATGACCATTTCCAGTCCGGTGTAGGAAAAAGCAAAACCGTGGCTCTGCGGAATGTAGGAGACATTGTTCCACAATTCCTTTGGTTTTAATGTTTTGATGTCCTGCCCGTACAGAAAAGTCGCACCCTCTTTCCAGGGGAGCAGACCGATCATGCATTTTAATAGTGTGGTCTTTCCGATACCGTTGGGACCTAAGATTGCTAAAATATGACCTTCCTCTAATGAGAGATTGATATCAGGTAATATTATATCCTGTTTGGGATATCCAAAACAGCCATTTTTTATTTCAAGTATCATTGCAGATTGCTCCTGTTCTTATTCAGCAGTGAAATAAAGACCGGTGCTCCGATGATGGCGGTCAGAATGGACAGTGGAAGCTCGATGACGCTGATGGTTCTTGAGAGGGTTTCCTTTCGTTACTTAAAGTTTGCACCGAGACTTAAGCTGATGGGAACCACATAACGGTTGTTGCTTCCGACAAGCATTCTGGCGCAGTGCGGGACTAAGAGACCGATCCAGCCGACCTGACCGCACATGGATACCGCCGAGGCGGTAATGACCGTCGATGCCAGGATGAATATCATCTGTGTCCGTTTTAAGTTGATGCCGCTGGCTTTCGCTTCATCCTCGCTTAAGGATAAAATATTCAGTCTCCATCGGAGCAGATAGATGACGACGATTCCAATGAGAATGAGCGGAGAACCGATCAGCAATTTTTTATAAGTGGCGCTTGTGAAGCTGCCCATCAGCCAGTAAGTAATTTCCGGAAGCTTGTCCTGTGGGTCGGCAGTATATTTCAGCAGAGAGCCGATGGCGTTAAACAGGGAGGAGGCGATCACGCCTGCCAGCACAAGATAGACCACCTGGCGGTTCTCATTTTTTCCTGCGATCTTTAATGTAAAAAATACGGAGGCAAGTCCGAACGCAAGTGCAATGAGCTGTGTCTCCAGAATACCGCAGGAAAGGATGATCGCAAGGATCGCTCCCACGCAGGTGCCGCTGGTAACACCGAGAATGTCCGGTGTTGCCAGTGGATTGGAAAACAGCGATTGGAACGTGTTTCCTGCGCAGGTAAGACCTGCTCCTACAATAATTGCCATCAGAATACGCGGCAGCCGCAGATTGATTACAATGGAGTAATTCTGCGCATGTCCCTCATTTCCCGTGAAAACATCGCGGAAAACAGTGATTACGTCGCCAACCGGCACATTCATTCTGCCGAGGCAGATACAGATCAGTGCGGTGACAAGCGGCAGCAGTATCATTAAGAGAATGGCGAGTGGTGTAAAATGCCCCCGTTTGATCAAAAAATTATCATTCATCAGTACTGAAGCATTTCCTCCATTTCCTTATCGGTAACATCGTAGCCATACCAGTCATGGTAATATTCACGGATGGTATCCTCCAGAGGATAGTCTGCGAAAACTTCCGGGTAAGTGTTGCATGCAAGCCATGCGAATACCAGCGGAGCGTCCGGGTTTGGTGTAAACCAGTTCCACATGCCGAGCGTTGTGTTATAGACACGTCCGTCCTGAACAGCTTTGATGGAGGAGAAATCGGTTCCCTCTACCCTGTTCTCCAGCACGTCCTCCGAGGTAAGACCGATGAGTCCCGGACCGTCGACAAACAGAATATCCGGATTCCAGCCGTAGATCTGTTCCATGCTCACCTGTGTAAAGCCGGTTGCCTCCGCGGCAACGTCCGTGACACCTAAGTGTTTCATCCAGTAGGTACCAAAAGTTCCGTTGCCGGATACCTGCGGTACGCCGTCGCTGTATTTCCACAGAATCAGTGCGCTCGGGCGCTCATCCTCCGGAACGGCTGCAATCCTTGCCTCCACATCCGCAACAATCTCGTCGCCGGCAGCAGTGAAAGCATCGGTCTTGCCTTCCTCACCGAAGACATTCTCCAGAAGATCCAGCCACTGTTTGTAGCGGTTTAACGGATCAGCTTCTGTCTCGTGACCGACGGTTGCAAATCCGATACACGGAATGCCGCTCTCCTGTAAGATCTCTGCGTGTGCCGTATTGCCGGCATTGTATAAGATGACATCCGGTTCTAACTTCATGATTTCCTCGATATTCAGATCACTCTGTGCATAGACGGTATCCGCGGATTCCATCAGCTCCGGTGCGATATTTTTGAGAACTGTCTTTGAGATGGTATCTTTGAAAGAACCGCAGTAGCCTACGATATAAGGAGCTTCCCCGCCGAAATAGGACATGTAGGTGGAGAGAATCGGAATCTGGTCAATCACCACGCGGGTAATGTGATTCGGAACTTCCACAGTGTTGCCCTCGGTGGCAGCAGTTTCAGTGTCTACGCTCTCCGCCGATTCGGAAGCGGCTACAGTCTCGGTGGCTGCTGTGACTCCGTTATCTGAAGTATTCTCTGTTCCGGAAGCCGCATTGCTTCCGCAGGCTGCAATCTGCAGTACCATGGCAGCTGTCAATAATGCAGCGGTAAGTTTTGTCTTTTTTATCATATTTCCTCCCTCTGAACGGTATCAGTATGTGATTATTGGTTAGTCAAAACTAACCAACGAGACATAGAATACTGGAAAAGGAAAGAAAAAGCGGTTGCTATTGCAACCGCCTCAAAAAAAGATTATATTGCCAGAAAATCCGGATCAAGAATCTGCAGCCTGGAACCCGAAAAATTCAGAATCCCCTCGTCGCGCATTTTGCAAAGTTCGCGGGAGAGAGCGCTCCGGTCCGCGTAGAGATATTCCGAGAGTTCTCTGCGGCTGTAAGGAAGGCAGACCGTTCCGTCCGGTGCGATCTCTAACGTCTGCAGATAGATCTTTAACTTGTCCCGCAGCTTTTTCTGACTCAGAATCCGTATTTTGCTGTTAAAAAACATCACCTGGCGCGCAAATTCCTGCATCAGATTGGTGGTGACCTGCATACGGCAGGAGCAGGAAAATGTTTTTTCCGACAAGAGCGCGGCAAAATCGAGCATCAGGATCTTGCTTTTTTCCACGGTGTGAATGTAGACATGGCTGGCCACCTGTCCGGCGCACACAGACTCGGCGCCGAAGACATCGCCGCTTCGCAGATGATTGATGATGATCTGGTTTCCGTTTTCGTCGACCAGATATTCTTCCAGCATGCCGGTGAGCAGAATGCCGGAGCAGCCGGAGGAATCCCCGAGTGCGGCGATGGATGCATCCTGCGGATAATCGACCACGCGCGCATTTAAGCAGCGCAGGACATTGGGATATTTATCTTTTGGTAATTGACGGAAGATACTGGAATGTTCCAGTACATCCTGATATAGAGCTGTTTCAATAATCATATATTTCCGGTTGCCGCTGCAACCGCCCTCCGTTTTTGAAATCAGGAAAAATTATGAGTTAGTCAACTCTAACATTATAACTTTGCCGACAGGAGAAGTCAAGGTTTACATAAAATCAATTTCGGGGAGGATACCATCCGTCCGGGGATCGAAATTCAGAAGTGAAAAACAGAAAAAAATAGGGTATAATCAGAATTTAGAGACTTTGAGAAAGTAGGAAATGTTATGTTTTTTAAAAATAGATGTCATATCACCGCGGTATTGGTGGCGGGAGTGCTGGGAATAAGTATGGTGACGGGACTGACCGCCTGCGGCAGCAGTGACGGCACAAAAGTGGTATTTACCACAGGATTTGGGAAAAATGAGGTATTTCGGATCGGGGACGAGTCCTGCTCTAAGGCGGAGATCATGATCTACCTGACCACGACCCAGAATCAATATGAGAATGTCTACGGGACGGAGATCTGGAATACTTCCCTGAACGGAGTGACTCTGGAGGATAATGTCAAGGAGACAGTGCTGGCAAGAATTGCTCAGATCAAGACCATGTACCTGCTGGCAAAAGAGAAAGAGGTCACGTTGGATGAAGCCGAGGAGGCAAAGGTCGTTCAGGCG
>OGGC01002278.1_pt1 | contig 10616 bp, 10 predicted proteins | sample 1571181 | NCBI WGS metagenome assembly OGGC01 (sample SAMEA2581930, study PRJEB24529) | metagenome | biome: Human gut stool | place: China | collected 2011 | reverse complement strand
GATAACAAGCTGGCGGAGACCTTATCCAGACTTCAGATCGGGGATACGATTCCGCCGGAACTCTACGAGGTGGTCGCGGAGATCCTTGTCTTTGTGGACGATATGGACCGCATGAAGGGAAAACTCAAAGAATCCGGCTTACTGTAGGCAGATGACAGATGCCGTGATGGTAACAGAAGGCACGGGAAGAACCCGGACGGCGGAACGTGGTGATGGATCGGGCGAAAGGCAGGGAGAGAGGATACCGGATGAACAGGCGGCAGACGGGAACAGCGTATGAGAGACGGGCGGGGAAGTATCTGAAGGAACAGGGATACGAGCTGATTGGATACAATTTCAGATGCCGGCAGGGAGAGATCGACATCATCGCCCGCGATGGCAGATACCTGGTGTTTGTGGAAGTGAAATACCGCAGAGACGGGCAGACGGGCGATCCGCTGGAGGCGGTGGACCGGGCGAAGCAGCGCCGCATCAGCAGAACGGCGCAATATTACTGCCTGACGCACGGATACGGGGAGACGACGCCCTGCCGCTTTGATGTGGCGGCGGTGCTTGGAACAGACGGGGAAGTGCGGCTTGTGAGAAATGCATTTGAATTTCAGGGATGACGGGAGGATGAGACTTGACAGCGTTTGTGAGAAAAGCAGCAGAGGATGCGGTTTTGCGGGAGGACTGGCATGAGAACGAGGACGGCAGCAGGCTGCTGCTGTTAAAATATCTCCTTTTGGAGCGCACGGGGATCGTGGAACATTGTTTTACGACGAGGCTCGGAGGCGTCAGTGCGGATATTTTTTCCACGATGAATTTAAGCTTTACCAGAGGCGATGAGGAGGCTGCGGTGCGTGAAAATTACCGGCGCCTGGCGAGGGCACTCGGGGCAGAGGTGGGGCAGTTTGTCTGCTCGGATCAGACACATACCGTCAATGTGCGCCGCGTCACGGCAGCGGACGCCGGAAAAGGACTGACCAGAGAGCGGGACTACCGGGATGTGGACGGACTGATTACGGATGAGCCGGGACTTGTCCTGTCGACGTTCTACGCGGACTGTGTGCCGTTATATGTGGTGGATCCCGTACACCGCGCCATCGGAATGAGCCATTCGGGCTGGAGAGGCACGGCGGCGCGCATGGGAGCGGTCACTCTGTCTGCCATGCAGGAGGCATACGGCACCAGACCAGAGGATGTGGTCTGCGCGGTCGGTCCGTCCATTTGCAAGGACTGCTATGAGGTGAGCGCAGATGTGGCAGATATTTTCGCGGAGGAATTTCCCGGGCATGAGCAGGAGATTCTGGCAGAGAGTGAGAAGAACAGCGTCGGGATGGCTCACGCAGACAAAAAATACCAGCTGGATCTCTGGAAGGCGAACGAGATCATTTTTCTGGAGGCGGGCGTGCGAAAAGAGCATCTGGCAGTGACGGACATCTGTACCTGCTGCAATCCGAAGCTGTTGTTTTCCCACCGCGCAAGTCATGGAAAGCGCGGAAATCTGGGCGGATTTCTGTACCTGAAATAAGGATGTATAAGATCGTCCTCCAGGTATGGTCTGTAGATAGAATCAAATAGAAAGCGGAAAAGGAGAAAAAAGATGAAGACAAAAAAATACGTGGAATATATGGTCGAGGAGACAAAGAAGATTCTGGCAATCGACAGCCCGAGCGGATATACCGCAGATGTGGCGGATTATGTGATGAAAGCGTACCAGAAGCTCGGTTATGAGCCGAAGCTGACCACAAAGGGCGGCGTGCTGGTAGCGCTTGGCGGCAAGGACAAAAAGAATGCCGTGATGCTCGAGGCACACATTGACACGCTCGGCGCCATGGTAGCGGAGATCAAGTCCAACGGCAGACTGCGGGTAACACCGGTCGGCGGAATGAACGCCAACAATGCCGAGGCGGAGAACTGCAGAATCCATACCCGCTTCGGGGAAAAGGTCTACGAGGGAACCCTGCAGCTTGCCAATGCATCCATCCATGTCAACGGCGATTACAATGACAAGAAGCGTACATTTGACGAGACGGAGATCGTGCTGGACGAGAAGGTACATTCCAGAGAGGACGTGGAGGCACTCGGCATCATGACGGGAGACATCGTCTGCTTTGATCCGCGCACGACCGTCACAGAGAGCGGCTACATCAAGAGCCGTTTCCTGGACGATAAGTTAAGCGTCGGCATCCTGCTTGGCTATGCGAGATATTTAAAAGAAGAGAATGTCACACCGGAGCGCATGATCTACCAGCACATCACCGTCTTTGAGGAAGTCGGACACGGCGGAGCCGCTTCGATTCCGGAGGGTGTGACTGAGGTTATTTCCGTTGACATGGGCTGCGTTGGAGACGGTCTTGCCTGCGAGGAGACACAGGTGTCCATCTGCGCGAAGGACAGCCACGGACCGTATCACTACGACGTCGTGACGGGACTGATTGCGGCGGCAAAGCGCGAGGAACTTGACTTTGCGGTGGACGTCTACCCGCATTACGGATCGGATGCGGATGTGGCGCTGACGGCGGGCTATGACGTGCGCCACGGACTGATCGGCGCGGGCGTGTACGCGTCGCACGGCTACGAGAGAAGCCATGTGGACGGCGTGAAGAACACCTTCAAACTCCTGTGTGCATATCTGGGCTGATGCCGAAGTTAAATAAAAATTAATAATTTCATAGGATTATCTTTATTGTATGAGGGAACCTTCCATGCTATAGTAGCTGTATTAAGACAAATAGTACAGTTGGTACAGATGGGAGGTTATGATTTGATTCAGTTAAATTACCGGGACTCCAAACCGATTTATGAACAGATCAAGGATGGCTTTCGGAAGCTGATTATCACAAATTCTCTTTCGGCAAACGAGAAGCTGCCGTCTGTCCGCGAACTGGCGTCCGGACTGGCGATCAATCCCAATACGATTCAGAAAGCGTATCGCGATCTGGAGAGCGAGGGATATACATACACGGTTGCCGGGAAGGGAACGTTTGTGGCAGAGCACAGGGAAATCCTGAATACGAGACAGCATGAACTGTTGGAAGAGTTCGATGAAGTGGTGGAGGAGCTCTGTTTCCTGTCAGTGAGCAGGAACGATCTGATCACACGGATCGAACATGCGACAGAGGGAGGAGAGAAGGTATGATTCAGGTAAACGGATTAAAAAAGGCATTTGACGGATTTGTGGCGCTAAACGGTGTGGACATGCACGTGGAAAAGGGAGCCATCTACGGTCTGGTCGGACCGAACGGAGCAGGCAAATCAACGCTGATCCGCCACCTGACGGGGGTGTACCGCCCGGACGAGGGAGAGGTGCAGATCGACGGGGAAAATGTATATGAGAATAAGGCGGTCAAATCAAAAATCGCGTACATACCAGACGAACTGTTTTATTTCATGCAGGCAGACACGATGGAGATGAAGCGTTTTTATGAGGGGATCTATCCGTCTTTTGATGGAAAGCTTTTCTACAGAATGCAGGAATTTTTCCCGAACATTGATGTGAAGCGCAATATCAGACGGCTGTCCAAGGGAATGCAGAAACAGGTGGCATTCTGGCTTGCCATCTGCTGCAAGCCGGATATTCTGATTCTGGACGAACCGGTGGACGGACTCGACCCTGTGATGCGGCGTCAGATCTGGAGCATCATATTGTCGGAGGTCGCAGAGAAAGAGATGACCGTGCTTGTATCGTCCCACAATCTGCGTGAACTTGAGGATGTGTGTGACCATGTCGGTATCATGCATCATGGAAAAATCATGATCGAGCGTTCGCTGAGTGATCTGCAGGGAAGTGTGTCGAAAATCCAGGTGGCGTGTCAGAGCGGAATGCCGAAGCTTCCGGAACATTTTCAGGTGCTTCACATGGCAAATACAGGGCGTGTGTATACCATGATCGTAAAGGGAGATCCAAAGGAAGCAGAGGCGGCACTGTCATATTGCAATCCGACGATTGTGGATGTACTGCCGCTGACACTGGAAGAAATATTTATCTACGAGATGGGAGGGGCAGATTATGAAGTCAAAGACATCCTGTTTTAACCGCACGATATTTAAGAAGAACTTCACGCATTTCTGGCCGCTGTGGCTGCTTTACCAGATATATCTCCTTGTGGTGATTCCCGTATGGGTGTGGCAGAAGGCTGCCAGTCCGTACTACTATTATGGAACGGGGAACGAGGACACAACCTACCGCATGTATCAGCTGGTGGAGCTGGCAGTACACCGGATGATCCCTCCTCTGCCGGTCTTTTTCTTCGCAGTGGCAGCGGCGCTGGCAGTGTTTTCCTATCTGTATTCGGCAAAAAGCGCCAATATGATGCATGCGTTGCCGGTCAACCGGCTGGAACTTTATGTGACGAATTATCTGTCAGGACTCATTTTTCTGATCGTGCCGGAGATCATCACATTCTTTATCACAGTGCTCGTATGCCTGGCAAACCAGTTTACCTGTATACAGTATCTGTTCGCTGCGCTGTTGGCACAGGCTGGTGTGACATTTTTTGCATACTCACTTGCGGTTTTCGTGGCGATGTTCACAGGGCAGGCGTTTGCAATGCCATGCTATTATGTGATCGTCAACTATCTGTATGTGGGATGCATGTTTATTGTTGCAAAGGTGATTGAAACCATCAGCTACGGGATTGAGAATGCATGGAATCCGGGAAAAAGCTGCATTTTATCGCCACTTTATTATCTGAACAATAATCTTCGCAGCAGTCTTATCTACACGGAGAACGGGAATGGAATTACCGGCATTAAGATCACGGGCATGCCGCTCACCGGAATCTATGCGGCGGCAGCAGTTGTGCTTGTCGTGGTGGCCTGCCAGATGTATAAGAGGCGGCAGATCGAGACGGCGGGCGACTGGGTCAGCATCGGGATCATCAAGCCGGTATTCCGCTGGGGAGCAGCACTTTGCGGCGGTCTGATTGCCGGTGTCACGGTCATATCCATGCTCACGGATCTGCCGCAGCTGCGCAAATATCCGTGTCTCCTGCTTTGCAGTGTGGTGATGGGTTTCCTCTTTTTCTTTGGAGCAGAGATGCTGCTGGAAAAGAATTTCAAGGTATTTCGCAGAAAACGCGTGCTGGAGTGGGCGGCGACTGCCGTGATCACAGTGGTGTTTGTATCCCTGTTTGAAATGGATGCATTCGGTCTGGAGCGCTATGTGCCGGAGGTGGCGGATGTGGAGACGGCGTTCGTCTATCTGGATTATCCGGTGCAGGTGAAAGGAGAAGAACTTGCGACACTGACGGAGCTGCAGCGCCAGATTATTGCAAATAAGGATGCCTATCAGGAGGTAGAACGTACCGGTTCGGGATTTTATTATACAACGTTCCTGTATTATATGCAGGATGGTTCCAAGGTGGAGCGGCGGTATGCGCTTCCGCTGCCTGAGGCGGATGGGGGTGCTGACAGTACACCGGCAGAGCAGATCCTTACGTGGGAGAGCGAGCCGGAGAATCTGGAGCGTGAGATTTTTGGTATCGGAAATTCAGAGTGCCGGTTTACCTCTGGATATATGGATCTGTATACTTCTACGGGGCTTAACAATACGCACATGTTTTCTGAGAAGGAGATTGAGCAGATCTTAAAGGCCATCCGGGCGGATATCGAGGATGGAAATCTGGCGAAGTATTATCAGTATTGCGAGCAGCCGGAAGACACGTACTACAGCAACATTGAACTGGAATATTATAGTACAGGCAGGTATGTTGACAACTGGATGTATTATTATGACTATTATAACAGTTTAGAGCAGCTGGAAGGAAAAGCCGTGGACGGTCAGGAAACGACGGTGGGCGGCAATCTGTATCTGACGTTCGGACCGGACTGCGTGCATATCGTAGAGACGCTTGAGAAACTTGGCATCACAAATGACGAGTGGAAGCTGATGACGAACCAAGAGATGATGCAGTAGAGATACGGCAGGAAGAGGAACTGCCGCACGATATGCTTCGTGCGGCAGTTCCTCTTGCCTGCCTTTGTTAAACTGCTTTACAAGTCGGGACAGATATTGTAAAATCAAGCGGTCAGGATTATGATAGGGACAGGTGAAGTCTGCCTGTCAGTAAGAAGATGGATGATATTGTTTTGTATAGAAAGGAAAGGTCAGATAGATGAGTAAACCCGTAGTAGCGGTTGTAGGGCGTCCGAATGTTGGAAAATCCACACTGTTCAACGCACTTGCAGGAGAGCGAATTTCAATTGTAAAGGATACGCCGGGAGTGACAAGAGACCGTATCTATGCGGACGTCAACTGGCTGGATTATCATTTTACGATGATCGATACCGGCGGTATTGAGCCGGACAGTAGAGATGTCATTCTCTCGCAGATGAGAGAGCAGGCGGAGATTGCCATTGCGACGGCGGACGTGATTATTTTCCTCACGGATGTCAGACAGGGACTGCAGGATTCGGATTCCAAGGTGGCAGATATGCTCAGACGTTCCGGCAAGCCGGTCGTGCTTGTGGTCAACAAAGTGGACAGCTTTGAGAAGTTCATGCCGGATGTGTACGAGTTCTATAATCTCGGCATCGGCGATCCGTTCCCGATCTCGGCGGCATCCATGCTGGGACTTGGAGATATGCTGGATGAAGTGGTCAAGCACTTCCCAGACTATGCGAAGGACGAGGAGGAGGACGAGCGCCCGAAGGTTGCGATCATCGGTAAGCCGAATGTCGGCAAGTCCTCCCTCATTAACAAGCTGGCACAGGAGGACCGTGTGATTGTCTCCGACATTGCGGGAACCACGCGCGATGCGATTGATACCGACATTACCTACGACGGAAAAGAATATGTCTTTATTGATACCGCAGGTCTTAGACGGAAGAATAAGATTAAGGAAGAGATCGAGCGCTACAGCATCATCCGTGCGGTGACAGCGGTGGAGCGGGCGGATGTCTGCATCATCGTGATCGATGCGACGGAGGGCGTCACGGAGCAGGATGCCAAGATTGCCGGAATCGCACACGAGCGCGGAAAAGGAATTATCATCGCGGTCAACAAGTGGGATGCGATCGAGAAGGATGACAAGACGATCTACCGTCACACGGAGAAGATCCGTCAGATTTTAAGCTTTATGCCGTATGCCGAGATTATTTTTATCTCCGCAAAATCGGGACAGCGCTTAAATAAGATTTTTGAGCTGATTGATGTGGTTATTGCGAACAATAGCATGCGTGTGGCGACCGGTGTCTTAAACGAGATCGTGACAGAGGCAGTTGCCATGCAGCAGCCGCCGTCAGACAAGGGAAAACGTCTGCGCATCTACTACACGACGCAGGTTGCGGTAAAGCCGCCGACCTTCGTGATTTTCGTCAACGATAAGGAATTGATGCATTTTTCCTACACCAGGTATCTGGAGAACCGTATCCGTGAGACGTTCGGTTTCCGCGGAACGGCACTGAAATTCATTATTCGGGAGAGAAAGGAAGAGTAGTGATGATAGGAGCAAGGGTTATTGCATTGGGAATCGGGTATCTGTTTGGACTGTTTCAGACGGGGTATCTCTACGGAAAAAGCCAGGGGATTGATATCCGCAATGAGGGAAGCGGCAACGCGGGGACGACAAATTCCCTGCGCGTGCTTGGAATCAAGGCGGGACTGATCACGTTTGCGGGAGATCTGTGCAAGGCAATTCTGGCGGTTCTTCTGGTGAAGGTTCTGTTCCGGAACGCTTACCCGGACGCAGTCAGGATTCTGGAACTGTATGCCGGCTTCGGAGCTGTGCTCGGACATAATTTTCCGTTTTACCTCAAGTTCAAGGGTGGAAAGGGAATTGCCTGCACGTCGGGCATGATTCTCGCTGTGTGCCCGATGGCGGCACCGGTCTGTCTGGTCTTATTCATCGGTTCCATCGCGATCACAAGATATGTGTCCCTTGGATCGATTCTGGTGGTGACGAGTTATCTGGTGCAGGTATTGATCTTCGGACATATGGGATATCTGCATATCGATGCCGCATATCTCCCGGAGTTCTATGTGGTGAGCGCCTGCTTTACAGTGATGGCGCTGTGGCGTCACAGAAGCAACATCGGACGTCTGATGCACGGCACGGAGAATAAGTTCACACTCAAGAAGAACAAACAGGAGGGAAAATAAAAGATATGGCAAAAGTAGCGGTAATCGGAGCGGGAAGCTGGGGGACGGCGCTCGCGAAGGTGTTGCACACCAACGGCAATCAGGTGACGGTGTGGTCGATTGTGGAAGCGGAGATTGCGATGCTGTGCGAACGGCATGAGCATGTGGATAAGCTTCCGGGGGTGAAGCTTCCGGAGGATATGGAATTTACCACGGATCTTAAGACAGCAGTGGAAGACAAGGAATATCTGATTCTGGCGGTGCCATCTGTTTTTACCAGAAGCACGGCAAAAAGCATGGCGCCTTTTGTGAAGGCGGGACAGATCATTGTCTGTGTGGCAAAGGGCATTGAGGAAAATACGCTGATGACGCTCTCTGATATTGTAGAAGAGGAAGTACCTGCGGCGGAGGTTGCCGTAATGTGCGGACCAAGCCACGCCGAGGAGGTTGGCGTCGGATTGCCGACGACCGTTGTTGCCGGAGCGAAGAAGCGCAAGGTGGCAGAGGGCGTGCAGGATATTTTCATGAATGAGGTGTTTCGCGTGTACACAAGCCCGGATGTGCTCGGCATGGAACTGGGAGGTTCCCTGAAGAACGTCATTGCACTGGCAGCCGGTATGGCGGACGGACTCGGCTACGGGGACAACACCAAAGCGGCGTTAATCACGCGCGGAATCACGGAAATGTCGCGTCTTGCCATCAAGATGGGGGCAAAGGCGGAGACACTGAGCGGTCTAACCGGAATCGGAGATCTGATCGTGACATGTGAGAGCAGACACAGCAGAAACCGCAAAGCAGGAATGCTGATCGGGCAGGGCTATACCATGAAGCAGGCGATGGATGAGGTCAAGATGGTGGTCGAGGGCGTGTATTCCGCCAAGGCGGCGATCGCGCTTGCAAAAAAATACGGGGTCGATATGCCGATCATCGAGGAAGTCAACCGTGTGCTTTTTGAGGATAAGCCTGCAAAAGAAGCAGTGCGGGAACTGATGATGCGCGACCGGCGTGCAGAGCATAGTGCCCTGGAGTGGGAAGCATAGAAATGCGACATGGCGCCCCGGAGTGGGAAACATAAAGAAATCGACATAACAGGAGGAACATACATGCCACAGATCAGGATTAAATATTTTACGGATGCGATTGAACGTCTGACCTATATTGACGGAAAGTCGGACTGGATCGATCTTCGGGCGTCTGAGGAAGTGACACTGAAAGCGGGGGAGTTCTGTCTGATTCCACTCGGCGTTGCCATGGAGCTTCCGGAGGGCTATGAGGCGCATGTGGTGCCGAGAAGCTCCACTTTCAAAAATTACGGAATCATCCAGACGAACAGCTGCGGCATTATCGATGGCACATACTGCGGGGATGACGATATGTGGCGGATGCCGGTCTATGCGGTGCGCGACACGGTGATTCACGTCAATGACCGCATCTGCCAGTTCCGCATTTTTGAAAATCAGCCGAAGATCACGTTTGACGAAGTGGAGAGCCTCGGCAACAAAAACCGCGGCGGATTCGGAAGCACTGGAAAACAGTAATGCGTTCGTCAAAGTGCTTACTTTTTGATGGAAAACCTGTCGGTTTGACGAAAGAATAGAAAAAACAACCAAAACACTGTGACATTCTACAAGAAAAGCAAAAATTCTTTGTGTAGGCGGTCTATGGTATTTTGGCTGTTTTTTTTGTATAGTAAGAGTAGTTAAAAACGAACAAATTTTAGGAGGTATCGTACCAATGGCAAGTTTATCATTGAAAAACGTTTGCAAAGTATATCCGAACGGCTTTGAGGCTGTTAAGGATTTCAACCTTGAAGTAGAGGATCAGGAGTTCATTATCTTCGTAGGACCTTCCGGATGTGGAAAAAGTACCTTCCTGCGATGTATCAACCGCCTGGAAGAGATTGACACCGGTGTACTGAAGCTTAACGGTGTAAGCTATGAGAAAGAAAAAAAGAATATAAGCAAAGTCAGAGAGAAGATAGGAATGGTTTTCCAGAGCTATGATCTTTTCCCGAATATGACAATTTTAAATAATCTTCTTCTGGCACCAATGAAAGTACAGAAGCGGAAAAAAGAGGAAGCCGAAAAGGAAGCAATGGCGCTTTTGGAGCGGGTTGGTCTTGCTGAGAAAGCGAAAAGCTATCCGAGGCAGCTTTCCGGTGGACAGAAACAGCGTGTCGCGATCGTGAGAGCGCTTTGTATGCACCCGGAAATTTTACTTTTCGATGAAGTGACTGCGGCGTTGGATCCTGAGATGGTAAGAGAGGTTTTGGATGTAATGTTAGACCTTGCTTCCCAGGGGCGCACAATGATGATCGTCACACATGAGATGCAGTTCGCAAAAGCAGTGGCAGACCGTGTGATATTTTTAAATGGCGGAAAGATCGTGGAGGAGGGAACTCCGGAAGAGTTCTTCGAACATCCAAAGACCGACCGCGCAAAACAGTTTTTGAATACGTTTGAATTTCATGAGGCAAAGGCTCATGTGAAATAACAATAGACAATGTGAAACTCTTCATACTCTTCTTTCAATTGTTCAAAATTAACAAAAA
>OGGC01002277.1_pt1 | contig 10620 bp, 7 predicted proteins | sample 1571181 | NCBI WGS metagenome assembly OGGC01 (sample SAMEA2581930, study PRJEB24529) | metagenome | biome: Human gut stool | place: China | collected 2011 | reverse complement strand
CCTTTTGGGCTCTATTCCGAGATGAAGTTGACAAATACGTTTTAGAGGAAAGTTACGCATTTTTATCGAGGTAATCAAGCCTCAATTTCCCCGTCAGGATTGATATGGTGCTTTTTACGGAGCTGAATCAGTGTCTTTTCGGACACATTCAGCAGTTTTGCTGCACCTCTCCATGTTCCGGCACGTATATACGCTCTGATGATGCGGTCTTTTTCCGCTTTCGGATTGCGATGGGTCAGGTCTTCGGCAGTTTCCGGCTGGATGTCGCTGAAAACGAGATCATCGGCAGATATGGTTTCGCCGTCGGCATGGAAGGCAGCCATTAGAATTGTATCTTTCAGTTCACGGATATTGCCGGGCCACGGATAGAGTTTCAGAGCCTTGATAGCAGATGCGTCGAGCCGCTTTCTTGTTTGGGATGTCTTATGCGCGTATATGGCAAGAAGATAATCGGCTATATCGGGAATATCCTCGGTCATCTCGCGCAACGGCGGTACTGTTATTCCAGACTGGCGCAACATATAGAAAAGGTTGTCGCGGAAATCTTCCTCGGCAAGCATCTTCATCAGTGTGCCGTTGGCAGTGCATATCATCCTCACATCGGGGTGTTCCTCCGAAAGAATATGCAGGAATACCGATTGCTTCTCGAAGTTGAGAAGCTGGATATTTTTCAGGATGATCGTGCCGCCGGCAGCGTTCTGGAAGTAGCTCTTGATGCGGTTATACATCTCGTTGCGGTCGGATTTCGGGTCATGAAGCCCAACAAGCTCGGCGCCTCCGGCTTCGATTACCGTTATCGGCTTCTGTGTCCTGGAACTTTGGATATAGATCTGCCGTGCAATCTGTTCCTTGCCCATGCCGCTTTCGCCGAAGATGATGCAGTTGGCGTTTGTTTGGGCTATGCGTCCGATAGCTTGTTCAATCTCTTTGAACTTCGCACTCCGTCGTGGAATCAACGCATTGTCAAGCTGAATCACAACGCTCTCCGGCCTGGCATACTTGCCGACGGTTTCGATGAGTTGCTTGTCAATAGCCAGACGCTGTATCACATCCACGGCACCGCCATCGCGCATCACCGAGAGAAGATCCACGGCATTCAGGTTATCCACTATGGCAATCACGGGGAATTTGTAACCCTCGCGCTTTTGCCAGTTAACTAACTCTTGTGCTGTGCCGTGGGCGAATTTCATCGCCGTTACCACGACCGCGCCGGGCGGCAGTTTCGCCACCTCTTCTTTTGCAGCCTCCATTGTATCAACGGCTATCGGCTCGTATCCAACCCGCGTTAGCAGGCTCGACATAAGCCGACGGTCGGATTCGGAGGCATCTACAATAAGGATCTTGTTCATGTTTATAAATATTGCTTATCTACGACAAAGGCAGGTTTCCCTGCCTTTGCCTACATGAGTTTTTATGCCAATTACCTTCCTGTTGATATAAGATATTCTGTCTTTTTTATTTCATAAGTGGAATATGCCTCAGAATATCGGTCTTTACTCTGTTGAAAAAGTGTCTGAGCTTCGAGCAAATCACTCATGGTGGAAATGCCCGCTTTGTAGTAGTTTTCATTAAGACGGAGATTCTCGGCTGCCTGTTCAATTGATTTTTTTGCAAGTATAGCCTGTTGGTAGGCATTGCATAGATCATTTTGAGATTTACGCATCCTGATTACCAACTGTTCCTGCCCGTCGTTGAGTTGCGTTATGGCATTTTCACAGGCAAGTTTCTGTTTTTTCATCGTATGCGGAGCTTTCCATGAAATAGGGATTGAAACCGTTACAAGACCCATGAGTGAATTTTGCGACGGGCCCATGAAATTCTGGAACATATATCCGCCACTTATGGACACAGTAGGCAAAAATTCTCCGAGCGTTATTTTCTTCTGCAAGCGTGCAGCCTCAACGCTTTTGTCAAGCAGTCTGTATTCTGTCGTAGCCAAAACCGCATCACCGTGATTGACAAAAAGAGATTCTGGCGATTCAAGAGGATGTTCCATGTCGATTGCCAGTTCCAAAGAATCCGTATCCAAACCCAGACATTGCGCCAGAAGCATTTTCAGAACACCGATATTGTTTTCCACATCAATATATGCGCTTCTATTATCATTAAGGCGAAGATTAACCTGTAATAAATCATTCGGCTTTGTAATGCCTGCTTTCACGGCATTGGCGACTTCGCGTTGTATAATATCAAGAAGGCAACGGGCACTTTCAAGAGTATGCACTTTTTCCGTCAGAGCCACAATCTGCCAATAATATTGGTCAACGGTCAGTCTGACTTCATTGGCGGTCTGGATACGCTGTATTTCACTGATCTCAACTCCGAGTTTAGCCATCTTGTAGCCATTGAATATCCTTCCTCCGGCATATATGGGTAATGAAGCCATCGCATTCGCATACCACCCACCGTCAAGCATCTCCATTGATTGAGGCCCCATATCCATTTTTATCATGTAATCGCTGGCTTTCATTCCACCGCCTCCGACCGACAATGAAGGAAAGAAATTGGCAAGTGCCTCTTTCTTTCCCTGCATGGCAGACAAGGCATCGTTGTTTGCCATTTTTATACGGGCATTGTGAGCCAATGCCATGTCGCGACATTCGCCAAGATTATATCTCTTTTGTGCCGATGCCGTTACTGCCAGCACCAGTGATATTATTAAAAGTAATTTTTTCATTTCTGTCTATGTATTTTCCAATAAATTACCGGAAGGACGGTTACAACGAGTATCAGCGCGCCGATTCCTCCGAAAAGGATAGTGATTCCGACGGGCTTCCACATGGCTGAGCCGGAGATTATCATCGGCACAACACCAACCGCAGTAGTTACCGTTGTAAGGAAAATCGGCACCATTCTCCGCTTGCCGGCTTCCAATGCCGCCTCGCGTGGAGTCTTGCCATTTTTCAATCCATCTTCAGCGTGTTCAAATATCAGGATTTCATTGCGCATGATAAGTCCCATTAGAGTAATAAAGCCGAATATTGTTGTCAATCCCATTGTTGTCTGGGTTGAGAACAGACCGAACATGGCTCCCGGCACAAATAAAAGTACGCCGATTTCGGTAGTCACACCTTGCGGCAGACGTATGTTCTCACTGACATATTTTTGCAAATAAGGTACGATTTCTTCTGCCATCATTGTGCGTGGCAGTTCAGCCGTTACTGTCAGACATCTCACACCATTACGGTGGACTATTTTCGATTCGCTCCATTTTGGGGAAACCTGAGCAATTTGCCTTAAAGGTACTGTCTTCGCCGAGGTCATCGGCCGGACAGGCAAATTGTCGAATTTGTCAAAATCGGCATTGCCCCAGCTATTGTCCTTGAGAACCACCGGCAATCCATAATCGTCCTCCCAAATTGTGGTCACAAAACGGTCATTTGTATGCGACATAAGTTGCAGCGACGTGGTCTGACGGTTCAACCCCAGACGGGATGCTGCTTTTTCATCAAGCGTTACCTCCACAACCGGTTCAGGCTGCTCAAAGTCGGTGCGTACCCAAAGTAAATCAGGGTTCTGACGCATATACTGCATCAGATGGTCTGCGGCATAGTGCAGGGAATCCGGATTATCACCGTAAAAACGGAATTCCAATGCTTGAAACACTTGCGAATCAAGCTGTTTGAATTTAACAAAAGCATTTGGGAAAGCCTCCGACAGTTTTTCAGTGTATTCATCCACAAGTTCAACTGTTGCATCATTGGATGTAGTGTTTACAATAAACTGCGCGAAATTCTTTCCCCCCTGTTTCGGAGTATAGGAGGCTTGAAAACGAGGGGAAGCACACCCTTTGAACGATGTTATTGCCTTAACCCTTTCATCTTTGCTCAATACATTATAAACGGAATCAGTCACAGCCACTGTTTCCGCCAGCCCGGTTCCTTTAGGCAGATATATTTCGACCGCAAACTGGTCACGTTCCGAACAAGACATCATTCTCTTCTTTATTCCTCCGGCGAAGAAAAGCGTCGACAGCATCAGGGTGGCTGCAATTCCGAGCGTCAGCCACGCATGGGCGAATACCCATTCAAGAAGTCTGTCATATGCCTGCTGAACATAGTCTGTGATTGTTTTCTTTCCCTCCTTGCGGTTCTTTTTCTTAATTAGAATAACCGCGAGAATAGGCACGACAACCATAGCGACAAAGAGTGAGGTCATCAGGTTTATTGCTATCGTAATCGGGAAGTCATGCAGAAAATCTCCTTTCTGGCCGGTGCAGGTAATCAGAAGCGGGAAGAAAATAGCGCTGATGCAGGCTGTGGCCAGAAGCATGGCAAGAAAATACTCCGACACGCTTTTACAGGCTGCGTGCCAACGGCTGTATCCTTTATTGAGGTATTCAAGGTAACCGTCAATTACAATGACCGAGTCGTCCACCACCATGCCAAGCACTACAATCATCGCGGCAAGCGTTATGGTATTCAACGGTATGCCCACAAGATACATGATGCCCAATGATATGAATGTAGTCACCGGAATGGCTGTGGAGGCTACAAGTGCGGAGCTTATCGGAAACAGAATCATCATCATCAGAATGATTACAGCCATTGATATGAACAGGTCGCGGAGAAAAGAATTGACACTGGCGTTTACAACTCCGGCCTGATCGCTTATGCAGTCAATAACCACATCTTCCGGCAATGATGTCGCCTTTATTTCAGCAAGCATCTTTTCAACATCCTTGCCATATTGCACGATATTGTTTCCCGCAAGCATCTCCATCGAGATTATGACACAGCGGTTGCCATTGTATTCTATATAGCCCCCGGTCTGGTCATATCCACGGGTCACAGATACGATATCCCTTATTCTGACCACATGATTGCCGCCATCGCTGTATATTATCTGATCCGCTATTTCATCTTCGCCTTTTAATGATGGGCTTACATGGATAGGGGTATCGTTGCTCCAACCTCCAAGACTGCCGCTGACAGTCGTAATTCCCTGTCCTGACAACACATCTATAATTACCTGCGGGCTAATCCCGTATTCTGAAAGACGGTTGTAATCCACGTTTATCACAATCTGTTCTTTTAGATTGCCCAAAACCCGCACGTTGGAGACTGACGGTAGTTGTCTCAACCTGTCGCCGATAAGTTCACAGTATTTGTCAAGCTCCCGATAGCTCCGGCTGTCGCTTTCCACCGCGACCAGCAATGCCGAAGTATCTCCGAACTCATCATTTACAACCACATCCACCACACCTTTGGGCAATGAGGATTTGAAACTGTTGAGTCCGTGCTTTATCTTGCTCCACACCTCATCCTTGTTGGATACATCGTCATTCAGTTCAACCATTACGCTGCAAAGCCCGTTCTGGCTGGTGCTGACGGTCTTAGCCCTGTTGACCTCCTTGAATGTGAACAAATATCTTTCAAGAGGCTTTACCAATTGTTCCTCCACTTCCTCGCTTGTAGCACCGGGATATATCCCTACAACAACCCCTGTCCGCAGAGTAAAATCGGGAAATTCCGCTTTGGGCATTTTGTCCAGCCCATAAATACCCAGAATTGCCATAAGACCGACAATCAGGAGTGTGATGCGATAGTTGTGCATCAGCCATGCCACCCATCTGCTGTTCTTTTCTTTCTTCATAATGTGATGACTTTGCTTTCCTCGCTTAGTTTCTGCATACCGCGGACTATCAAGGAATCATTCTCGTTGATGCCGGATATTATTTCTATTCTCGAACCGTGCGTCCTCCCGGTATTGACATCGAATCTTTTGGCAACGCCATCCTTTTTTATCCAGACATACAATGTCTCACCGGCACCTTTCATAATTGCTGTCACCGGCACTGTCAAGACATTCGGACAATTATTCTGGAATATCACTTCGCATAACATTCCGGGCAAAATTTCATGAGAGGGATTGTCAACCTCAATGCTGACGCTGTAAGTGTGTGTCATTAAATCACTTTGCACGTTCTTAGCTATCCGACCGCCAAGAAATTTTCTTTTGCCGAGTGCATCTACGGTTATTGTTGACGGGGTGTCAGACTTAATGTCGCCTATTTCTTTTTCAGGAACGGAAACATTTACTTTTACTGTGTTTATATCCACTATCGTGACAATAGGCTGCCCCGGCATTACAGTTTCTCCAGCCTGAACCATCTTTTGCCCGATCGTGCCGTTCACGGGCGAATAAAGCCGGCAATCGTTAAGGTTTTTATTTGCGATGTCATACGCTGCCTGGGCCTGTGCAAGTTTGCTTTGCGCCTCAACCCATTGTATTTCAGGCAGACTGTTTGTGTCGTGCAAAAACTTCATGCGGTCGTAGGCATCACGGGCTTGCGCCAATACTGCTTCTGCCGACTTGAGAGCTTTCCGCATCGTTGATGGATCAATTTCTGCCAGAAGCTGACCCTTGCGGACTTCCTGCCCTTCATTTACCGTCACCTTCAATATGGTTCCGGCTGTCGGAAAACTTACTGCCGAGGTACTGGCAGCTTCGGCCTGTCCGACAAATGTCGTTGTCAAACAGGCGTTATCCTTCGCTAAAATCTCAGTTGAGACTTTTATTGAAGGTGCATCTTTCTTTTCTGTCTTATTGCTGCAAGAACCAAGCAATACTGCCGGTATGAGCCATAAAATAAAGTTTGAACATCTCATGTCATTATTGTTTTTGGGCGCAAAATTCTCTATTTTCCATTATTCATTAGTGTCCTGAATTGACAAAATAGTAATCCAATCAGGTATATATGGTAAAAAAGGACACTCCAAAGGCGGTTAAAGACACTCAAAAACGCTAAATTTGCAACCTGTAAAACCGCATTATATGGACAACAAGGACAAAATACACTATTCCGACGGGGATATAGCCCTGCTTACCGACATCAATGATCTGTCGGAATTTAACGGTATAAAGTCTGATTCATATCTGTTCCTTGCCTGTCGCAAAGGCAGACTACAGATAGATATAAACGGCAACCCCCATACCATAAAGGAAGGTGAGAGGCTTACGGTGTTGCCCCAGAATTTCATTGACAACATTCTTGTGAGCGTGGATGCTGACATCGTGATGTTGCGGCTGTCTGGCCGAATCGTGTCTGATCTCATGCGTGAGCATATTGACAAATGGAACCGCATGATATATATATGCAAGGCTTACCGTATGTCAACGGTAAAGAATCTGGAGGATCAGATGCAATTCTATTACCGTCTTATCCTGTCTAAAACAATGAATCCCTCGCAGGGTTATCATAAAGAGATAGTGCGGTCAATAATAAAAGCCATTTTGCTTGAAATGCTGTCAAATATGGAATCGGATCAGTGTCAGTCTGTGGAGGGCGAAAGCAAGATACAATTCCAGTTCAACCGTTTCCTTCAGATGTTGTCGAACGAAGACATAAAGCATCGGCCTATCGACTTTTATGCTGACAAATTATGCCTGTCGGCTAAATATCTGTCTGTCATATGCACGAAAGTCAGTGGAAAGTCAGCAAGGCAGTGGATTGATGAATATACAGTCGAGGACATACGGTACCATCTGTTCAACACGGATTATTCAATAAAGGAGATAGCATACCGTTTAGGCTTTGAGAACCTTTCTTTCTTTGGCAAATATGTCAAACGGCATTTTGGAAAATCTCCATCGGAACTGCGGACTGCAAGAAACAAAAATAAATGATTAAAAATATCAAAGCTATATTTTTCGATATCGACGGGACTTTGGTTCCGTTTGGTACGCATAATATTCCCGATGAGGTGAAAGATTGCATTAGGATAGCCCGCGAGAAAGGTATTAAAGTATTTATCTCAACCGGGAGACATATTTCATGGATTGATAATCTCGGTGATACAGAATTTGACGGTTATGTCACAGCCAATGGAGCGATGTGCCTGCTACAAGACAAAAAAAGCTGTATTTTCAAACGTTGCATAAACAAAAAAGACATCGATAAACTTATTCCCTATTCGATTGATTCTCAAATAAAATTTGCAGTTGTTCCATATGACGGCAACATATTCATAACCGGGGAAAACAAAGAACTTCTGAAAACGGCTCAAATTCTTAATTTGCCGCCGATTCCGGTCAAAGACCTTTCTGTTGCTCAAAATATGGAGATTGTTCAGTTGATGGCATTTGGAAGTGAGCAACTGCGCAGCGACATTTCCTTATTCTCACAAATACTGACTGATTGTGAACCAACGAGTTGGAATCCGTTTTTCTGCGACATTGTGCCAAAAGGCAGTGATAAAAGTGCCGGAATTGACGCTATGACAGCATATTTTGGCATAAACCTTTCAGAAACGGTTGCGTTTGGCGACGCCGATAATGACCTCGGAATGTTGACATGTTGCGGGACTGGTATCGCTATGGGCAATGCCACCCCTTCCCTAAAGGTCGTTGCCGATTACGTCACGACAGACATTACAGACCACGGCATAAAAAATGCTTTTTGTCATTTAGGGATACTCGAATAGTTTATATTGAAAATTTTAATTCTTGCAACATATAAAAGGGCAGCGACTGAATTTTCTTCAATCACTGCCTTTTGTTCATAATTTAAGACCACCTGTACGCAGATTACCTACTGAAGCAATTTTACAATCACAGATAACTAAAGGGATGTTTATCTAATGGTTCAGCTACCATAGTTTCTTTTGCTTCGGGAGATTGAACCGGAGTTTCAGCTCGCTGACGCTGTGTCGGTTCATCGTGCTTGACATCCTCGCCAAAGTCCTGTTTTTCTTGTTTGGGGGGCAAGTTCGGCGTAATCTTGCGGTCGAGGGCAGCAAGGTCGGATTACATTTTTTCTTTGAGGCTTTCTTCGTTGTCCTTGAAAAATTGTTCGAGGACATTGTTGATGAAGTCTCGGACGCAGCATGGAGGCCGGTATCCGGAGCTTAGGATTCGGCGGATGTTTAGAACGAAGTCCGGTTCTATGCCGATTTCTGAGAAGCGGCGGCTGAACTGGCTTGTATCCCTTTTTCGGAGATACGTTTCCCAAAAGCGGGAGGATTCGGGGTGGAGGTCGTTTGTCATAACGATGGATTTAGTGGTGAAACAATATGACTGTTTTTCAATAGCCACGTGGCTTGACAACTTCAAACGTACAGACGATTGAACTATCTATAATTCTATCTTTCTATAAACATACAAACGTACAAATGTAGAAATAGATAGGTAAACAGTCCCTTAAACACATAACTCATTTGAACTATACCTAAATCTATATCTTGATTTATAGAAAGTATGACATATAGGCAGATAAAAAAAATGTAATCAAGACTGATTGCCAAATCCATAGTTCAAAAGGCAGTTCCTAATATAGTTAAGTAAATTGAACTCCTTGAAGGCAGGTTTAACTCCCAATCTCTACATAAAGATACAAATAAATTTCCAGATAGTTTTATATGTCTTTTGTCAGGTAAATGTCTCAACTTCGCCAGTGTCCAGATATGTCCGGTTATGTCCAAGTATGTCCGGAAAACGAAGCTGAATTTTTAACATTCCGTCATTAAAAATTTTTCTTGCACTCTTTTGTTAAGCCTTGGAATCAGGTGAATAGTGCCGAATTTTTTTCTCGTCGTTTGGATTTAACCGCAAATTTTCGTAACTTTATATAAGCACCGAGAGGCTTCAAAGTCCTTCGCAGGCATGAAACAGGCAAAAGTACGACTTTCGTACACCCCGAATGGCAGACCGGGCCGCCATTAAGGATTCAACCTCCTGATTCATAATATGAAGGATGTACACACGTACATAGCAAGGTGTCTTTTGGGTTCCCCAAAAGGTTTCGGGTCACTGATGTTCCCACGAAACAACCTTGCTATGTGGAGGCTGTTCTCCGAAGTCGGACATCCCATGTTTAAGCCTGCGGCGGCAGAGGCTCCGCGATGCACCACCACTTAATCCACATTTTTATGACAAATCTATTCTGTAAAGGCGGACGACCGCCGGTTGCCAACAAGTGCAGCCACCATGTCAAAGTCAGCTTTGACGACCTCGAATGGAACGAGCTTTCCCGTATGATGGATAAAGCTAACGCTACCGTCAAGGCTACGTTCATCAAGCAGCTTATCTTCGGCAAGCCTTTCAGGGTTCTCACCACCGACAAGTCACTTGCCCTCTACTGCGCCAAACTGTCGGAATTTTTCTGCCAGTACCGCACAATCGGGGTAAACTACAACCTCGTTGTGAAGGAACTTCGCGCCAATTTCACCGAAAAGAAAGCAATGGCATCTCTCTACAAGCTGGAGAAAGCCACAATAGAAATGATTGCCGTGATGACGGATGTCATGGCTCTTTCTGAGAAATTCGATGAACGATGATCGCAAAAATCTCGATAGGCTCATCACTCTACGGTGCATTGGCATATAATTCCGAGAAAATCAACCGGGAGGAAGGCCGTCTGTTGGGAGCCAATAAAATCATCCTTCCCGCCGACGGACAAATCGACATCAGACGTATCGCCGAAAATTTCAACGCCTTTATGCCTAAAACCGGCAAGACCAAAAAGCCAGTTCTTCATATCTCGCTCAATCCGCACCCCGACGATAAGCTGACCGATCAGGATTTTGAAATCCTCGCCCGCGAATATCTGGAGAAACTCGGCTTCGGCGAGCAGCCCTTCATAATCTACAAGCACGAGGACATAGACCGGCACCATATCCA
>OGGC01002271.1_pt1 | contig 10670 bp, 11 predicted proteins | sample 1571181 | NCBI WGS metagenome assembly OGGC01 (sample SAMEA2581930, study PRJEB24529) | metagenome | biome: Human gut stool | place: China | collected 2011 | reverse complement strand
TGGCCCGCAAGGTGCAGTCCATTCTGCAGCGCTATCAGGAGCTGCAGGACATCATTGCCATTCTGGGCATGGACGAGCTGGACGAGAACGACAAGCTCACCGTCGCCCGCGCCCGCAAGCTGCAGAAGTTCCTGTCCCAGCCCTTTGCTGTGGCTGAGAACTTTACCGGCCTGAAGGGCAAGTATGTGCCCCTGCAGGATACCGTGCGCAGCTTTGCCGCCATTGTGGACGGCGAAGCCGACGACCTGCCGGAGTGGGCGTTCTTCAACGTTGGTACGCTGGAAGATGCCCGCCAGAAGGCGGCGGAAAAGCTGGCTGAGGAAAAGGGCGGTGCCGTCTGATGAACAAGTTCATGCTGAACATCACTGCGTCCAGCGGTGAGTACTATCAGGGCGATTGCGAAGACCTTGTGCTGCCCATCAGCGATGGCGTGTACGGCATACAGGCCGGACACAGCCCGGTGCTGGTGGCCATCCACATGGGCATCCTGCACTTTGAGGTGAACGGTGAAAGCCGGGACATCCTGGTAGGCGACGGCATTGCCGAGGTGACACCTGCCTATGTGATGGTGCTGGTGGACAGCGCCGAGCGCCCGGAGGATATCGACAAGAACCGTGCCGAGGCTGCCCGCATCCGTGCCGAGGAGCGTTTGCAGCATCAGCAGAGCATGCATGAATATTATCAGAGCAAGATCGCGCTCGACCGTGCGATGCAGCGCCTGCAGGCCGCTGCAAAGTACCGGCGCTGAGAAAGAGCCGCATCTGCCAGGACCAGATCTGCAAAAAGAGCATCATTTGTATCCATTGAGGGTGCAAAGTGATGCTCTTTTTTGTTGCAGGCTGTTCCATGGAACGCAGCTTTCGTGTATAATAAGGTCAATGCAACCCCGCGTGTTGTGCGGGAAAGGAGGAGGTTTTCCATGATCCAATTCGGCCTGCGTCTGCATGACGCGGAAAAGCTGCCCGTTGAACAGGTGCTGCCGCTGGTGCGCCAGAAAGGCTTTACCTGCGCCCATGTGGCTCTGAGCAAATCCTTCAAGGAGCTGCCCTGCACCCCCAGCGCCCTGACCCCCGGCTATGCGCTGTATCTGCGGCATCTGTTTGAGAAAAACGGCATCGACATTGCCGTGCTGGGCAACTACCTGAACCTTGCCCACCCGGATGCGGATGCCCTGCACGCCATTCAGGAAAAATACTATGCGCACATCCGCTTTGCAAGCCTGCTGGGCTGCGGCATGGTGGGCACCGAGACCGGTGCGCCCAACGCGGAGTACAAATTCTGTCCGGAGTGCCGCAGCGACGAAGCCCTTGCTACTTTTATCCGGAACTTCAAGCCGGTGGTGCGCTGTGCCGAGCAGTACGGCGTGACCATTGCCATTGAGCCGGTGGTCAAGCACATCGTGTACGATGCCAGACGCGCCCGCACCGTGCTGGACGAGATCGGCAGCCCGAACCTGCAGATCCTGTTCGACCCCGTCAACCTGCTGAACATGGAAAATGTGGACCGCCGCGAGGAAGTGTTCGCCGAGGCCATCGAGCTTCTGGGCAAGGACATCGCCATGATCCACTTCAAGGATTTTCTGCGCAAGGATGCGGGCGGCCAGCTGGCTGCTACGGGTGCAGGGCAGGGCGGCATGGAGGACTACCGCACCATCCTGCGCTTTGCAAAGCAGGAAAAGCCCTATATCTTTGCAACGCTGGAGAATACCACCCCGGAAAACGCGGTGGAATGCCTGAACTACCTGAAAAAGCAGTACGACGAGTGCTGAACACTTTATAACAAGAAAAACATCTGCAAACTTTGCCCGGAATGGGGCAGCTTGCAGATGTTTTTTGTATCAGATGAAGTTTATGGTTCGGCCTTTTACAAATAGCAATTAAGAAGTAGTTTCGCTGAAAATGCCCAGAGCGAAAGCGGAGGACATTAAAATTATTCCAGATTCAGCTTATGCTCCATCAGCCAGCGGGTCAGCAGAAAGTATCCTACGGCAAAGGCGATGCTGACCGCCAGCCCGAACAGGGTGGTGAACGCACTGGGCGCAGCAATGGAAACATCTACACCGCCAAGGGTGGGATAGGAAACAGCCTGCAGCATGTCGGCACTGCTGACACCGGAGCTCAGCCAGTTCTGCAGGAAGGACAGCAGGAAAAATGCCAGAATACCGGCCGGGACCATGTGCTTTTTGAACTGGTGGCCGATCATGCATGCGGCATAGATGCACAGGATGCTGGACACCAGTGCCACCAGCCCGTTCAGCGTTTCAAAAATCAGCCAGAGCCACCCGGAGCTGCCGGTCATGCGGAAGATCTCTCGGAAGATCTCTACCACTTTCTGCCACAGCTCCGGCAGCTGCTGCAGGACCGCGCTGTTCAGAGACAGAGCCAGCAGCATCACCGCAAAGGAGAAAATACCCACGATGCTGCTGCAAAGCATCCACACCACGCTGGAAATCAGCTTGGAAAGGATGAGCTGGCTTTCCGTCACCGGCAGGGTGTGCATCAGGTAGCCTTCGCGGCCCAGCAGATTGCGGGTGAAGCGGGTCACAATGGTCATCACGGACACCACTGCCACCGCAACGGCTACGACCATGTAGGCGAACAGCAGCAGAGATGCAAAGTCGTCCTTGGAAGAGCTGCGCAGGGAAAAGCCGCTCAGCACTGCCAGCGCAACAAGGGCCAGATACAGCCCGCCATAGGTGCGGCCGGTGGCCTTGAATTCATATTTTAACAGTTGTTTCAGCATTTGAATACCTCCCGGAAATATGCATCCACGCTCATGCCCTCGGTCTCGCGCAGCTCTTCGGCATTGCGGTGGGCGAACACCCGGCCATCTTTCAAAAAGACGGCTTCGTCCAGAATTGGCTCGATATCGCCGATGAGGTGGGTGGATAGAATGACGGTCGCATCCCGGCTGTAGTTGTTCAGGATGGTGCTCAGGATATAGTCCCGGGCGGCAGGGTCCACGCCGCCAATGGGCTCATCCAGCAGGTAGAGCTTTGCGGCTCGGCTCATGGCAAGGATCAGCTGCACCTTTTCCTTGCTGCCCTTGGAGAGGGTCTTGAGCCGCGCCTTCGGTTCCAGTTCCAGCCGGGCCAGCATTTCGTTTGCCTTAGCGGGGTCAAAATCGGCATAAAATTCGTGGAACATTTCCACCAGCTGCTCCACACGCATCCAGTCCGGCAGCCAGTCGGCGTCCGGCAGATAGGACACGATGGCTTTGGTGTCCGGCCCGGGGGTCATGCCGGCGATCCGGATGCTGCCTGCACTGGGCTGCAGCAGACCGTTCGCCAGCTTGATGAGGGTGGTCTTGCCGCTACCGTTGGGGCCAAGCAGCCCCACGATGCGGCCAAAGCCGATGTGCAGGTCTACATTTTCCAGTGCGGTCTTATCCTTCTGATAGCACTTGGTCAGTGCTTCACAGCTCAAAAGTTCACTCATTGCGATCCTCCTTTGCGTCCCAGTGCTCCAAAAGCGCGGCTGCCTGTGCGGGACTGTAGCCGATGCCGCGCATCTTTTCCAGAAAATCCGACGCCAGCGTCCGGGCGGTGTCGGCGCGAAGCTGTTCGATCAATGCAGTGTCCTCCGTAACATAGCGGCCTGCAGTGCGTTCGGTGTGCACCAGCCCCTCCGTCTCCAGCTGGGCAAGGGCCCGCTGCATCGTGTTTGGGTTCACCCCGGCGGCTGCGGCCAGATCCCGTACCGAATCCAGATGTCCGCCCGGTGGGTAGGTGCCGGCCAGGACCCGGGCCTTGAGCCGTTCCACAAGCTGTGCATAGATCGGGCGGCTGGCATCAAACTGTTCGCCCATGGTATCATCTCCTTGTCTTGCTGTATTAAGCGCTTGATACAATAATACACGATTTGCTCTGTTTGTCAAGGGGAAAAAGAAAAAACACCATAAAACTGCGGGAAATTGAAAAAAGTGCCCATAAAACACTGCACATGTATAAAAATTTACAATAAATTCAAACAATTTCACATTGCAAAGTTTTTGACAATGTGTTATGCTGAAAAACAGAGAGTTCCGCCCGAAAAGCGGCGGAAAAGAGATTTGGAGGAAAAATAACTATGGCTGACCGCATCGTTCTGAATACCATCTCCTACCATGGCCACGGTGCCATTGAGAACATCGTTCCCGAACTGACCGCCCGCGGCTACAAGAAGGCGTTCGTCTGCTCCGATCCCGACCTGATCAAGTTCGGCGTCACCAAGAAGGTCACCGACCTGCTGGATGCTGCAAACTTTGCCTACGCTGTTTACAGCGAGATCAAGCCCAACCCCACCATCGCCAACGTGCAGGACGGTGTGGCCGCTTTCAAGGCTGCTGAAGCTGACTGCATCGTGACCATCGGCGGCGGCTCCTCCATGGATACCGCAAAGGCCATCGGCATCATCATCAACAACCCCGAGTTTGCGGATGTCCGCTCTCTGGAAGGCGTTGCTCCCACCAAGAAGCACGCTGTGTTCACCATCGCTGTTCCCACCACCGCCGGCACTGCTGCTGAGGTCACCATCAACTACGTCATCACCGATGTGGAGAAGAAGCGCAAGTTCGTCTGCGTGGATACCAACGATATCCCCGAGATCGCCGTGGTCGATCCCGATATGATGTCCTCCATGCCCAAGGGCCTGACCGCCGCCACCGGCATGGACGCTCTGACCCACGCCATCGAGGGCTACATTACCAAGGGCCACTGCGTCATCTCTGATATGTTCCATCTGGAAGCCATCAAGCTCATCAGCCAGAGCCTGCGCGGCGCAGTGCAGAACACCCCGGAAGGCCGCGAGGGCATGGCTCTGGGCCAGTACATCGCCGGCATGGGCTTCTCCAATGTGGGTCTGGGCATCGTCCACTCCATGGCACACGGCCTGTCCGCTCTGTATGACACTCCCCACGGTGTGGCCTGCGCTATCCTGCTGCCGGTGGGTCTGGAGTACAACAAGACCGTCGCCGGTGAGCGCTACCGCGCCGTGGGCAAGGCCATGGGCGTTGTGGGCATCGATGAGATGAACGATGCTGCTGCCGCCGATGCAACCATCGCCGCCGTCAAGCAGCTGGGCGCAGACGTGGGCATCCCCGCAAATCTGCACGGCATCCTGAAGGAAGAAGATATCCAGTTCCTCGCCGAGTCCGCATTTGCAGATGCCTGCCGTCCCGGCAATCCCCGCGACACCAGCGTGGAGGAGATCGTGGAGCTGTATAAGAGCCAGCTGTGAGCTGTAAACTGAATCAATAAGAAAGGGCCGCTGTGCGTTTGAATGCACGGCGGCCCTTTTTGCAGGCAGGACGGCTTTTGTGAATTTTTCACAACAGCTCTTGTAGAATATGCTTAAACCGGGTACAATCAGTGTATCGACAAAATTCCACAAGCGAAAGGATGCCTATGACGCTGAACTTCTATACTCTGGGTGTTATTTATCTAGTATATTCCTTTCTGGGCTGGGTGGCTGAGACGGTAGTCGCGACCATCCGGGGCGGAAGGTTTGCCAACCGCGGTGCGGCGGCAGGCCCGTTCTGCTTTATCTACGGTACCACCGGTGTGCTGCTGGCCGTGAGTTTCAGCGACCTGCGCACCGAGCCGGTCTACCTGTTCTTTGCCTGTATGATGGCGGCAACGGTGATGGAATGGATCACCGCCAAGCTGCTGGAACGCCTGCACCGCCGCAAGTGGTGGGACTATTCCGGAAAAAAATTCAATCTGAACGGCTATGTGTGCCTGCAGTATTCGCTGCTGTGGGGTGCGCTGGGCACGGCAAGTGTGCTGTGGGGCAATAATGTGTTGCTGCAGCTGTGCGAGCATATCCCTGTCTGGCTGCTGCGCCCGGCAGTATGGGTCTCGCTGACGGTGGCGGTACTGGACCAGATCGGTTCGGCGGTGCTGGTGCAGCAGTATGCGGCCCGGCACCCGATGCTGGAGCAGCTCAACCAGAGACTGGGGGAGCGGTCGGACACGCTGCGCCGCAGGATCGCGCTTTACATTGAAAAACGCATCCAGCACGCTTACCCGGCTGCGGCCCGGCAGGAGCAGACTGCGCTCCGGAAGGGGGAAAATAACTTTCTCAGCGTGTCCGACCTGCTGTGGCTGTTCGTGATCGGCGCGTTTCTGGGCGACATGGTGGAGACGGTGTTCTGCCGCGTGACGGCAGGCGTGTGGATGAGCCGCTCCAGTCTGGTCTGGGGGCCGTTCAGCGTGGTGTGGGGGCTGGCACTGGTGATGGCTACAGTGCTGCTGCGGCAGGAAAAGGACAAAAGCGACCGCTATCTGTTCGCCTTCGGCACCGTCATGGGCGGTGTGTACGAATACGTGTGCAGCGCCGTCACCGAGCTGCTGTTCGGCACCGTGTTCTGGGACTACAGCAAGTTCAAGTTCAATCTGGGCGGGCGCATCAACCTGCTGTACTGCTTTTTCTGGGGCATTGCGGCGGTGATATGGATGCGCTACGGCTATCCGCTGGTGGAAAAGGGCATGGCAAAGGTGCGCAGCCATATCCGCCCGTGGGTAACTGCGGTGCTGGCCGTATTCATGGCGGTGAACATGCTCACCAGTGCGCTGGCCCTTGCCCGCTACGATGCCCGCACCAGCGGCGAAGCGCCCAAAAACAGCATCGATACGCTGCTGGATGCGCATTTTGACGATGCCCGCATGGAGCGCATTTATCCCAATGCCAAAAAAGTAGCCAAGGCTGGCTGAAATTTCAACGTTCCTCTTGCACTTTGGTGCAAAAACCGGTATAATACGTTTCGGATAAAAGGGAGTAAAGGGCGCTCGTTTTGCAAAAACGGTGCGCTGTGGCGCAGCGACATCCCGGCAGAAATGCCCGCTGTGTCACCGGATGCTTGAGACTTTTATTACACTTTCCCGTTTTTGGGCAGGATGTAATAAAGGTCTCTTTTTTATTGCTGCTCTGCCAAAAACAAAAGGAGAAAACTATGCTCATTCCTGTTTTGCTGTTCATCGTGGGCCTGCTGTGCCTCATCAAGGGCGGTGACTGGTTCGTGGATGGTGCCACGGGCATTGCCCGCCGCTTCCATGTGCCGGAGCTGCTCATCGGTGCCACCGTGGTGTCCATCGGCACCACCCTGCCGGAGGTGATGGTCTCCACCACCTCGGCTCTCACCGGCCACGGCGAGATCGCCTACGGCAACGCCATCGGTTCGATCATCTGCAATGCATCGCTCATTGCGGCCATCACCATTGCGGTAAAGCCGGGGAAGGTAGACCCCAAGAGCCTGCGCACGCCGGTGCTGTTTTTCTTTGTGGCAGCGGCCTTCTATGCCGGTGTGGCCTACACCACCGGCTACTTCTCCCGCCCGGTGGGCCTGATCCTTCTGGCCATGTTCGTAGCGTATATCATCTGCAACGTGATGGCCATGAAGAACGCCCCCGCCCCGGAAGAAGAGGAAGAACCGGAAGAAAATGCATCCTTTGCCAAGGAGCTGGGTTTGCTGGCCGTGGGCGCGGTGCTCATTGCTGTGGGCGCGAATCTGCTGGTGGATAACGGCACCCTGATCGCACAGGCACTGGGCGTGCCGGAGTCGGTGATCGCGCTCACCTTTGTGGCACTGGGCACCTCGCTGCCGGAGCTGGTAACGGCCATCACCTCGCTAGCAAAGGGCCACGGTGCACTTTCGCTGGGCAATGTCATTGGTGCAAACGTGTTCAATCTGGTGCTGGTGAGCGGTGTTTCCGCCACGGTGGCACCCTTTAGCATTCCGCAGAACTCCCTGCTCTTTGGCCACAATGCATCGCTGGTGCTGGAGTTCCCGGTCATGTTCGCCGTGATGCTGCTGCTCACCCTGCCCGCCCTCTTCAAGGGCAAGCTGAGCCGCCCGCAGGGCATTGCACTGCTGTGCATCTACGCAGCATTCTGTGTGGTGCAGTTCACCATCTGATAAAACGGCAAAAGGCCGACGCAGTGCTGCGTCGGCCTTTTGCTGCTTTAAGGGTTACTTTTTCAAATGGGAATCCCAGCCGGAAGAGGTGATGACCTGCTGATCCGGTGTGCACCACATGGCTTCCACGCCGTCCAGACTTTCCACGATCTTCATCCCGTCCTCCAGCGGCTGGCAGAACAGACCGGTGGTCAGGCAGTCGGCAAGGCCGGAGTCGCTGCACAGCACGGTCACGCCGTTAAAGTAGGCGGCGGGGAACAGGGTGTCCGGGTCGATCAGGTGGTGGTAGCGCTTGCCGTCCACCACGTAGTAGCGCTGGTAGTCGCCGCTGGTCACAAGGGCCATATCGCTCATGTTGATGGCACCGTCCAGCATGGAATCCGAGGTGTATACATCCGAAGAGCTCCACGGGTTTTCCACGCCGCCGGTCCACTGGCTGCCGTCCGGTTTTACACCAATGGCGCGCAGATTGCCGCCCACGCTCACCAGAGCGCTGGTCAGGCCGCGGGCCTCGGCAGCCTGACACACCATTTCCACGGCGTAGCCCTTGCCCACGCTGCCCACATCCAGCGACATTTCCGGGTCGGCCAGATAAACGGTCTTGGCATCCGCGTCGATGATCACGTTGTTGATATCACAGTGCTGGGCGGCTGCTTCCAGCTCTTCCATGGTGGGCAGCTTGTTGTCGGCATCCGTCTCGGCGGCTTCGGCAGCTTCGCGGTAATTGTGCCAGATATTCAGCACGCTGCCCATGGCAATGTTCAGCTTGCCGTTGGTGGTCTGGTACATCTGGTCGGCCAGCTCCAGCATGGAGAGGATGCGGTCGTCCACCTCCACCGGAGCGCTGCCGGCATTGTCGTTGATGGTCTTGACGTTGGTCACGCCGGGGTAATCGTTGTAGATATCATACAGCTGGTTATAGGTAATAAGGTCTGTGTGCAGGGCATCCATCTGGGCGTTGAATTCTTCCTCGCTCTCGCAGTAGGCGATCACCTGCGTTACGGTATCGAACACATCATAAAAAACGGTGGAATAGCGGGTAAGCTCTTTCTTTTTGGAGGCACAGCCTGCCAGCAGGCTCAGGCAGAGCACCCCGGCCAGCAGGGCGCTGACGAAACGGTTTGCGCGGGTCTTCATACGGTGTGGTTCTCCTTTGCGGCGGTAAAGGCGGCGTGCTCCTCCTGCAGGTGGGCCAGCAGATCGCCGAACACCCAGCTGCGGTTTGAGGGAGTCACAACGGCCTTGAGCGGAATGGTGACCTGTGCCTGCTTCATCAGATCCAGCAGGGTGTCCACATCCTTCTCCTTGAAGTTGGCCAGAACCACTGCCGGCGGATAGGCACCCGGCTCCAGCACCAGCGTGCGTGCGGCCTTGGTCTCCACCTCGCCCAGCAGCTGTGCCACGGTCTTGCCCGCATCGGCAGGGGAGACGGGCAGCAGCTTCATGCCAAAGGCAGGAGCCATGCCTTCCAGCTTGCCGCGGTCGGCGGGGGAAAGGTTCCAGCCCAGAACCAGCGGGACACCGGCGTTCTGGTTGCGTGCGATATGTGCTTTCATAATGATACCTCTTTTTAAAGGACAGATTCAAAATACACTATAGTATACCATAAATAAGAGCAAAAGAAAACAAAAACTCCCCCAGTCATCGCGCAGCAGACTGAAGGAGGATGTAAAATGCCTTAGTTCAGCTTCTTGCCGAAGAACTCCACTTCCTTGCCAATGAACTGCATCAGCTCGTCGAACTGGTCGGGGGTCAGGCTCTGGGCACCGTCGCTCTTGGCCTTGGCCGGGTCATTGTGGGTCTCGATCATCAGACCGTCGGCACCGACGGCCACTGCCGCCTGGGCCAGCGCGGGCACCATGAAGGCAATGCCTGCTGCGTGGCTCGGGTCGATGACAACGGGCAGATGGGTCATCTTTTTCAACATAGGAACGGCGGAAATATCCAGCGTGTTGCGCATGCTCGTCTCAAAGGTGCGGATGCCGCGCTCGCACAAAACGACGTTGGGGTTGCCCTCTGCCATGATGTACTCGGCGCTCATGACGAGCTCCTCCAGCGTCGAGGACAGGCCGCGCTTGAGCAGCACCGGCACATTCAGCTTGCCGACAGCCTTGAGCAGCTCAAAGTTCTGCATGTTGCGCGCACCGATCTGGATCATATCGACCTTGGCGTCAACGAACAGCGGGATGTGCTCGTTGTTCATCAGCTCGGTCACGATGGGCTGGCCCGTGACCTTGCGGGCCTCCTGCAAAAGCTCCAGACCCTCAGCACGCAGACCCTGGAAGCTGTACGGGCTGGTGCGGGGCTTGAACGCGCCGCCGCGCAGGATGCTGGCCCCGGCGGCCTGCACGCGCTGGGCCACGTAGGTGATCTGCTCCTTGCTCTCGACGCTGCAGGGACCGCTCATGACGGCAAAGTAACCGCCGCCGATCTTGTGTCCGCCCACATCGACGACGGTGTCGTCGGGGTGGAATTTGCGGTTGGCCTTTTTGTACGGCTCGGACACGCGGCGGCAGGTCTCGACGACGGGATTTGCCAGCACCCAGCTCTCGGCCACGGCCTTGGTGTCGCCGATCAGGGAGGATGTGTGGGTGTCGCTGCCGACGGAATCGTTGATCTGGAAGCCCATGCTGTTCAACTCATTGCAGAAGGCCTGCACCTTGTCAGCGGGGGCGTGCTGTTTTAAAACGATGATCATGATGTGTTCTCCTATCTATTACAACCGTGAATTTTTCTCAATGACGGTATTCTAACACTTTAAAGCGCTAAAGTCAAGC
>OGGC01002268.1_pt1 | contig 10692 bp, 10 predicted proteins | sample 1571181 | NCBI WGS metagenome assembly OGGC01 (sample SAMEA2581930, study PRJEB24529) | metagenome | biome: Human gut stool | place: China | collected 2011 | reverse complement strand
CCCTAAATGCTTTACCTGTACTCATATATTCACTTGTTTTCGCATTAATCTGTGTCCCTGCATTATCAATTATTTTTTGATTTGTTTTTTGGGCTGAAGCTATATAGGATTTCAAATCAATACTTTTGTCAACATTTGTATTATGTATTCTTCCTTTCGTATTTTTTACAAGTTTTTCCTTTCCTGATGCACTTATCGTTAAAGTATCTCTTGTACCGCTGCAACCTGCATCTTGACTTCTTGTAGTCTTTTGTTGTTTTCCAAACAGCGCATTAACGAATGACTGATTGGTATAAATTCGGCTGTTAAAGAAAATATTCATAATATCACCTATATCCTTAATATGACTTATATCATGTTCCATTCTTTTATAATTTCATCGGCACTATTCTTCACATATTTTATACGCTCTGCACCAACTACGATTTTTTTGCACCAACTACGATTTGAGCACAAAAAAAGGACGAAACCGCCCTTTTCATGAATTCAGAAACAAATCTGCTACAAATCTGTTTCCATCCTGTTTTAATTGTAAATCCCCATCATACTTATCTATGCTCTGTTTCACATTTAAGAGTCCTATCCCTCTGCCTTTTCCCTTATCTGATACCGGCATACGTTTTTTCCATTTTACCTTTCCACAACTGTTTTCTATATGAACTACCGTCATCTTATGATAGGCACTGATTTTAATAAAAATGTATTTGTCTCCGTCAGCATTTGCGGCAGCTTCAATCGCATTGTCCAGCAGATTCCCGAAAATAGTTGTTATGTCTATCGGCTCTATGTAAGATAAGTCTACATTGTCTATCTTAATGTCCGAATGTATCCCTTTCTCCTGCATGACAGCATTTTTATCTGTCAGCAAAATGTTCAATATCGGATTCTCTGTGTAAGATATAGGAATCAGTGGTGCCAGTGTACTTCTGATTGCCTCTGCATATTCGCCAGCCGTATGCTCCCTCTCTGTTCCATACAAATTCTCGATAGCCCTGATATGCTTATCCACATCATGTAATATCCGTACTGTCTGACTATATTTTTCAGTCTGTGCAAGATATACTCATACTGCATTTTTGCCTGTTGCTCCAATGCCTTTACGCGGTTTTCATAGTATCTCTTTTCGTCTGCCATTTTGACATAATACAAAAGATACAGGTCAGCCAAAAACGATGCAGCCCATATTTACCGCTGACAGATAGCTTTTCTGCCCATCCCTGAAATTCTGCACAATCACAAGCATATTGACCAGACTGTAAAAAAGCATGATTCCATATATGATATATTGTTTTCTGGAACAGGCTGCTTCTGTCCTTTTTATCAATCTTTTTATCAATCTTTTTATCAAAACATAGTATAGGAAAATCAGCACTATCTTTGAAAATGTCACTTCCAGACAATATTGCATGACAACATCAATATTTGATATTCCACAAATCTGCAAAAAACAGTGTAACAGAAGCACTCCCAGCGTTTCACATACAGACATACATAAAACCAGTACTTCACACTCAGTGATTCTACGGATTGGCCTGTCTGCATCTTCGTAATACAGAAAATATACCGTTACACCAACTCCAACAAACCATATCAGCAGATTCAATATTGCAAAGTTCAGCATATTTATGCCAAATGCAGTGATTCCCATCGCTATCTCTGCCGCTATGTACAAAGTTTTATTGCTGTAACTTTTCTTATATCTTTCATTCATAAATTGAAAAAGAATTGTACAGATAATAAAACAGGAAAGTCCATTACATATCGCAAGTAAAATCTTATCCATCTTCTATTCTCTCCTCTGGGTTTTCTGCAAAAATTTATTCATTTCTTCCCGGAAATCAGAGCTTCTTTTTTGTGCAAGGGACAGTTCTTTCCCATTGTCCAGATAAATATGAAATCCCTGTATCTTCTCAATATGTCTCAGATTTACAAGACAGCCTCTGTGATTTACCGCAAAATCATATGGTTGTAATTCTTCCACAAGGTTTTCAAATGTACATTCACATTCATATCTGCAATCTTCCAGAATAATTGCTGCTTTTCTGGATCTTTTTATGTACTCAAAATATAATATCTCGTTTAATTTCAAACGCACACAACCTGCTTTTGTTCCTGATTCATCTAGTATTTCAAATTCCTTTTCTATTTCCGGACATTTCTCCTGCCCCAGAATTTCCATAATCTGCGTTTTCATTTCTTCATTGATCGGTTTACACAAAAAAGAAAACGCATGTACCTTATTAATCGCCTGTGCCATGTATTCTTCATAACTGGTAATGTATATAATTTTTATATCATGATTTTTTTCTTTCAGCTTTCTTCCGAGCGTAATTCCGCCCAGTTCTTCCATGGAAATATCCAGTATTCCGATATCAATCTTGTCATTATTGTTCAGCAGCTCATTCGCCGATAGAAATGACCGAATCTGATATTGAACCTGATATTCTGAAAGAATTTTATCCAGCATCAGCGCCGCTTTGTCAAGATCTTCCTTATCATCATCGCATATTGCTACTTCTAACAATCCATTCTCCTCCCTGTAATAACTTTTGTTTTTCTATTATACCATATCGGCACTTTTTATAATTGCCGATATGGTATGGTCATCAAAATTATTTTTACCTTCCCTCTCTGTCACGCTTCCTTGTACCCCGTCTGCCATATGCCTTCGTTCCATGATATTTCTTTCTGGCTTCCAGTTCCTCTAAGAATTCATCATATACACTCATCTTATAACGGATACTCTTCATCTTAGCCGCATCATATCCCATCCTGTTCTTATATGCTTCAAATTCCTGTGAAGTATCATCTGTTGGCGTTGGGAGCTGTCTGACACGCTCCTGTATGGACATCTTTGTATAATCCGGTGGTATCTCCTGCTCTTCTTTATGGGAAGCCGGTTCTGTCTGTTCTTCCGCTGCTATTCCCTGCCACTCCCGGTTAAATTCATCAAACGCAGCACCATAGAACACTTCCTCCTCGTCATCACGAATGTTCTCTTTCTCACAGAACCGGTCAAAGCCCTCATATACACTGATATCCCCTTCTGTCTTTTCATATTCCTTTTGAACACTCCCTGCTGTATCTATACCGACACTTTCCTTAACATCAGATATATCCCATTCCGCATAATCATCATATCTTCCAGATTCCTGTTCAATATCAGCCTTTATGCGTTCATACTCCAGTCTGCTCTTTTCCTTCTTTTTCAGATATTCTATGCAATAGTTGTCTTCTGATTGGAGACTCTAGAAAAAGTGACATGATTACTGCAGAGATCGTCATGCAGGCAATCAATAATAATGAGATTTAGCAGTAAAAGCAGGGCAGCCTGCTTTTATTGTATTTTCCCTGATCTCTTAATCTGCATCATTTTTTATGTCGATCAGATAACTTGCAGATGTTGGTGCAGACAATCTGCGGATGCATAACAAATAAGATCTAAATCAGGTGCATCTAATCTGCATGGAGCTGGTACATCTAATTTGACGGACAACATTATATTCTCTGATCTTCTCTGTCATAATAAAATCCTCTCTTTCTTAAATTGCATACTTTTCTTTTACCTCTTCTGCTGTTGGGAAAATCCCGGTATCAACATATACTTTGTTTTCCCCTGCAACAACCTCTGCGATATGTGCATCATTATCTGCCATAAGCAGTTTTTCCGCTTTTGCACTCGCATTCTCCAAAGCTTCTTTTATCTCAGCCTCCTGCACCTTTGCACGGATTGCTTTTGTTTTTGGCATGAACTTTGCCCTGCGCCGCCTCTGATACATGGCATTGCGCTCACGAAGTCTTTGTTTTTCCTTTATTTCAGCCAGTTCTTCTTCCGTCAGTTCCTGTGCCGGAAGTTCCACTTTACCGATGAAGTTAAGGTAAATCTCTATCTCCATCACACGCTCGCCATCAATCTTTTCCGCTTTGTGGACAAGTATCTTATCCACAAATTCATTGATGATGACAGGTGTTAATTCCGTGATATCCGTGTATTTATGGACTAATGCCAGAAATTCCTCCGTCCGGTCTGTATCCTCGTCATACTGTGTAAGCTGCTCCCTGCATGCCTTAATGGACTGTTCCAGTTCTGCCTGTTCTTTTTCATACCCTGCCGATAGCATTTCATATCTTTTGTCAGGCAGTCTGCCAAGGGCATTGTCCTCATACACTTTTTTAAGAAGGATATCAAGCTCTGCATACCGCTTCTCCTGATGCTTTAACGCAGCCTTCAGCTTCTTCGCCTCACTCTGTTCCCGGATTTCTGATGCACTGCGGATGCTTTCGACAAATGCTCTCTCATCCATCCTTACACTTTTACACGCATACTGAATGGTTTCCAGCACAAGCTGGTCAATCACCTTTGCCTGTATATTGTGCGAACAGCAGACCTTTTCTGACTGGTCATGGCTGTTATTATAATTGCCACAGTTATAGCAGGCTGGAGTTGTTCTGACACTGCCATCCGGCAGTCCTCTCCAGTTCCTTCCTGCACGCTTTCCCTCATTACGATAATGCATCTTTCCACCGCAGTCCGCACAGAAAATCTTACCCACAAACGGATTTGACTCGCCTTCTGTGTTTATCCTGCGTTTGGTCTTTCTAAGCTCCTGCACCATATACCATGTTTTTCTGTCAATGATCGCCTCATGGGTATCCGTAAAGACCACTATCTCGTCACTGTCATTTTTTACAGCAGTCTTATCCTTATAGGAAAGCTTCTTTGTACGGAAATTCACAGTATCTCCCATATATTCCGGTTTTTCAAGCATTCTTACGACACTTACTCCTGCCCATTCATATGGCTTTGACATATCACACCGGTTCTTGTAACATCCATATCCCCGCTTTGCCTGATAATATGAAGGTTTTTCCACCTTTTCCTCAGTCAGTATCCTTGCAATCTGATATGGTCCGATTTCCTCAACTGCCATCCGGAATATCCTGCGGACAACTGCCGCAGCTTCCTCGTCAATGAGCCAGTGATTCTTATCTTCCGGATCTTTGATATATCCGTATGGTGGATTGTTGGTAATTGGTTTCCCGTCCCTGCCCTTTTCCTGCAATACCGCCTTTATCTTGCGGCTGCAGTCACGCAGATACCATTCATTCATGATATTTAAAAAAGGGGCGAATTCGCTGCTGGTGTTAATATCACTGTCAACACCATTAGAGATAGCAACGAAATGGACACCTTTTTCCCGAAAGAATACCTCCGTGTAAAATCCTACCTGTAGGTAATCCCTGCCGACTCGGCTCATATCCTTTACAATGACTGCGCCAATGCTTCCGTCCTCAATCTGCCGGAGCATTTCTTTCCATCCCGGTCTGTCAAAATTCCCACCGGAATATCCGTCATCTGTAAAATGCACCAAATCGGTATATCCATTACTCTTTGCATAGTCCTCCAGCATTTTCTTCTGGCTCACTATACTGTTGCTGTCTCCCGCAAGCTCATCGTCCCTTGAGAGTCGCTCATAAAGAGCAGTTATTCTGTTTTTCGATTTGTCAGTTGTCTGTCTGGTTCTGTTCATGCCGAACTCCCTTCCGGCAACTGACTTATTTGTGGTAGCTCTATCTTATCATAATCCGCTTTCTCTGTCAGCACCTCTCTTGAAATAATGTGGGAAATCTTGTCCGAAAAGGTATCTGTACTGTTTTCACTCGTTAATACCCTGATTTTGTAAACTGTCCCACCAATCCTGCGATAAAAAAATCCAGCTTCACATGAGCCGGACTTTCTATCGCCATTATTTAGTTTTTCTGCCTCCATAATCAATCCTTGCCTTTCTCTCTGATAAAAATTATAATTGTTTCATGCTTCCGCTTCGTGTAACCGAAGCTGTATTTTATCCATACTTCATAGCCTTTTTGCTCCTTTCTGTAATTGCTTTAGTGATAAAAAGGATTACTCTCTTCACTAATAGGAGAAATACGGCTACAAAATCGGAAGTGTTTTGAAATTATTTTTGAAAAAATTTTTAAGGACTGATTAAATTGCCAAAATATGAGGAACTAAAAGCTTTCCGCAAACAAAACTTAATACCAGCATACAACGATTCTTCCAGTGAGAAAACTATGCTGCACAGGGAAGCCCGTGCATTGGCAATCAGCCGTCTTGAAGAAACTGCACGAACCGAGGAAGAATTTGCAAATGTTATATCGTGGTGGGATAAACTTGATGACAACAGGGAACGCAGAGAGCGCTACCATGAAATCGGACGCTCTGAAGTACCGCTTGAATGGCACGCCTCTGATTATATCCTGCCCGGTAATGCCAACTATGATATGGTGCTGTGGCAACAGATACTTGCCGGCGATTTTATTGATTATATCTTTGATGAGCCGGATTACATCCATGAGCTTGTACGCAGTCAGGATTTATGCCTGATATTAAAGAATATGAAGGAACACCAGAAACAGCTTTTGTACTATGTGATTGTCCGGTCATACTCCACTCTCCAATACGCTGAGCTGAATGGAAAGACTGACCGCAATGTGCGTGGTGTAAGGGAAACTGCCATAAAGCAGATAAGAAAGAAATATAAGATTGCACTTGAAACAAGGCTGCGTCATCTGCCTTGGACACTTACATTGGACGAAAAATATTTTCTTGAAAATGGGGTAAGAACTAAAGACGAAAAGAATTCTGAAAAACAGTGACTATGCTGCCTGAAATATATAACAGGGTAATATGATACTTTTACTGTTTTGTCAAAAAAAAATTGCGTTGAAATTTCAGAATGATAACCCTTGACCTATAATGTGTAATCGAATAGAATTGTTAATAGATTACAGTTTCTTTATATAGAAGTTATACGAATTGAATTTCAGACGATTGCTCTGATTCCAGTGAAATCAGATTGGAGGCTTTTCATGAAAAATCTATTTGAACATACCAGTTCCCCATGGATACGGTACAGCAGTTATGAATACCGCACTGCCGAAGATGGAACTTTGTATATTGTAGTATCTGCGGATGCCAAACCAGAAATGTATAACCCTATGAAAGATGCAGAATCACTTGTACTGGATGCTGTCAATATCGGTTTGCAGGTCATGCATAAAGCACCAGAAGATGAACTGAAAAGTATGGTTCTTCGTTTCATCAATTCCTACGGATTTTTAGGCTTTATGACTGCACTTCCGACAACTGCGGAATTTATCACCTATGAATCTGTATATCTTCCAAAAAACCATTTTATTAAAGAAGAATCTCTATCAACAGAAAGTTATCTCGATTATTTTTATCCGTTTGATAAGATGGATTTTCACAAAAAAGGGGTAGAATCAAGTTGGTCGGTATCCGACAAGGATGGCATTGCAATCGCACTTGCAACGGGAAAGAATCCACAGGCTGTTACGATGAGTTTTCAGAAAGAATATGCAGAACGCTATGACTGGCTGGTGAAAGAATTTTCCGACTGGGCATTTACCTTTACCACAAGTTTCTTATATTATATGGACTACGACAGTCTTGATGAACAGACAAAAAAACTGTATCGTCAGGGTATGTCTGCATTTGGCGGAATATCCCCGACTTACCATATCTCATTAGCGGAAAATGCCCCGGTTATCGTATGGAACTTCCATTCCCTGCTCGTCATGATCCAGATGTGCTTTTCTTTTATGCTTACGGATTCTGACTGCGATATGAAGCTGTGTAAGCACTGTGGCAGGGCATTTATCGCAAGCCGTAAGGGAAATGAGTTCTGCTCTCCGAAATGCAAGAATCAGTATAATGTCTATAAGACAAGGGCTAAGAAAAATAAAACAGATGAATAATGAATAAATGACATATCTGGAGGAAATACTATGGACAATATGATTAGAATTGATAAAGATTATATCGAATGGCTGAAACATGTTAAAAAAAGATTTAAAAATACACAAATAAAAGCATCTATCAAGGTTAATGACGAGTTGCTTAGGTTCTACTGGTCAATCGGCAAGGATATCGTTAACATGCAGGCTGAAAGCAAATGGGGCGGTGCTTTTTTTGAAACTTTAAGTGAAGATTTAAAAAAGATGTTCCCAGGTGCAAAAGGATTTTCAACCACTAATTTGAGATACATGAAAAGATACTACAATTTATTTGGTGAAATTCTGCCCCAACTTGGGGCAGAATTACCGGAGGCTACAAATCTGCCTCAAGTTGGGGCAGAAATATATGCCATTCCATGGGGACATATAAAATTAATTGTTGATAAATGCAAAGATGAACCCGAAAAAGCAATGTTCTTCGTTGATGAAGTAATAAAGAATAACTGGTCAAGAGCTGTTCTTCTAAACTTCCTTGACACTAATCTATATGAACGCCAAGGCAAGGCAATAAGTAATTTTCAAACAACACTACCGGCTTACACCGGTGATTTAGCTCAGGAAATAACAAAAGATCCTTACAATTTTGATTTTATTGCTTTAAATCGTGACTATAACGAAAAAGAATTAAAAGATGCCCTGACCGAAAAGGTTATGAATCTTTTAATTGAAATGGGAAAAGGGTTCGCCTTTGTCGGTCGAGAATACCCTTTACCTATAGAAGGCACAGAGGAATATATTGATTTGTTATTCTACCACCTAAACCTACATTGTTATGTCGTAGTAGAGGTCAAAATAAAAGAATTCAAATCTCGTGATATTGGTCAGATAGGTACTTATATAAACATTGTTGAGAGACCGTTTCAAGTTTTGTGTAAACTACAAAAGCTGATATAAGATTTGTGAATAGTTGCAAATGGGCAGAGCCGATTTTCCGGGTTCTGCCCATATCTGCATTATACAGGAGTTTTTGGGCATGTCAATAAGACCTGCCTAAAACAAGCTTGTTTTACAGGTTTCGTCCAGCCAGACGTTCTTCAAAATAGATCTCAAGCTGGGAATGGATCTGTCCCCAGTCCTGCCGGTGTCCTGTCCATTTCTTGGTGATATCCATAGTCGCAAGATACAGCATTTTTAAAAGGCTGTCATCCGATGGAAAAACGGTCTTGCTTTTGGTTACTTTCCGAAGCTGACGGTTGAAGCCTTCAATCGCATTGGTGGTATAAATCAGCTGCCTTACTGCCTCCGGGTACTTGAAATATGTGGATAATGTAGCCCAGTTATCATGCCAGGATTTATAGATCTTGGGGTACTTGGAATCCCATTTATCTTTGAATAATTCCAATTCATTTAATGCCGTTTCTTCCGTTGGAGCTGCATATACAAGCTTCAGATCAGCCATCAGTTTTTTGATATCTTTGTAGGAAACAAACTTCGTTGAATTACGGATCTGATGAATGATACACTGCTGGATTTCTGTTTTTGGATAAACAGCTTCAATTGCTTGTGGAAATCCATTTAGTCCATCCACACATGCAATCAGGATATCCTCAACTCCGCGGTTCTTTAGTCCATTCATGATGGAGAGCCAGAACTTGGCGCTTTCGTTTTCTCCAACATACATACCAAGAACGTCCTTTTTTCCGTTCATATCGATGCCAAGAGCAATGTAGACTGCACGTTTTACAATGCGTCCTTCACTTCGGACATGATAGTGGATAGCATCCATAAATACGACAGCGTACACTTCTTCCAACGGACGTTCCTTCCATTCTTTTACAATTGGAAGGATTTTATCCGTAATCCGGCTGATGGTACTGTCAGAAATATCAATATCATACAGTTCCCGCATGTGAGATTCGATATCTCCGGTAGTCATTCCCTTTGCATACATGGAAAGGATTTTTTCTTCCATGTCCTGAGTCACAGTATTCTGATATTTTTTGATTAGCTGAGGCTCATACTCACCGTTACGATCTCTTGTAATAGCTACATCCATATCTCCATAGCTTGTGTGCATAGTTTTGCTAGAATGCCCATTCCGACTGTTATCTGTTTCTTTGTTTCGATAGTCATACTTGGAATAACCTAATTCCTCATCCAATTCCTCATCCAAAGCACCTTCCAGAAGAACAGACATCATGTCACGCATCATTTCTCGCATTGCTGCTTTTTGTGGGCTGTCTTTTCTTCTTGCCATAAAAATAACCTCCAAACTGAGTAATTTTATCTTACATCAGTTTGGAGGTTTACACAAACTTTGGGATACTCCCAAGAAATGCCGAATTTACGGCGTTTCTTGGCTCGTTTTTTGCCTGGTGACAATAATTTTGAAAATTACTCATCTTTATCATCTTCAAATTCTACAGCAGTTTCTTCAAAGCGTAAAGATAAGTATTGTTTTATGTTTGCTATAACTACAGATATATCGTTTATTATAGAATTACCATTGCTAAGATTGTCATGATAAAAATTTTTATATCTTGTTTCCTTGTTAACTTTTCCATTCGCTTTATCTGGAATAAGGTATTTTTGAATGTTAGTATCCAAATCACTCATTAGCTCTGGAGAAAACAATATTAAGTGATAGTTTTGAAACCAATATTGTTCGTCGGTAAGAATCTTTAAAGTATCTTTTTGAGCTTGGGTGAAAAAACCATCCTTCAAGTAATATGAAATTAGTACTTGATTTTGAGATTCTAACACAAGGTTTGCCATGTTTGTAAGTAATGTGTCGAATCCATAGCATTTTAATGCAAAGTAGAAATACAGTTGCTCATCATGTAAAGGTTTATTAAGTGATTCCTTATAACGCGCATATAAAAAGTCTTTGATACAATTGTTATCAAACGAATTCATGCTGTTAAAAATATA
>OGGC01002260.1_pt1 | contig 10742 bp, 8 predicted proteins | sample 1571181 | NCBI WGS metagenome assembly OGGC01 (sample SAMEA2581930, study PRJEB24529) | metagenome | biome: Human gut stool | place: China | collected 2011 | reverse complement strand
ATAATAAAATGCACCCGCAAGACAGGGTACGTGTATTGGCTTTCTTTGAGAAGGCTAAACGAGGGGAAGCTACGAGTTTCAAAAGTGAGATGCGTGTGCTCAAACCCGGAACTTTGAATCAATGGAACTGGGTACGCATGAATGTGGTACTCAACCGCTATGATCCCGAGAATGGACTGATTGAATTAATCGGTGTCAACTATGATATCACCGAGTTGAAGGAAACGGAACAAAAGCTGATTGAAGCCAAAGAGAAAGCTGAAGAGGCAGACCGCCTGAAGAGTGCTTTCCTGGCAAATATGAGTCATGAGATACGTACACCGTTGAATGCCATTGTCGGTTTCTCAAGCTTATTAGTGGAGACGGAAGATCCGGAAGAAAAGCTGGAATACGCCAAAATGGTGGAAGAGAATAATGAATTGTTGCTCCAACTGATTTCAGATATTCTGGATCTGTCGAAGATAGAGGCGGGAACTTTTGATTTTAAGTTCAGAGATTTCGACATTAATACTTTGTGCGGAGATCTTGTACGCTCCATGCAGTTGAGAGTGAAACCGGGAGTGGAACTTATTTTTGAGCCAACCTTGCCGCAATGCGTCATCGTCAGCGATCCTAACCGCTTGCACCAGGTGGTTTCCAACTTTATAAATAATGCCATTAAATTCACTACCACGGGCAGCATTCGGATCGGATACGATAAGCCGGACGACAAGCATTTGCGGGTATATGTGACAGACACTGGCATTGGTATTGCTCCCGAAGCTTGTCGTAAGATATTCGACCGCTTCATAAAGCTGAACTCTTTTGTGCAGGGCACAGGACTGGGACTTTCCATCAGCAAGAGTATCATCGAGCAGTTGGGAGGTAAGATTGGAGTAAACAGTGAGTTAGGTAAAGGTTCGACATTCTGGTTTATCCTACCGTTGGAATAATTCGGCTGTGAGCTACAAAAGTTACGCGCTACGAGCTACAAGCTACGAGTGCTTTGCGGTGTGATAGCGCAGCCACTCGTAGCTTGTAGCTCGTAACTAATTCAGTCCGAACGAGAACTTGTCGATGGATTGATAAACCACGCTCGCAAGGCTCAATACAATAATACCGAGCGTACAGATGATAAGGCTGGCACGCGTATAATTATCGCTACGGAAAGTGGCGATAGGCTCATCACTCTTGTTGATATACATAGATTTTACAATCTTCAGATAGTAATAGAGTGAGATAATTGTGTTTACCAGTGCGATAAATACCAGCAAATGGAAACCACCCTGGAAAGCTGCTGCAAAGATAAAGAACTTCGAGAAGAAGCCTGCAAACGGAGGAATACCTGCCAGTGAGAACAGAGCGAGCGTCATAAGGAACGCCAGCTTGGGATTGGTACTGTACAGTCCGTTATACTCTTCGAGTGTGAATCGGTGGGCACGCAAAGCGATAATCGTGATTACTGCAAATACAGAGAGGTTGGCAAACATATAAATAAGTACGTAATATACCAATGATGCCATACCTTGTTGTGTACCGGCAATGACACCCAACATAATGTAACCTGCTTGCGAGATACTGGAGAATGCCATCAGGCGTTTCAGGTTTTCCTGGCGCAGTGCAAAGAGGTTGGCAAGGGTGATAGAGGCTATGATAACCCAGTAAAGTACTTCCTGCCACTGATCTATCATCGGAGCAAACGTCTTGATCAGAATTGTCAGCAGCACGAAAGCTGCTGATCCTTTGGAGATTACACTCAGGTAAGCAGTTACCACACTCGGAGCACCTTCATATACGTCGGCTGTCCAGAGGTGGAAGGGAACGAGCGAGAGCTTGAATCCCATACCGGAGAAGAAGAATACGAATGCCATTATCTGCAAGGCGTTACCGTTTAGATGAGCCGGAACATCATCAAAGTAAAGGGTACCCACCGTACCGTAAATAAGCGAAATACCATATAGCAACAGTCCGCTTGAGAAGAGTGCGGTAAGAATGTATTTGGCACCGGCTTCAGCAGAGTGGTGGCGATACTTATCAAAAGCAACCAGCGCAGCCATTGGGATACTTGCTGTTTCCAATCCGATGAAGAACATCAGGAAGTGTCCTGCAGAAATCATGAAATACATACCCAACAGTGTGCAGAGTGTCAACATATAGAATTCACCTTGTTTGATTACTGTATCCGGAAGTTTCAGCCATTCGTGTGCCATCAGGAAGACGATAAGCGTACCAACACTGAGTATAGACTTCACAATACTTTGTATTGGCGCATTATGGTACATACCACCGAAAGCATCGGCAGCCGGACCGGGTATGATCGTAATCAGCGTGTGTATCGTGAGCAACACGACGGGCAACATGGTGTTGAGTCGTGGGTTACCATCCTTTTTATGTGCATCAGGGCTCATAAAAAGGTCGGCTACGAAGAGGATAACGATGACCGCTATCAGCGAAAGCTCTTCTTTGAGAATGAGGAATTGGGAATAATCCATATCTATTAAATTAATAATTAAGAATTAAGAATGAAGAATTTGGCTGTGTTATGATGCCGTGCGGTAATTCTTCATTCTTCATTATTAGTTCTTCATTAAAATGCGCTGACTACCGGTAGCACACTGTCTCCAATCATATTGCTGATCCATAACGGAGCAAGACCGAGACCTGCAACGCAAACGATGAGTATGATAACGGCGGTGCGTTCATCCCAAGTAGCGTCGGTTAATGTCAGGTGATGCTTGTTAGTACAAGTGCCATAGAGAATCTTGCCAACGAGCCTAAGGATATAGACTGCAGTGATTACGATACTGGTGCAGGCAATAATCGTCCACGTACGGTGGAAGACATCCACATGCTGGAATGCACCGTTGAAGATAGTCATTTCGGCAACGAAACCGCTGAGTCCCGGAAGTCCGAGGTTAGCAAGTCCGGCAATCACATAGCAGACAGCCAGGAAAGGCATAATCTTCATCAAACCGGAGAGCTCGCGTACGTCACGGGTATGAGTGCGACCGTATATCATACCGATAAGGGCAAAGAACAGGGCAGTCATTAATCCGTGGCTGAGCATTTGCAGGACAGCACCGGTACAAGCAGTCTGGTTCATCATCAGGATGGCGAAGAGTACGAGACCGCAGTGAGATACGGAAGAGTATGCGTTGATATACTTCAAGTCCGTCTGTACACAAGCAGAGAAAGCACCGTAAACTACGGATATACCAGTCAGAATCAGGAAGATCCATCCTAGTTCCTGGGCAGCTTCGGGCATCAGATACATGGCGATACGGAAGCAACCATAACCTCCGAGTTTCATCAGTACACCTGCATGGAGCATACTTACAGCCGTAGGCGCAGAGGCGTGACCGTCGGGGCTCCATGTATGGAACGGGAATAATGCACCGAGTACACCGAAACCGAGGAAGGTGAGCGGGAACCAGATACGTTGTTGTTCGATAGGAATATTATGCAATTGGGCAATCTCCAGCAAGTTCATACTGGTGGCACCGGAACCGAAGTAGATCCCCAGGATACCAATCAGCAAGAATGCAGAACCACCCATTAACATCAATGTCAGTTTCATGGCAGAGTATTCCTTTCGTCCACTGCCCCATACACCGATGAGCAGGTACATAGGAATGAGCGCTACTTCATAGAACATGAACATGGTGAACAAGTCCGTAGAAATGAAGAAGCCGAATACACCCAGGGAAAGCAGGGTGAACCAAAGGAAATATTCTTTTGTCAGCGGTTGCAAACGCCAAGAGGCGAAAGTACCGGTGAAGACAATGATGGCGGAAAGCAGCAACATGGCTACTGAAATGCCGTCTACTCCCACGGAGTAATGTATATTGAGTGCCGGATACCAAGGTACATCTGCACGGAACAGCATTTCGGCTGTGTCTCCGGCGGCACGGGCTTGCAAGTAAGCAATGGTCAGGCCTACGGCAGCCAGCACCAATGCTGATGCACCTACGACCATCACCGTGCGTATCTGCTTGATGTTACGGCTTAGCCAGAGACCAAGCAACATCAACAGAGGGATGAGAACAAAAATACTTAATATGTTCATCTTTATATTACGTTTTACTATTTACGAATTACGATTAACATTTCTCTACTATAGCAGCAACAGCAATATCAGCGCCAGCGTACCTAACAGGAATACGTAAGTGTATTGCTGGATCTGTCCGCTTTGCAAACCGCGTATCTCATCACTGGTGGCATTGGCACTCCAGGCAAGGAAGTTGAAGAAGCCATCTATTACATGGCGATCGAACCAGGCAATGGGACGGGAGATGCAACCGAAAATAATCTTGTGAGTGATAAACTGATATATTTCATCGATATAGAATCGGTGATAAGCGGCTGTCCATAATCCGCGGAAGCGGCGGGCAAGAGCATTGGCAACGGGTTGTTTGGCCCGTGCATACATAGCTGTAGCAATCGCAATGGAGATAACAGCTATGGCGATGCTGGTGCCTGCTACTGTCCAATCGAGATGTATTTCGTAAGCTGTACCGTTGGAGCTGATGAACTTACCGAAGGGGATGAAACCTGCCACAATGGTTACAACAGCAAGGAACATCAACGGAATGGTCATAGCCAGCGGGCTTTCGTGAGGGTGAGGCACCCCGGCCAAGTTCCCATGCGGCGTGTGGCTTTCATCGCTCGGCGACTTTTGTTCCGGTGCTACACCGGCGCTCGGCGACTCTTGCCGGGGCGCTACGCCCCCCCAGAAGATACCATAGTAGAGGCGGAACATATAGAATGCCGTCATAGCGGCAATTGCTGTCATAATCCAACCCATAGCAGGACTGAACTGGAAGCATGCAGTCAGTATTTCGTCTTTAGAGAAGAATCCGGAGAACGGAGGAATACCTGCGATGGCAAGACATGCAATCAGGAATGTGATATGTGTTACAGGCATATATTTACGTAACCCACCCATAGCGGACATTTCATTGCTGTGTACTGCATGGATAATGCTACCTGCGCCGAGGAAGAGCAATGCCTTGAACATGGCGTGTGTAAACAGATGGAACATTCCCGCCATATAACCTAGGCCACCGTGATGTGGATCGGCAGAAGTACAAACTCCCAGTGCCACCATCATAAAGCCAATTTGTGAAATAGTAGAGAATGCTAATACACGCTTGATATCACTCTGCACACAAGCTACCGAAGCAGCATAGAATGCAGTGAACGCTCCGACGTAAGCTACCAGATGCAGCACATCCGGTGCATAACCGATGAACAACGGGAACATTCGTGCCACAAGATAAACTCCGGCTACTACCATCGTTGCTGCATGGATCAATGCACTGACAGGTGTCGGGCCTTCCATAGCATCCGGTAGCCAGATATGCAATGGGAACATTGCACTCTTACCGGCGCCACCGATAAACATAAGTCCCAGTGCCAGAGGTATCATTGTTGCACCGCCTTTCAGTAATGCCATTTCACTGGGTTGGAAAGTATAGGTTCCGGTATAGTAACCGTACACGAGGATACCGATCAGGAAACCCAGGTCGGCAAAGCGGGTGACGATGAACGCCTTTTTGCTTGCGGCAATGGCAGATGGCTTCGTATAGTAGAAACCGATGAGCAGATAAGACGAAACACCCACCAACTCCCAGAACAGATACATCTGGAAGATATTGGTAGCCACTACCAAGCCCAGCATGGACATGGTGAAGAGGCTGAGGAATGCATAATAACGTTGGAATCCACGTTCACCTTTCATGTAGCCGAAAGAGTAGACATGTACCATCAGCGATACGGTAGAGATAACGATGAGCATCATTACTGAAATAGGATCGAGCAGGATACCCAAGTCGATACTCAGCGTTGGGGTGAAAGGCAGCCACGTTACATTATAAGGCATAAGTGTGGCGAAGGTACCATCCGCCAGACGTGGAGCGGAGAAATATTGCCAGGCAGTGGCATAACTCAGTAGGGCTACCACAGCCAATACCGTGGTACCGATGATGCCTGCCGTCCGGTGCGTCATCCATTTGCCGCCAATCCCCAACGTGAGGAAGGAGAGCAAGGGGAGGAGCAGGATTAGAATTGTATATTCCATATTTATCTAATTATTAGGTTTTAGATATTAAATATTAATTCTATGCAGCATCACAGCGCAGCTAATTAATACCTAATATTTAATATTTAATTGTTACCACTTCATTTCGTCCAGCTTGCCGACCTGGATGCTTCGTATATTACGATAGATATTGATCATAATCGCGATAGCTACTGCCGTTTCGGCTGCCGAGATGGCAATGGAGAACAGGGCAAAGAAATACCCTTCCATTCCGTCGGGGAAAAGGAAACGGTTGAATACTGCGAAGTTGATATCCGTAGCATTCAGTATCAACTCGATGCTGATAAGTATCGCCAGCGTGTTGCGGCGGGTGAAGAACCCGTAAATACCGGCGAAAAACATGATAGCCGAAACTATCAGATAATATTCCATGTGTATCATAATCAATTGTTTTTATCGTTTACGTGCAATTACCAGGCCACCTACGATACATGCCAGCAACAAGATGCTGACTGCCTCGAAAGGAAGCAGATAACCATATTTGTCACTGCTCAACATAGAATGGCCGATAGTCTTGATGTTGATTTCCAACGGTGCAAGATCCGTGGTTACTATAAACTTATGTTTCAGTGTGATGAACAATACGATGATGGCGCCACCTACGGTTGCGCCCAGACCGGCCATCAGTTTGCTACGTTTTAATTTGTCGATAGTACGGTCTCCTTCACCACTGGTTAGCAGGATGGAGAAGACATAGAGCACTACAATACCACCGGCATAAACCATGATTTGTACTGATCCCAGGAAGGTGTAACCTAGCAGGAAGTAGATACCTGCCGTGCCGAAAAGCGTAAACAGCAGATACGTTGCCGAGCGTACCATGCGGCGTGTGGTCACTGTGAGAATAGAACACACGGTGATGAACACTGCCAGAAAGTAGAATACTACGGTTTCAAGGGTTATTTCCATATTCTTGAATTCAAATTACTTAGTTTCAAATTACTTTGTTGCTTCACTTTGGGGAGCAGCGGGTTTCTTTTTCTCTTCTACGTGACTGCCCGGATGGTTAAGCGTCTTCACCAGCTTTGTACGGTCGAATACTGCATGTTCAAAGTCGGTAGCAAACGTAATTGCACCGTGCGGACAAGCTGTAACGCAAAGTTGGCAAAACATGCATGAACCGAGATCGTATTCATACTTCGCCAAAATCTTCTTTTTCTTGCCGTCCTCAGTCTCTATCATTTCACTGGTTACTTTGATAGTGTCGTTAGGGCATGCTATCTGACATAGTCCACATGCTATACAGTGATGTTCGTTCCGCTCATTGTGGGGCATGGTCAGCGTTCCGCGGAAACGGTCGAACATTTCCAGGGTCGCACGGTTTTCCGGATATTGTTCCGTTACTTTCCGGCGGCAAAAAACAGTCATGGTAGTTTTCATACCTGTCAGCAAAGAACCGATGCCATGCATCAATCCGCCTAAATAACTGTATGTTTCGTTCTTATCTTTCATTATCTCTTTATATTTAATTTACCCGAAGGGAAACTTTGCTCCGACGCTACGCCGGCTAGAAGTGCAGTTTAAATACAACAATCAGTACCATGATAATCAGGTTCAACATTGAAATCGGTACCAGGTACTTCCATTCCAGTGCCAATATCTGGTCGATACGCAAGCGGGGGAATGTCCACTTAATCCACATCAGCAGGAATACTACAAAGAAAGCTTTACCAAAGAACCAGATGAAGCCCGGAATATAATCCATTATGGCATTGAAGCCGTCCAGTCCTACGATATGGAATGGCATCCAGCCACCCAGGAAGATGGTAGCAGCTACACTGGCTACGATAAACAGGTTCAGATATTCGGCCAGGTAGAAGAAACCGAAGTGCATACCGCTATATTCGGTGTGGTATCCTGCTGTCAATTCACTTTCTGCTTCCGGTAAGTCGAACGGACCGCGGTTACATTCTGCGTTTCCAGCTATCAGATAGATAACGAATGCAATTACTGCAGGGATGTGTCCCTTGAAGATGAACCATCCATCTGCTTGGCCTTCTACAATTTCAGAGAACTGCATGGTTCCCATCAGTACTACCATGGTCAGTATGCTTAGTCCCACAGACAACTCATACGAGATAATCTGTGCTCCGCTTCGCATCGCGCCGATGAGCGAGAACTTATTGTTCGAACCCCATCCTGCCAATAGAATACCTAATACGCCTATACTGGAAGCAGCCAGCAGGAAGAATACGCCTACATTGAAGTTCAGTACTTCCATACCTTTATTAATAGGCAGGCATGCAAAGGTCAGGAACGAAGCAATGATCACCATGAATGGTGCCAGATTATAGAGAAAGCGGTCGGCATCCTTGGGGGTGAATATCTCTTTGGTCAGCATCTTCAATACGTCACAAATGACTTGAATGCTACCCCATTTACCCACACGGTTCGGACCGAGGCGGCATTGGAAGAAAGCGCATATCTTGCGCTCCATATAAATAAGAATGATGGCGAGCACGGCATACATCAGGATGATGCACACGCCTATCACTACACATTCGAGGAATATTGCCAGACCTTCCGGCATGACGGAAGTCAGCGTCTGGTGTATCCAGTTGGTTACTATACTAAAGTCAAACATATTATGAATGTTATAAGGTTGTAAGGTGATAAGGTGACAGGGGAATGCAACTTTGCGTAATCACTCTATTACTTTATCACTCTATCGCTTTAATTACCTGTCAATATCCGGCACTACGTAATCCAGTGTTCCCCCGATAGCTATCAGGTCGGCAATCTTCGATCCGCGGCAGATGGTGTCTACGGTACTTACCAATGGTAATCCTGTTGAACGGAAATGCAAGCGGTACGGAGTTTTGTCACCATGACTCTCCAGAAAGACACCAAACTCACCGCGGCTTCCCTCTACAGCAGCATAATACTGCCCTTCCGGTACGCGGATAATAGGTTTCATCTTTTCCTGATACGGACCTTCGGGAATGTTGTCGATGAGTTGCTCAAGGATATTCATACTTTCCATGATTTCATCCATACGAACCATGTAACGTGCCCAGGAGTCTCCTTCGGTATAGACGATTTCTTTGAAATCTACTTTGTCGTATACTCCATAAGGTTGGCGCTTGCGCACATCACAAGCCCAGCCGCTGGCACGTCCTGTGCCGCCTGTGGCTCCGAAGGCGATAGCGTCTTCACGGCTCAGCACTCCTACGCCTTTCAGACGTTGTTGTGCGATAATGTTGCCGGTGAATACCTGGTGATATTCGTGGATGATTCCACGCAGATAGGGGATAAACTCTTTCACCCGCTTCTGGAAGTTGGGATGCAGGTCAGCCTGTACGCCACCGATGGTGTTGTAGTTCATGATGAGGCGTCCACCACAAGTTTCCTCAAAGATGTCGAGTATTTTTTCACGATCACGGAAGCCGTAGAAGAAAGCGGTAAGGGCACCGAGGTCCATTGCCAGACAAGAATAGAACAACAAGTGAGAGTCGATACGTTGTAATTCATCCATAATGGTGCGGATGTACTTCACACGGTCACTCACTTCTATACCCATTGCCTGTTCAATACACATACACAGGGCATGGCGATTCTGGTGTGCACCCAGATAATCCAAGCGGTCGGTCAAAGCCAAGGTTTGAGGATAAGTAAGGCTTTCGCACATCTTTTCAATACCCCGGTGGATGTAACCACAGTTAGCATCTATCTTATCGATCGTTTCACCTTCCAGTGATACACGGAAACGCATTACGCCATGTGTAGCTGGGTGTTGGGGGCCGATGTTCACAACGTATTCCTCGTCACCAAAGAGCACCAGCTCTTTATTTCTCACGGTACCATCCGGGTTCAGTTTCAACTCGATAGTGGTATCGATAGTTTCTTCATTGTCCATGCGCAATGGGTTGTCCTTTTCCGGATCGTTATCCTTACGCATCGGGTAACCTACCCAGTCATTACGCAGGTAGAGACGACGCATATCAGGGTGTCCTATGAAGACAATGCCATAGAAGTCATATACTTCACGTTCATTGAAGTCCGCTGCTTTCCAAATGTCGCTGACACTGGGTAATTCAGGATTCTTGCGGTCCAAGGTAGCAGTACGTACTGCTGCTTGCTTACCGGTAGCGGTGGATTCCAGCAGGTAGACAACACCCAGTCCGCGTGGAGCATCCGGTGCATCTCCATCGGCGGGTTCTCCCCAGTCCATACCGCTAAGGCACTTTAGGAAGTCCATCTGCTCTTCGCGGTACAGACGGAGCATTTCAGCATGTAAGTCCGCAGGTTTTATAAATCGTATATTATCCATATTCTGATTATTTTTCTGTCTCCTCTTTCGGTTTGGGTTCTTTTCTGTTTACTCCACCGAAGAATTTTTCAATTTTCACTTTGCGTTGCAATTGCATCATACCATAGTAGAATGCTTCCGGGCGGGGAGGGCATCCGGGAATGTACACATCCACCGGTAGAATTTTATCTACCCCATTGACTACGTGGTATGACTTCTTAAACGGTCCCCCACTAACAGCACATCCACCTACAGCAACCACATATTTAGGATCCGGCATCTGGTCGTACAAGCGTTTTAGTACAGGCGCCATCTTATTGGTAATGGTTCCGCATACCATAATCATATCTGCCTGTCGAGGACTGGCACGGGCTACTTCAAATCCGAAACGCGCCATGTCATAGCGCGCGGCAC
>OGGC01002252.1_pt1 | contig 10791 bp, 6 predicted proteins | sample 1571181 | NCBI WGS metagenome assembly OGGC01 (sample SAMEA2581930, study PRJEB24529) | metagenome | biome: Human gut stool | place: China | collected 2011 | reverse complement strand
CAATGCCGGTGTCGGCACGGGTGAGGGCGGGGGCGTCATTGATGCCGTCGCCCACCATGGTCACCTTGCCGCTGGCCTGCAGCTGGCGGATGACGGCCTCCTTGCCGTCGGGCAGGACGCCCGCGATGACCTCGTCCACGCCCGCCTGCCTGCCGATGGCGTCGGCGGTGCGCTGGTTGTCGCCGGTGAGCATCACGACCCGGATGCCCATGTTCTGCAGCTGACGGATGGCTTCGGGGCTGTCCTCCTTGATGGTGTCGGCCACGGCGATAACGCCCAGCAGACGGCCTGCGCCGCCGAAGAAGAGGGGAGTCTTGCCCTCGGCGGCCAGCTTTTCAGCCTGCTGTGCCAGTGCGGCGGGCAGGGTGAGCTTGGTCTGGATGAAGGCGGCATTGCCGGCATAGATGTCCATGCCGTCCAGCTTGGCCGCCAGACCGTTGCCCGGCAGGGCCGCGAAGTCAGTGACTTCCGGGGGAGTGATGGCCTTTGCCTCGGCGTCGGCCAGAACTGCCTTTGCCAGAGGGTGCTCGCTGCGGCTTTCCAGCGCTGCGGCCAGCGTCAGAAGCTCCGTCTCGGTGACGCCCTCGGCAGGCAGCAGATCGGTGACACGGGGTGCGCCCTCGGTGATGGTGCCGGTCTTGTCCAGCGCCACGATCTGGGTGCGGCCTGCGGCTTCCAGCGAGGCGGCAGTCTTGAAGAGGATGCCGTTTTTTGCGCCGAGGCCATTGCCCACCATAATAGCCACAGGTGTTGCAAGGCCCAGTGCGCAGGGGCAGCTGATGACCAGCACGGAGATGCCGCGGGCCAGCGCATAGCCCAGCTCATGGCCCAGCAGCAGCCAGACGATGGTGGTCACGACGGCGATGGAGATGACCGCCGGGACGAAGAAGCCCGACACGGTGTCGGCGATCTTGGCGATAGGAGCTTTGGTGGCGGCGGCATCGCTGACCATCTTGATGATCTGAGCCAGCGTGGTATCCTCGCCCACGCGGGTGGCCTCGCAGCGGAGGAAGCCCGACTGGTTGGTGGTGGCGGCGCTGACTTTGTCGCCGACGGCCTTGTCCACCGGGATGCTCTCGCCGGTCAGGGCGCTCTCGTTGACTGCACTGGTGCCTTCCAGCACCACGCCGTCCACCGGGATATTCTCGCCGGGGCGGACCACAAAGACGTCGCCCTTCTGCACGTCGGCGATGGCCACGGTCACTTCCGCGCCGTCCCGCACCAGCGTGGCGGTCTTGGGGGCCAGCTTCATCAGACTCTTGAGGGCGTCGGTGGTCTTGCCCTTGGAGCGGGCTTCCAGCATCTTGCCCACCGTGATGAGGGTCAGGATCATGGCGGCAGACTCGAAGTAGAACTCCATCATATAGTGCATGACGAGCTCGTCGTTGCCGTCCACCTGAGCGCGGGTCATGGCGAAGAGGGCATAAGTGCTCCACACGAAGCTTGCCATGGAGCCGAGGGCCACCAGCGTATCCATGTTGGGTGCGCCGTGGATAAGGCCCTTGAAGCCGTTGATGAAGAACTTCTGGTTGATGACCATGACGATGCCCGCCAGAAGCAGCTGGACAAGGCCCATGGCGACGTGGTTGCCGTCGAACCAGTGGGGCAGGGGCCAGCCCCACATCATGTGGCCCATAGAGAAGTACATCAGCACCAGCAGGAAGCCCAGCGAGGCGATGAGGCGGCGCTTGAGCTTCGGTGTCTCGTGGTCAGCCAGCGCATCGAGGTCGGTGCTGGCGTCCGAAGTCTTACTGGCAGAGGCATTCTTCGGGCTTGCGCCGTAGCCAGCCTCCTGCACCGCCGAGAGGATGGCGGCGGGGGAGGCTGTGCCTTCCACGCCCATGGAGTTTGTCAGAAGGCTCACCGAGCAGCTCGTGACGCCCGGCACCTTCTTCACGGCCTTTTCCACCCGGGCAGAGCAGGCCGCGCAGCTCATGCCCGTGACATTGTATTGTTCCATTGCGGATTCCTTTCCCTCTTATAGGATGCCCGGAACGGGGTCATTTCATGAGCCGGGGCAGCAGCTGCAGCAGTTCGTCCAGCTTCTGCGTCCCGCCGGCTCTCAAATCGTCGGCTACGCAGGTGCGGACGTGCTGGCTCAGCAGCTCTTTGGAAAAGCCGTTCAGTGCAGCGTTCACCGCAGCCACCTGCACCAGAATATCGGCGCAGTAGACGTCCTTGTCCAGCATCGTGTGGATGCCGCGCACCTGGCCCTCGATGCGGCTCAGCCGGTTGGCAAGGGCGCGGTACTCCTCAGGGGTACGGTCCTTGTGGCGGCAGCAGGAGGGAGCAGTGTCCTTTTCGGCAGGCTCAGTGGCGCAGCAGGGCTTTTTTTCAGCATCAGTCATAGCAGATGACTCCTTTCCGGGTGTATCAGTGTGAAGAGGAGATGTACCCTGTGGGGGTAAATCTTCCGGCACTCTGATTTTACCACTTAGGGGTATCTGTTTCAAGCGGGTAGGATGCGCTAACCGTGAAAAATTTGTGAAAATGAAAGCGGCGAAATGCAGAAACGGGAACCTCCCGGTAAAGGAAAGCTCCCGTTTCTGTTTAGGATAGGAAAGAGAATGTCATAAATAGGAGGGAGGGGGGTCACAGATTGGTGTAACCCATCAGATAGCGGTCCACCTCGGCGGCGCATTCCGCAGAGTCCCTCTTAATGCCGGTAAAAAGAAAAGGCGTCCCAGATGGGTCGGCGAAGACTCATCTGGAACGCCCTTGTTCCGGATAACAAGAATATTATACAAAGGTGTTGAAAAAGATTCAAGTGACAGCTGCACCAAATGTGGGTACACCGGCCCTCTTTTTTCTTGTTCAAAACAGACACGCCCGGTGGGAAAAAGTATGGCTTATCAAGGCCGCGCTTTCCGATGGGTCGATGGACAAATCGCTCATGCTGCTGCACGGAAGATGTGGCGCAGCGGCCTTTTTATGAGAAATGACAAATATTCGTCCGAAAGATTGTTGACAAAATCTATTGAAAAAACGGTAGGGGGGGGGGGGGTAAAATAAAAGAAGGAAAAACCACGAAACAGGAGGTAAAAATTATGCGGTTACGGAAAACAATGAAGCGCACGGCGGCAGCTGTGCTGGCGCTCAGCATGGCGGTGTCAGCTGCGGCGCTACCGGCATCGGCCGGTTTCAACATCGATATGTCTAAGGTGGATGGCGATGTTGAGATCACGCAGGTAGACGATAACGGCAGCGCAAAAGTGACCATCAAGGTTGGCGGCGTTGAGAAGACGAACGATTTCAGCGACGGAAAAGAGGGTAATGATGTCACCATCACCGGCGACAACACCAAGCCCACCGAGAGCCAGAACGCAGAGGAAGAGAACACCTCCGAGGCCGAAAAGTCCGGCGAAAACGCCTCCGAGGTTGAAAAGTCCGGCGAAAACGCCTCCGAGGTTGAAAAGTCCGGCGAGACCGAGGAGCAGGCCCAGGAGCCCGGCTCTCTGGAGCTGCTGGCCCCGGAGGACGAGGAGAAGCAGGCCCAGGAGAAGGAGACTCAGGAGAAGCCCGCCGACTCTCAGGAGCCGGAGCAGACCGAAAAGACCTCCGATCAGGTGATCGAGTACGGCCAGTATGACCCCGAGGCCCAGAAGGAGGCCGCAAAGCCTGCCGCCAAGCCTGCTGCGGAGCAGGAGACCGGGGAGAAAAAGCCCGCTGAGGAGAAGACCTACGAGGCTACCAACGCCCCCACCACCCTTACCGAAAAGGCTCAGGAAGCCGCCCGCAATGTGGTGAAGATTATCAATAATTATTCTGCCAAGGCCCTGACGGTCATCTTTAGTAACCTGAAGGTGGATGCAGGGGATACGGGCAAAGATGCTGTGAAGATCGAGGGCACCGGCGATGTGACGCTGGAGCTGGAGGGCAAGAATGAGCTGACCGGCGGCAACAGCGGCGATTTTGGGACGAGAGGAATAACATCTGGTAAAGGCAAGCTGACGATCCAGGGCAAGGAGGGCTCCGCTCTGTCTACCACCGGCGGCTCGGGCACTAAGGGCGGATCCTTTGGCATATGTACTACTAGTGGAAAGCTGGATCTGGTGAATGCAACGGTTACGGCCACCAGCGGTTTCGGCGGCGGCTCAGGCATATCTGCCGACGATGTCGTTAACATCAAAAATTCGAAGCTCACTGCAAAGGGCGGCGGCCAGCTGCACCCTGGAGAGGATACAAGTACAGGTGGCGGCACAGGCATTAGCCTCTTCGGGAAGGGAAAGGTCGTTGTTGGAGAGGGCAGCGAGGTCATTGCCATTGGCGGCGATGATAAGACTGTGAAGAGAAGTGCCTGGGGTGGTGCTGCTCTCCGCTTCTATGGGACAGGTGTTGGCTGCGGCTATGAGGTCCAGAAGGGCGGTAAGCTGACGGCGATCGGCGGCAATGCAGAGTCGGAAAGCGGCGTTGTTACCGGAGGCGATGCTCTCAATGGAACGTGTGGAATAAGTGGAATAAGTGGCGGTATCGTGTCCTCTGGTGAGACTACGCTCATCGGTGGCAATGCCAAGTCGGGCTCGGGCAAGGCCACCGGCGGCAATGCGAGTGTCTATGGTGGTGATAGTAACCAAGTTACTGTGAAGGGAGGCACGACAACTGCGCTGGGCGGCAAGGCAGAGGGCGCCGACGGCAAAGCCACCAATGGCAGCAGCATCAAGACTATCTTGAATGGCAAGATTGGCCTGAATGTTGAAACGGGCGGTACCCTTGTCACCGCCATGCCGGGCGAGCGGGATGGAAAGGGAAACGGTATCATCGGAAATGTCGAGATCAACACCGATGGCGGCAAGATCGAAGAGGTGGAGAACGCCAAGGTAGTCAAGAAGGAGGACGGCAGCATTACCGTCACAGGTGACCTGGTCGGCATTAAGCAGGACGGCCACAGCTACGAGCTGACGGCTACGGTAGAGCCCACCTGCACCACCCCGGGCAAGCGGGTCTACACCTGCACTACCGAGGGCCACGAGGGCGAGACCTACGAGGAGACCATCGATGCGCTGGGCCACCACTTTACCGCAGTTGAGGTAGTGGCACCCACCTACACCTCCGAGGGCTACACCATCTACAAGTGCGAGACTTGTGGCGAGACGAAGCGGGACGTTGTGCCTATGCTGGTACCCGAGAGCAACGGCGGCTCCTCCGCTGTCACCCTGACCGTTACCGGGGCAGGGGCCTACGAGACCTCCGTTGCCGATGGCCGGTACATCATCGCAGTGCCTGCTGAGACTGCCGTCCTTTCCGGCTGTCTGGGCAACCTGAAGGAGCTGAAGGCGCAGGGCGTGAACACCCTCGTGTTCCGCACCCAGCTCCGTGAGACCGCCCTGAACATCGACAGTATGCTGTCTCTGGGCGTGGATAACACCCTCTTTACCCTCACCCACTCCGGTGAGAGCGCAGAGCTGACGGTGGGCGGTTTTGCTCACAACGAGCTGCTCCGCTAAACTTAGTTTCCCCAGCAAGCGGAGTTTACCGCAAAGCTCCGCTTTCCTATAAGAAGGCCCCCGGCACTTCCGCATGGTGCCGGGGGCTTTTTGTACCTATCTTATTGTAAGTCGCCGAGGATCCCCGGCCAGAGCGCCTCCTCCTGCCGCATGGCGACGAAGCAGCAGTCGAGGTACATCTTGTTTACGGCGGCGACGATGGTGCCGCGCAGCAGACGCTTTTCGTCGGCGGCATCCGGGTCGAGGTCGCGGATGGTGCGGCTGGCTCCGAAGATGTAGGGCAGGCAGTTCTCCACCTCGTCGCAGAAGTAGTCGTAGGCTTCGGCGGCGGTGCAGTGAGCCCGCTGCATCTGGAACAGGGCGTCGATGTTTTCCAGTGAGAGGACATTTTTGGACAATACGATATAGATGAGAGAAGCCAGCTGTTCGCGGGAATACTTCTTTTTGACGGGGTGGGAGATGACTCCTTTCTTGACGTAGTTGCTCACCATGGAGGGGGTGAGCTCCACCCCGGGGAAGCTCCGGAAGCAGCTGTTGACGAGCTGCACGGTCTGGTCGAGATACAGCCCCACGGAGGGAAGCTCCCGGTAGCGCGGCAGAGAAAACCCGGCGGCGCAGGCCGTGACACGGCGTTTCATTTCCTGATTCATGGTGGTAGTATAGCGCATTTTTGAGTCAGGGTCAACCGTTTATGAAAACGATATTAAGAATTTTACAAATCGCTTGACAGGTTTTTGAAAAACTGATATAGTGGACTCGCAGAACGTAAAAAATGCGGCGGACACCCGCCGGAATGGAGATAGATGAGATGAAACGAATCGTTGTGGACTCTTCTGCCAGCCTGTATCAGATGGACGGCATTGATTTTGCCGCTGTGCCTCTGAAGATTGTGACCGACGAGAGGGAATACCTCGACGACGGCACGCTGGACGCTGTGGAGATGGCGACTACCCTGCGCACCTATAAGGGCAAGACCAGCACCTCCTGCCCCAACATCGGCGACTGGCTGGAGGCTTATGAGGGCGCAGATGAAATTTATGCCATCACCATCACCGGCACCCTGTCGGGCAGCTGCAACGCCGCCCAGCTGGCCGCAGAAGAGTATCAGGCAGAGCACCCGGGTGCTCAGGTCTTTGTGCTGGACAGCCTGTCTGCCGGCCCGGAGCTGGTGCTGCTGGCAGAGCATATCCGTGCGCTCATCCAAGAGGGCAGGGAGTTTGACGACGTCTGCGAAGAGATGCTGCGCTACCGTCACCACACCCATCTGCTGTTCTCGCTGGAATCGCTGGCGAATCTGGCCCGGAATGGCCGGGTGAAGCCCGCCGTGGCCGCTGTGGCGCGGATGCTCAACATCCGGGTCATCGGCAAGGCCAGCGATGTGGGCGAACTGGACGTCCTCTGCAAGACCCGCGGCGAGCACGGCGCTCTCGAGCGCATCGTGCTGGAGCTCAAAGGCCACGGCTACACGAACGGCAAGGTCATCATTGCTCACTGCGGCAACCCCGCCGCCGCCGAGCGCCTGATGCACATGGTGCGGGCTGTCTTCGAGGGCGCACAGGTGCGGGTGACCGAGTGCGGCGGCCTGTGCAGCTACTACGCCGAGCTGGGCGGCCTCATGGTGGGCTTCGAGGACGCGGACGCCTGATATAAAGCCTCTCCCTTTGGGAGAGGTGGCATTGCGAAGCAATGACGGAGAGGGCAAGCCCGTCCCCCGAGAGCCGCCGCGCAGCGATAAGCTGTCTCTTTGTCAGAGCGATGCTATCGCTGCGCCTGCTCTTCTTCGTCAGCGTCTTTGCCCTCTCAGGCGCTCCGCGCCAGCTCCCCCAAAGGGGGAGCCTTTGCCTGTGCGCTTGAATTATTCCATCCGCTGCGCTATACTATTCCCATAAAATTGCTGCCGAAAGGCAGCGGGGGAGGCGCAGATGTTCTTTCGGCTGCCGGTCGTACGGTTCTTCAATCGTGTCATCAACAGGGCCACGGTCACAGTGGCCCTTGTTTTGCTGCAGATATGCTGGCTGCTCTGGGCCTTCTTCTCCCTCACCGCCGGAAAGGTGTGGGTGAATGCAGGGCTGAACGTCCTCAGCCTCTTCATCACCCTCTACCTCGTGCGGAAGGACGAGAACAGCGACTATAAGATCATCTGGCTCGTCCTCATCGGCATGATGCCGCTGCTGGGCGGTGCGCTCTATCTGGCCTTCGGCAACAAGGCCCCCGCCAAGCGGATGCGCCAGCGGATGCAGGCGGTGGAGCGCCAGCACACCGCCGACCTCGCCCAGCAGCCGGGCCAGACCGACGCCCTCGACCCCGCCAGCAGGGGACTGAGCCGGTATATTTCGGAGTACGGGCCGTACCCCGCATGGAAAAACTCCACGGCAAAATATTACCCCTGCGGTGAGGCCATGTACCCTGACCTGCTGGCCGACCTCGAAAAAGCAGAGCGGTTCATCTTCCTCGAGTTCTTCATCGTCCGCACCGGCAAGATGTGGAAAGGCGTAGAGGACATCCTCGTCCGCAAGGCGGCGCAGGGGGTGGACGTCCGGCTCATCTACGACGATTTCGGCAGTCTGCTGGGCCTGCCGTCCGATTTCGTGGTGAAGATGGAGCGGGCGCATATCCGCTGCATCCCGTTCAACCCGGTGGTGCCGCTGGTGTCGCTGGTCATGAATCACCGCGACCACCGGAAGATCGTGGTGGTGGACGGAAATACAGCCTATACGGGCGGCATCAATCTGGCCGACGAGTATATCAATGAAGAAGAGCGGTTCGGCTACTGGAAGGACGCAGCCCTCCGCACCGAGGGCGCGGCGGTCTGGAACTTCACGGTGATGTTCCTCGACCACTGGAACGCCTTCCGCCCCAGCGAGGAGGACTATACGCCTTTTATGCCTCAGGCTGAGGCCCTGTCTGCCCAGTCGGACGGAGTGATCCAGCCCTACGGGGACAGCCCGCTGGACGAAGAGGCTCTGGCCGAGACGGTCTACCTGAATATCATCAATCAGGCCCAGCGGTACGTCTATATCTATACGCCCTACTTCGCGGTGGGCGAGACCATGCTGGAAGCTCTCAAGGCGGCGGCAAAGCGGGGCGTGGACGTCCGGCTGGTGCTGCCGGGCATCCCGGATAAGAAGCTGGTCTTCCGGCTGACCCGCTCCTATTATGTGCCGCTGCTCCGGGCGGGGGTGCGCATCTACGAGTTCACGCCCGGCTTCCTCCACGCCAAGTGCTACGTCAGCGACGACCGCGCCGCCGTGGTGGGCAGCATCAACATGGATTACCGCAGCCTCTTCCTCCACTTTGAGTGCGGGGCGCTGCTGCTCTATAACAGTCAGGTCATTGCTCTGCGGGACGATGTGCTCCGCACCCTGCCGGAGTGCCGGGAGGTGCAGCTGGCCGACTGCCGCACCTCGCTGGCCGGGACGCTGCTGGACAGTGTGCTCCGCCTGCTGAGCCCGCTGATGTGAGCGATACTGCGGTAGAATAAGTGGCGAAGTTCTATAAAATAGACGATATATAGTTTAATATTGGATGTTCGCCAACTTGGCGAAGTTCCCCTGATTGGCGAAGTTTGAACTTCGCCAGCTGACCCGAAGTTCGCCACTCTGGCGAAGTTTGTTTTACAGCGTTGCTGCGTCATTATTTTGGAACTTCGCCAGATAACACGTCGGTCTCAGAGCACAGTTGTAAATTTTCCGTGCGGTGCTTGACTTTTGCAGGGAATCGCATATAATAAAGATGATAAATGTGGAAGCCGATATGTCATTGGCACACCCAAAAGGAAAAGACCCCCTCCCGGAGCGGCAATCTCCGAAAGGGGGTCCTTTTTAGTGCTTACGGCCCTTCAGCCATCCGTCAAGCCACTTGCAAATGTAGTAAGAAGCTACATTTGCTCCGACGGACAGGATAAATGTGGAAATATACGCCATTGGGCAACACCTCCCTTCCCATAAATCTGGGCGGGGTAGGCCGCAGGACAAGTATAACACAGTTTCCAACAAAAAGATACATAAATAAATAGACTCCTGTCGGGCTATACTACTTCCAAAGAGATGAAAGGGAGCGTAACGCTTATGACACAGAGACAAAAAGCTCTTCTGAGCTGTGCCGTGGCGGCGGCACTGCTGCTGTCCGGCTGCCGCAAAGGCAGCAGCGATTCCGGCAGCATGAGCAGTTCGAACGCCATGTCCGGCTCGTCCGGCAGCGCCAGCACCACCCAGACCGGCGGCTGGAAGACCGGCCTCGGCATCCTGACCGAGGCCTCCGACGAGGCCCGCACCGGCACCATCCATGCCATCGCCGCCGCCGTCCTGCTGGACGGAGACGGCAAGCTGGCCGACGTGATGCTGGATGAGCTGGAAGTGGAAGTTACCGCCGACGGCAAAGGCGTCGTCACCATGCCCACCGACTACCGCACCAAGCGCCAGAAAGGGGACGACTACCCGCTGGCAGCGGCATCTTCGCTGAAAAAGGGCTGGGCCGAGCAGGCCGATGACTTCGCCGACTACCTCACCGGCATGACGCCCGAGCAGGCATCCATGCTGGAAACCGATAAGGACGGCAAGGCTGTGGCCGCCGACCTGCTGTCCGGCTGCACCATCCGGGTGGATCGGTACCGCGACGCCGTGGCGAAAGCCTGCACGAACGCGGTCGCCCTCGGCGCGGCGAAGGGCGACCGGGTGAGCCTCGGCGTGGAGGCGGAAAATGCCTCTTCGGACATCACCGCCACCGACGACAAGGATGTGAACGCAGAAGTTGACCTTACCGTCGTGGCCCTGACGCTGGATGCCGATGGCCGTGTGACCAGCGCCATCGGCGACATGGCAGAGCCTGCGCTGACCATCGCGGCAGACGGCGGCGTCACCGCCCCGGACACCGTCCGCTCCAAGCTTGAGCTGGGCGACAGCTACGGGATGCGGAACGCATCCAGCCTCGGCAAGGAGTGGTACGAGCACAGCGAGGGCTATTGCAGCTACCTCAAGGGCAAGACTGAGAAAGAGGTGGCGGACATCCCCGCCGACGGCTCGGACGCCGACCTCGCGGCCCTCTGCACCATCTCCATCGACGCTTTGCAAAAGGCCGCAGGGGATGCGTTTGAGAATGCGTCATTATAAATTGAACGGAAAGTCTGACCGTCACCGTGAGGTGGCGGTTTTTTTGCGCCTGCGGGTAGGCCAGTGCCTCTCCCTATGGGAGAGGTGTCTGCGAAGCAGACGGAGAGGGCAAGCCCGTCTCCCGAGAGCCGCCGCGCAGCGATAAGCAGGCCCTTTGTCAGAGCGATGCTATCGCTGCGCTTGTACATCTCCGTCAGCGTCCTTGCCCTCTCAGTCTCGCTCCGCTCGCCAGCTCTCCC
>OGGC01002246.1_pt1 | contig 10838 bp, 10 predicted proteins | sample 1571181 | NCBI WGS metagenome assembly OGGC01 (sample SAMEA2581930, study PRJEB24529) | metagenome | biome: Human gut stool | place: China | collected 2011 | reverse complement strand
GAGGACGTTTAGACGCAAGAAGGACGCTGAAGAGCTTAGTTGCGGATTTGAGGTTTTATATGCTGTATTCAAACTAACATTTATATCTTATGGTTGTTTTTCCGATGTTGGGAAAGTTTAGTAATGATACTTCTTTTTATAAGTTCGTGTGCCGTCTGGATACTGTTTCTTTTTCTTTCTTTCATGATCTCTAAGCATTATCCGGCCACAGCCGCAAGCCCCTCTATATCTCCTTTCATAATGGCAGGCAGGGCTTGGCGGATCTTCTCAACTTCCCAGTCCCACCATCGTAAGCTTTGCAACCGGAGGATGGTCTCCCGGTCGAAACGCGGACGTATTTCTTTTGCCGGAGTGCCGCCTACAATTGTATAAGGAGGCACGTCTTTGGTTACGACTGCCCGGGAAGCGATGATGACTCCGTCGCCGATGTGTACGCCTGCCATGATGACGGCTTCGTAACCGATCCAGACATCGTTGCCGATGACGATGTCTCCCTTGTTGTCCCAGGCGGAAACGACATCTTTCTTGTCCAAATCCCACTCCTCGAAGAAGATGGGGAAGGTGTAGCCCGACAATGATTTCAGACTGTGGTTAGCACTGTTGAAAAGGAACTTAGCTCCACAGGCGATGGAACAAAATTTGCCGATTATCAGGCGGTCTCCGTTGATCGGGTAGTGATACAGCACATTGTTCTTTTCGAACAGGGTAGGGTCGTTGACAAAATCGTTATATATGGTATAGTCCCCAACCGTGATGTTGGGATTCCGGATGACCGTATTCAGATAGATCGTCTGTGAGTCATTGGTACGTGGATAAGTTTTTGCGTTCATGATTTTAGTTCTGATTTGTATTCCATAGGTGTAAACCGGATGCCGTTCTCGGTTTTCTCTCCGGTGACGGCGGTGAAGCCCAGCCTGCGATAAATCCCGACGGCGTAGGGAGAAGAGTTGACGGTAATCGTTTCTGCGTGCCCGCTTCGTATCGCAGTCTCGAACAGCCGCTTGCCGATGCCCCGCTGCTGATACGTTTTGCGCACAAAAAAGAGGGAAATGTGACTGCCGGAACTGCGGAGAGCGATCATTCCTGCAAGTATGTTGCCATCGAAAGCACCGTATACTTCCAATTCTCCCACCATTTCTGTGTTGTCGATAAAACTTCGGAAATGATCTGTCCCTTCCTGCGGATAGTCTGGTCCTTCAAATTCGATAAATACTTCCCAGGCAAGATCCATCGCCATCCTTTTTTCTGATTGCGTTAACTTTTTGATTTCCATTTCATTTGTGCTTTGTAAAGTCAAGGTGCAACAAAAGTACAAATAAATCCGTGATTCGAAAGAACTTCTTTACTTTTGTGCCGTACAACAAGAATACATCCATAAAACAAACCCTGCTCCCCGCACAAAGGATATGAAAGAAGAAATAAGAAAGTTACTTGCCGGAAAAATACTTATGGTAAAACCAAGCCGGGATATGATACGGTGGATTGTAACCGATGCCGGACCATTTGTTCCATGCGGCTGGGACGTTAAAAGATCCACCAGAGTAGGAGTGCCAGTACTGCCAACACAGCCAGAAAGATCAGTGTGGAGCGGAGATAGTATTGCGTTTCCGCTTTCTCTTTTTCCCGGGTGGCTTTTTCTATCTTTTCCAGCTCCTCAATAGTAATATTCGGATTCTGAAGCGTTCCTTTCCGGTACATTTTACCTTGGAGGTCCTTCATCCGTTCCCGGCGCAAAGTAAGCAGATCCCTGTTTTCCTTATTGCGCCTGATCATATCAAAAACAAATCCCGAGAAGCTCATATACAGCAGTTTTTATTAGTGAAGTAGCATTACGAATACAAAAATAGAAAATAATTCGGGATTCTCTTTACTTATCCGTAACCTATTGCTTTTTAGGCCTTTTTAAATCTTGCTGTCTTTTTAAGGTTCGGCTGTCTTTTAGCCCTATTACCTTTTTAATTTAAGCTCTCTTGCTTTTTAAATCTCCTGCTTCTACTGCTTATCATTCTTTAATACCCAAATCTCTGTTGTCTCCTGTTATTTCTCCGCCCACTCCAGAATGGTCGGACTCTTTACATTCACCCCGAACAGGTGTGCTTTGGCGAGAATATTCCGTGCCAATTGCGCTTTATATTCTTCGGGTGCATACCTGAAATAAGCTTCTGCCGCACGTACATGCGCAGCGTCATGGATAGGAAACTCCCTCAACTCAGGAATACCGAACTCAGAGGTATCTAACTCTTTACGTTCATTGCTCGTCAGCTTATCGGACGGCTTTCGGATGAAATCGGACATAATACATAATAATAAGGATTTGATGTTAAACTTAGAGATAGTAACAAAAAAGAGAGGATTATGATTACATAGAGGTCGGGATTTACGGTTAATTTACTATGTCTGCAACCGTTAACTCTGAAAATCACTATCTTTGCGGTTCTTTATTAGACTTCATTATGGACAAAGCGAAAAAGATCAGATACGTCTTCTCTGCCTTCATGGTTATTCTGATGGTAGGTCTGGCGGAATGGGCAGGGGAGAAAGAAATTATTTTTCCGGAGATGGCAGCACTCACTATAGGTATGTGGGTGATTGATAAGAGAGTTTGGAAAGTCAGGCGTTGGCAAATGATATGGATGATGACGGCAGGAGCCGTTGCAGGAGTTTGTATCGTGCGTTATTCTCCTTTGCCGTTGCTCTGCAATTTATGTATGGCTTTTACCTTTGCTGCCTGTTGCCTGATGTTCAGCCGGACCACATTGATCCCATTGATTTCGGCTTGCATGCTGCCTGTGTTGCTGCATACTGAGACATGGATCTATCCGACAGCCGTATTTTTCCTTACCGTGATTCTTGTCAGCGGGCAGAGACTTATGGAAAAAGCTGGTTTGCGTAAAGAAACCAATTATGCCGTACCGGAGCGTGAGTGGAAAAAAGAGAGTTGTCGTTGGGGAGCTTTGCTATTTTTTGTTTCTCTGGTCGCTGCCTTTTCGCTTTTCTGCGGATATGCTTATTTCATTATTCCTCCGTTGATTGTCACCTTTACCGAGATTGTCAATTCTAAAGCGGGCTTCAGAAACCGTCCCATGCAGGTGTTTCTGTTTTTGGTGACCGGAGCCAGTCTGGGTACTGCCTTTCAGATCGTCGGACACTCTTATTTGCATTTGCCTGAAACGATTGTCGCCTTGTCTGTCATCTGTTGTTTGTTTGCCATCTTCGAATGGACCGGAAAGTATTTTGCTCCTGCCGGTGCGTTGGCACTGATACCGTTGATTATCCCACAGGAAGGAATACGTTGGTTACCTTTGCAGGCTGCCATAGGTGCCGCTTTGTTCATTACTATTGGCATGCTTGTTTTTCAGCAATGTTATAAATGGAGCAAGGCTCAGTTAGTGTTTTGCTTTACACCTACCCTGTTGCGGAGGTATCTGAACCGTAGAAGGAAGGAATGATGGGGGGATTGCAGGCCCGGTACGGACAATTATCGCCCCATCTTGTCACGGCGGCAAGCCAGCATTTCGGCAAAACGACGCATATGCTGCTGGTTAGTGCCGCAGCAGCCCCCGCAGATTTTTAACGGGAAATCCCACAAAAGTGTCATCAGCCTGTCTGCCAGTTCTTCCGGCGGAGAGGAAATCAGATGTTCACACCCGTTCAGTTCTTCCGGACTGAGGTTGGCCGCATTGGCCTGGATACCTTGGAAGCGCTGACGCACCAGAGGAGTGTCATTCCGGGGATGGAGCAATGCCTGATGCAGGATATCGGGGTGTATACAGTTGGCCATATAACATAGAGGCCGGGTGGAAGTCTCCTTTTCGATAGCATCAATGGCGTCATGGATAAAGGTTCCGTCTATCAGGCGTCCGTCACGGCATACCATAAAACTGATAATATAAGGTAACCCGGTTGCCGCCATGGCATTCGCCATTCCGATGGCTTCTGTCAGCTGAGGCATGATGCCGGCAAACAGATAGTCTACTCCTGCCTCCGCCATCATGCGGACTGCCGGAAAATGAAATTCCATCGCTTCTTCAACGGACAGGCAATAACGTCCGTCGTACGCGTCGCCGCGGCATCCGGCTAACCCACCGATGTAAACCGGAATGGAAGTTCCGGTGCGGAACCTGGAAAGGAAAGATACGTTATCTGCCAATACATTCTTATGCCGGTAGTCCGATTCTGCGATTTGTTCCATATTGGCTCTGCGGGTAGGAGTCATCAGCATCAGCGGCAGGCGGAAGTCTGCGGCAATTTGCAGATACTGGCGATAGATTTCCGCCAGTATCTCACGGTAAGAGTCGTTGTAAATCAGTGCGGCATGGACGATATGTTTGTCCAATGGGATCTGGAATTCGTGACGCAAACGTTCTACAATAGCGCCTTCGGTGAGAATGAAAGGAGAAGTCCGGAATGATTCTACAAAAGATAGCTGATCCATAAGAATGACTTTAGAAGTTTTACTTTACATCCGGAGACAAATATAGGATTAATCAGCTCATTCCGGTTATCTGTTCCTGCTGTGTTCACATCCTTTTGTAATCTTTCAGAAAAACAAGAGACTCGGCTTTATTTATAGTCCTTTATAAACCCTTCCATCAACCATTTGGCAAGTGCCTGCCGATTGGAAGGGATCACCAGACGACGCTGGTCGAGAGTATTCTGGATGTTGCCCAGCTCAACGAATACAGAGGCGGGTGTGGTGTGTGCCAGAACATACAGGTTGCGTCCGCTTACGGTGCCCGAGAAGCCACGGTTGGGTTGGTGCTTGCCGTATTTGGATTCGAAGGTTGCTTTCATATTCCTGGCGAGACGTTTGCTTTCGGCCTTGCGGTTGGAGTGATAGAAGAAGACGTCGGTTTGGGTGCCTTTGCTGCGGCTGTCTACATGGATGAAGATGGCCCGGCAGTACTTGAATTTCTTGCGATCCTTCCGGTAGAGGGTGTTGATTTTATCGCAACGCTGCTGAAGGCGTTGTACCTGGTTCAGAGGGATGGGAGAGCCCATGCAGGTTTCCCGTTTGCTGTTGGACAGGTAGGCCTCGTCGCGGATACCGTCTTTGGCATCCTGAATGATGATGCGTACCTCAGCACCTTCCTGCATCAGGTTGCGTGCCAGGCGCAGGGCGATGTCATAGGCATATTCGTCTTCGTGAAGTTCGTGTTTACCAACACGGCCTATGGCACCGGGGTCGGGGCCGCCGTGTCCGCTGACCACATAGAAACAGGCACCGGCAAGGCGGTCGGAGGTTACCTTGACATTAGCCAGCCATTTCCCGAACAGCGGTTCGTTGACTTCCGTACGTTTGGACCGGCGTGCAGACCCTGTTTCGGATTCTTTCTCAGGGGTGGTGTCCGATGCCTTTTTGACGGGAGGAATCAGATAAGTGACACCCATCTTCAGAGTTCTGCTTTTGCCTAATCGGGTTTTGTTGAGTTCGATAAAGTCATCATAATATTTCTTTGGAGCACGGTTGTGGCGCAGGAGGAAGGAAGAGATTCCCTCACCGGATTTAGGAGTGGCTTTCTGCTGTGCCCATAAAGCAGGGGCAGTAAATAAGGAACAGAAGAACAGGAGAAGACAGAGTTTCCTTTTCATATTGCTACGTATAAAAGATGCAGGCTTGGCTGCTGTACCTAATTGTTTGACTTCTATGGTGAATTTTTGCTTTTTCGCCCGCAAAGATAGCCTTTTAAACCAATAATTTTCTCTACTTTTGCGTCGATATAACTTTTTTAAGGCAATATAATCGTAAACTCAATAACATTATGGCAAAACAATTCAAGCCCGAAACCCTGTGTGTACAAGCAGGATGGACTCCGAAAAAGGGCGAGCCGCGCGTGCTGCCCATCTATCAAAGTACTACTTTTAAATACGAAACCAGTGAGCAGATGGCCCGTTTGTTCGATCTTGAAGAGAGCGGTTACTTCTATACCCGCCTGCAAAATCCGACGAACGATGCCGTAGCTGCCAAGATTGCCGCCCTTGAAGGAGGTGTGGGAGCCATGCTGACTTCCAGTGGCCAGGCTGCCAATTTCTATGCCATATTCAATATCTGCCAGGCAGGCGATCACTTCGTCTGTTCGTCGGCCATCTATGGCGGAACGTTCAACCTCTTTGGGGTGACAATGAAAAAACTGGGCATCGACGTCACATTCGTCAGCCCCGATGCCGGTGAAGAAGAGATTTCGGCTGCTTTCCGCCCGAACACGAAAGCGCTGTTTGGTGAGACAATTTCCAATCCATCGCTCGAAGTGCTCGACATTGAGAAGTTTGCCCGCATTGCCCATAGCCACGGAGTGCCCCTGATCGTTGATAATACCTTCCCGACACCGATCAACTGCCGTCCGTTCGAATGGGGAGCGGATATCGTGGTGCACTCTACCACCAAGTATATGGACGGACACGCCACCAGCGTAGGCGGCTGTATCGTGGACAGCGGAAACTTTGATTGGGAAGCCCATGCCGATAAGTTCCCGGGACTTTGCACACCGGATGAATCGTATCACGGACTGACTTATACAAAGGCTTTCGGCAAGGGTGCCTACATGACTAAGGCAACTGCTCAACTGATGCGTGACCTGGGCAGTATCCAGAGTCCGCAGAATGCCTTCTTGCTGAATTTGGGTCTGGAGACATTGCACCTGCGTATGCCCCAGCACTGCGGCAATGCACAGAAGGTGGCCGAATACCTTGCACAGAACGATAAGGTGGCTTGGGTGAACTATTGCGGTCTTCCGGGTAATAAATACTACGAACTGGCGCAGAAGTACATGCCGAATGGTTCTTGCGGTGTAATCTCTTTCGGGTTGAAAGGCGGACGCGAGTTGTCCATCAAGTTCATGGACTCGTTGAAACTGGCCGCCATCGTCACCCACGTGGCCGATGCGCGTACCTGTGTGCTCCATCCCGCCAGCCATACGCACCGGCAGCTGACAGACGAGCAGTTGATCGAAGCCGGTGTCCGTCCGGACCTGATCCGTCTGTCCGTAGGAATCGAAAATGCGGATGACATTATAGCGGACATCGAACAGGCACTGAACGCATAACCCCTTTTCCTTGTCTTTTTTTACATCCTGTTTTATCCCTGTCCGATGAAGCAGGATGTTTTTGTTTCTTCTTCTCTTTCCTTTTTACTGCTTCCTCACTTTCTTTATCGGGTCTTTACAAACATTCTTATCTCAGTGCCGTTGTTCTGAGACCACATGGCGTGGTGACTAAAAAACATAATTGATTTATGAATGCAATGAAGAAGAATGGAGAAGAGGGGAAGGTTGTTTCCCCAGAGAAGGGCTTGTCGCCGGAGGTTGGTCAGGCGGAAGCGTTTGGCGCGCGAACGGGAGCGAGGAACATTGCCCCGGAGGTTTGCACGCTCCCGGCAGCGGGAGCAACCGACCTGCCGGCTTACATGCAAGCGGTGATCGAGGGATTGGAGGAGAAGAAGAAGTATGCGGCGGTGCACACGTACCAGTGCACGCTGAACTCGTATACCCGCTTTGCGGGCGGGGAGGGGACGCCGATGCCGATGGAAGAAGTGTTCAGTGCGGGGCGGCTGAAGGGCTACGAGGAGTGGCTGGTGAGGGTGAACGAGCGGAGCTGGAACACGGTGTCGACGTATATGCGGACGCTGAGGGCGGTGTACAACCGGATTTCGCCGCCGGGAAGCGCGGGGCACGACCCGAAGCTGTTTGCCGACGTACATACGAAGGTGGAGTCGAGGACGAAGCGGGCACTGACGGGGCGGCAGGCACATGCGCTGATGAATGCCGACTTTGCGACGTTGCCGGAGGAGCAGCGCCGCGTGCTGGCTTATTTCTTGCTGATGTTCCTCTTCCGGGGGATGCCGTTCATCGACCTGGCGCACTTGCGGAAAAAGGATGTGCGAGGGGGCGTGATCGTCTACCAACGGCACAAGACGGGGCGGCAGATAACGGTGAGGATACCGAAGGAGGCCGTGCCGCTGATGAAGAGGTTCCGGGGGACGGGGGACGAGTCGGTCTACCTGTTCCCGATACTGCCGGGAGCGAAGGAGGAGGGCAGGGAGCTCTACCGGAGCTATCTGCTGGCGCTGAGGGAGTTCAACAAGGGATTGGCGAGGCTGGCGGCGGAGTTGCTGCCGGGGACGAAGGTCAGTTCGTACACCGCCCGGCATACGTGGGCGACGTTAGCTTACTATCAGGGCACGCCGGTGGGGATCATCAGTGAGGCGATGGGGCACTCTTCCGTCCGGGTGACGGAGACGTATCTGAAACCTTTCGGAAACAAGCGCATCGACAGGGAGAATAATAAATTAATTTCTTCTGTTGTCCGGTGGAAAGAGAAAGGAAGAGAGACACGCAGTGCTTTGTAAAGCAACGGATTGGACAAAAATTACTTTCTAAGTAACGGCAGACGTTGTCTGCAAAAGTGCTAAGATTATCGCATATGCACAAATATTATCGACATTTTTTGCTACGAACCATTAAAATTTATCGGAAAAGGTAACACCAGGAACGTTAGAACACATATTGATACAACACTTGCGCTGAAAAGCACACAGACGTTTCCCTCCATTTTTCAGAACTTAAAAACGGATAGCCACCTTATTGTGGAAATGAACCGGCACCGGTTCCGGATGCACGGTATTTTTGATACATCCCTCTTCATTTCTGCTTCATTCGTGCCGCCGGAAAACGCTTTTTCCCGCACGATGGCCTCCCCGTCTGCCGTTACTTAGAAAGTAATTTCCCGGAACGGTCAAAGATTTAGAATCATGAACCAACTCAAACAGTCTATCAGTAAAACCGCTTGCCGGCATCGCCCCCTTGCATTCCATCGGTTCCTTACCCCTCCGGTTGAACTCTCACAGACGCAGCATCCCATCAGTATAATGAACCTTTTAAAAACGACTTGAGACTTATGAAGACAAGAAACTACAAGATGGACTTGGCCCTGATGGCCTATCCAAACGAATTGACACCGGATATCGATACGGATTATATCGTAAAAGTAAAGACCCAGAGCCAGAGCCTGACGCTGGAAGACATAGCGGCGGATGTGGCCACCCGTTCGGGGAAATTCGAGGCCTCGGAGGTGAAAAGCCTTTTCGAGATGGGCTTTGAGGCCATAGCGCAAGCGGTGGCAAGCGGCTATTGTGTCTCCACCCCTCTCTGCTACGTGCGCCCGATGGCGAGCGGCGTGGTGATGGAAGAGGAGCTTTCCCTTTCCGTAGACCGGGAGAAGGTAAAAATCTACGCCAGTTTTAGCCAAGGCCCGGCCATGAAGGAGGCGATGGGGCAAGCGCATATCACTCTCTTTACGCAGCCGGCCGTGACCGGGCCGTACATCGCCGGCATGACGAGCACCGGCTATACGGACGCTGCCGCCACCACCCGCGCCCCGATGGAAGCCGGAAAGATGGTGGTCATCACCGGAGAGGGATTGAAGGTGGTGGGCACAGACCCGTCGGTGGGCATCACGCTGACTTCCGTCTCCACCCCGTCGAAATCGTTTACCATCAGCATGGCAGACATCAGCCCGAACACGGCAAAGAGATTGCAATTCGTCCTTCCCGCCGGGATTACGGACGGCGACTGGAAGGTGAAAGTCACCACCCAATATAGCAAAGGCAAGGTTCTGACGAAAACTCCACGTACTTTTGAGTTGGCACGCCCCATTACGGTGGGAGACGAAGGGTATGTAGAGGATCCTACAGCATAATGAACGCCCGGCTCTCAAGCGATAATCCGGTACGCCCCCAAACAGTACATCCACCTATACCCCCCTTTAGGCAGATATCGGGGGCGCGCCGGTTATTTATACGAAGCAGGTTCGCCGGGCTGTTTACACGAAGCAGGTTCGTCCGAGGCTACGAAGTAAGTTCGTCCGAGGCTACGAAGCAGGTTCGTCCGAGGCTACGAAGCAGGTTCGTCCGAGGCTACGAAGTAAGTTCGTCCGGGGCTACGAAGCAAATCCGTTTCTCCGCCCGTCGGCCGTTCGCGCAAATACACTTATTAAGCTACTAAAAACATATATCAAACCACTAAAAACATATATCAAACTACTGAAAGCCTATGTCAAACTTACCCCCCTTCCTCTTTCCCGCCGTGCTTTGCGCCGTCTTCATCCTGTCCGTCTTCCTGGTGCTGCTGGCCAGATGCCGCCGGCGTACGACCCGCGCCCTGAGGGAAGCCCAGGAAATACTGAACCTGCAAAAGCTGCGGACAGACACCATTTTTGGCGACCTCCCCGTCGGCATAGAAGTCTATTCGAAAGAAGGTATCCTGGTGTGGATGAACGAGCGCACGTGCCAGACTTTCGGAGTGGTGGACAAGAGGGCGGTCATCGGCTCCACGCCCATCATGGACAATCCCGTCATCCCCGACGCCGTAAAGAAGGCGTTCCAACGGCAGAGGAAGATACAGGTAGACTTCGACTACGACTTCTCCATCGTATGCCGGACGGGATTCTACAACACCCGGTGCACCTCGGAGGTGAAGCGGATCAGCTGCAAAGGCACACCCGTCTTCGGCTCCGACGGGAAGATGCAGAACTACGTTTTCATCATGAACGACATCAGCCGGGAGCACGAATACAGCGTGAAACTGAAGGAGAGCGCCCAACTGGCACACCAGGCCATACAGGCCTCAGGGCTGGTGCACTGGCGGTACGACAACCGCATCCGCCGCTTCTCGTCCTACAACGACCCGGTGACCAACTTCGACAGCAGCGTCTGGCTCACCCCCGAAGACTACCTCGGCACCGTCCATCCCGACGACCGGCCCGGGATCATGGACTACCTCCGGATGATGGACGATGGCGCCGACTTCTCCGACGAAGCCCCGATGCGGGTGAAGACCACCTAC
>OGGC01002234.1_pt1 | contig 10883 bp, 10 predicted proteins | sample 1571181 | NCBI WGS metagenome assembly OGGC01 (sample SAMEA2581930, study PRJEB24529) | metagenome | biome: Human gut stool | place: China | collected 2011 | reverse complement strand
TCGGAAACAAGAAAAAGGTGGTTTGTGTGCTATTTTATTAGAACATGATAATGTAGTCGGTGTTGTTGAGAATCCATATACAGGTGGATTCAATTTAGCTTATGTATTGAACGGAGCAAATCAGGTAGTTTGGAATGTGTCTGATTTGTTTATTGCTACTTACGGGAATCTATATTATGGTAGAGCACTACATTTCGTTGATGTGAGAGTTGAAAATGGAATTTTATACTTTTTCATCAATATATCAAATTGCGATTTTCGCTTTTCAATTAATGTAAAAACAGGAGAAATAGGGCAATTAATAGAAACAAGATAACAGAACGATAACAATCGGCTAAACCTCCCTTAATGGTCGGTTAGCCACCGGACATTATCAATCAATAGAAATTTATGAGCATTGGAATTGTAAATAAATTAGATACTCCTTGGGGATTTACAAAAGATATACAACAAGATAACTGGCATATTCAATACACAAATTTGAATGAAATATGCCAAGGTGGTCCTCTGGTTGGCAATCTTATCGTAAATGGGCAGAAAGTCTTTTGTGACAAACGCTTTGGAGGTCCATTATTGTATCACGAAAATTTAGTATTTATTCCAATGTATATTCGTAAATTTTGTATTTCAGGATTTATGCTATCTGTAATAGAACTTAATTCCATGCGATTAATACGGGTAAAAGACATTTATGATTTAGTATATCTTGATAGTATTAATGAAAATGAAATACTATTCTATAAAGATATAGATAGAACTAAATTACATAGAAAGAAGATTGATAACAAATGGCTTAACATCTAAATAATAAGTTAGACACCGAACATTATAATAAATAAAAATCAAAGCATTATGGCAAAATATGAGTTGGGGGCAATTTATAAAATTAATGGTCGAAATGGTGAATTATATTATGTAAGACTTTTGACAAACGAATGTTATGGCGTTTTTTCATCATTAGAAGGCGAACTGAATGAAGAGACATTTGCTCAAACCCATTATCGTCTCTATTTTAGCTGTAACTCTTTTCCTATAAAACGAGGTATATGGGGAAAAGTCGTATCATCTCCAGACAGTACAGATATTGCGCGGTGGCAACGCCCTCAATATTTAGCTAATTTTGCTAATTTCAACATGAAATTATTTCTTGATCAATGCAGAGTTTTTCATGAAGATGGGAACCTTTATCAATGTGAAAGTAAAGAGGAGTTTATTAGATTAGTAAAATCTGGTAAGATTTTATTTTGTTTTAATACTTATAAAATTATACCAGACTTTCTAATGAGGTATTACAAGGATTTCCCTAATAGCTATATTGTAAATAAAGATTTTATCCATAGTGGAACTTTAGAATACCAAAAAGAACAAACAAATGTATTAAAAGAATTAGGCTTTGATATTGGAAACTTATTATAACAAGCGGCTGAACATTCCTATAAAGGTTAGTTAGCCACCAAACATTAGTGTTTAACATGATGAATGAAAAATTACAAGATAAAGTCGTTGCTATTGAATTGGCTGGAAATAATATATTTATAGCCAATGATAATGACAATTTTAAGAATGAACTTATCAGTATTGGATTTGAAAAAGTAGAACCATACTATTCTATTTCAATGCCTACTGGCGATGTAGAAAAGCGAGCAGTTCTTTTTCAAAAGTTAATAGAAATCGGAACATTATTTTCCAATGGCAAGGATTGGTCGCCCTCTGAAATAGTTAGACATTACCGTGATAAAGGTTTAATAAGAGGTAATTATCTTAGGATAGCATGGAGAAATAAACAAGATCTTAATATTACTACTGAATAGGTTCTTAAAATTACAAGGAATAAATAATATGAAGTTATGATTGCCGACAATAAAGAAATAAAAAAGAGGATTATAGAGCTTCAAGCAAAGCTCAACATTATTTTTCCGCAACTTTACATTGATTTTCTGGCTAAAATCAATGATGGTGATGTGTATGAAGTGGATGATTCGGGTATATGTCTGTATTCATACTCTGATTTAGAGGAAAGAAATCAAACATATCAAATAAAAGACTTTGAGCCAAATTATTTTATGATAGGACAAGATGGGGATTTAGGGTACTTCATAAATGTCGGTAACCCCACTGATAATTCTATATATTCAAATGATTTAGGCGCTTTGGGTTCTTTGGAAATGGAAAAGGAATCAAACAATATCTTTGATTTCATAGGTCAAAATGAAAAATAAATACTAACACGCACCTCAATTGCCCATAAAGGTCGATTAGCTGCCAGACATCATGAACTCTAAAAAAACAATAATATGAGAACTGAAATTTTACAGTTGAAAGATTTAGGTCGTATGCCTAATGAAAGCATCAATGATCCAGATAACATTGTTGAAGTTATACGTTCTTATGATGAATTATTAAAGCGAATACAACTCCCCATATCATTTGATGAAGCTGAAGTATTGGTACAAATTTTTCCCGAGAGTTCTTTTTATGATTTGCAGTGGGACTTATTAAAACTGGGGGAATCTGTCATACGTATTGATGATGGCGACAAATATATCCAGTTAATAAACGCCTGTCCAAGTCAAGAATGGAAAGGTGTTCTAAACATTCGCTATAAAAATTATAAAAAGGAGAATATGGAATTTTAAGACCTACAAAAGCCCGCCCGAAGGGGAACGCCCAAACAACCACCCGCAAAAACTGCTTTTAAGCATACCATAGAAAAAAAGGAAGACCGAATATTCCGAAGTTTCGCCCTTATGATATATATTTGTAATTGAGCGAAGATAATAGCGGAAAACGTAGATAATTACATGTTATCAGTCATTAAAACCAGTAGAACATGGGAAAGCAATTTGAATTCTATTCGCATAAAAATGATGATGAGATGATTGCAAATACGCTTAGAAGTGTATTTGGAGAGTTGTTGTGTGTCCCACATTATAAAGGAGATTTATCTCCTTTTGACATTTGTGCTAATGACCGGAAGATGTATTTGACCGGAAAATCTTTCCAACAATATATATCATATTATACACATGAATATTATGATGGAACAACAGCTGAAGTATTGGACTATGTGAAAAGTCCAGTTTTAGAATATAGAGTTCCTTTTCAAAGGGAAGATATGGCATACATTGCTGGACGTTTTTATTGCTGTTCTGATAATAATGATTTTTCTCAAATGGTTTCCAAGTTTTTTCGTAAAATCAAAAAGAAATTTCTATACGTGAAATTTTGGAAGTGCTATATATCAAACAGCATAGATGTGGAAGCATCTCAATTCTTTATACCGAATAGAATAATTACTATAAATAAAGAAGATTTGAAATAAAAGTGACTGATAACAAGCACCTGTGTCACCTCACGGCGGCAAGCTGCAAACCATTATCTATTTAATAATAAGCATAAAACTATGAGATTCTTAAAAACTATGGGAATATTTACTTCTATCTTAAGTTTATTGAGTTGCGGGCATGGGAATAAACGAGTGACGCAAAACGACGGTATAAACTCCAATATCCCGGTTGCTGCCCGGATTACGATAGACAAACTGCCGGATGTATTGAGAAACGTGCAGGCAGGAAATACTGATTATGATTTTATAGGTATTTGTTCCAATGGTGTGGACTGCATCTACTTTGTGCTGGAGAACGGAAAGTTTTACATAGATTTTGAAGCTATGGGTAAAGAGCAGCTTCCCTACATAGATACCTTGAAACAGTTCGCAAAGGAACATAATTATCCTATTGTCGAAACAACCTATAACAATACTCCGGTCGATTACGAACATCGGAAATACGCTCCCGTCCTTAGCCTGAAAGTCAATGCGGACATAGACAGTATCGTAAAGGTCGGAAGCCAGATTGAGCATACCATTTTCAGGAACAATGAGCGAACCGTTTACGAAATAGTGCCTTGATTTTGCCAATAAAGACATTAAGATTTAGATAACAAACAGCACTGCCGCTTAAAGCGAAGCGCTGCCAAGCATCATCTACATAAGAATATGAGAACATTCGCCATAATCCTGCTTTTAGCAAGCCTGTTTGCCGCAAGTTGCGGAGAGCCGCCCATGCCGCCGAGCGACGAGGAAATGATACGCCACTTCGCCACGCACGAGGCGGCGTTCCGTAAGGTGTACGAAATCATGGCAGAGAGTTCAGAAGGCAGTTTCCACTACCCGCCGCTTTCTCCGGAAGAGGTCATTATACTTGATTCAACAGAGCAAAGCGATACATTCCATGAATCAAATGACGAACAAGACCTCCCGGTATATGGGCTGCTGAAGCCGGAGCGAATCCTACTCGACTCCTTGTTGTCAGAGATTGGATGCGGTCTTGTCCTTGTTGACCGCAGGGAGCAGGAAACGGCAGATTCGGTATATGTGAGCTTATTTATGCTGTACTACTCCCACGGCATCGTGGATGCGGGAACATCCAAGAGTTTCGTTTACGATCTCGAATTGAGAAGCCGCCGTGACATCCGTATCACCGAACACGGCGACCTGAACAAAATTTACCGCAGGACATACAATGACACTACGCTATACAAGCCCGTCAAGGAAGGCTGGTATATAGAGTTAGACCATTCACGATAATTTTCTTTTTTCGCAAGTCGATTTTATAAAATTGTCACCGAAAGTTCGTACTTTCGGAAAAAGATGTTATATTTGCAAATGAAAGAGTTATTTGACAGCATAGCAATGTAAAACGCTGAAATTCGCACAGTTGCTAAATCGTTACCTCTATTTCTCAAATAATTCGCTAAAAGTTTATTCTTCAATCGGTTAAGTCGAACCGATAAAAATCTAAAATAAAAAGTACCAAATTCAGCGATTTTCTGTATCCTGTTCAAATATTTATTGGTAAATTCCGGACGATTCGGTTTTTCATCTGCAGGGAAATTAGCCGGACGATCTTTCGCTATATGACTCTCTCTGTCCATAGTCAACCGAATTCCTGTAACATTAGTCGCTTTCTGATCCAGTTCAATATAGAATAAATTACTACGATCAGGCCAGAATTGCTGTGAAGGAGTACCCTTAGGATCACGGTCAGAATCAAAAACTTGTTTCCATTGAACTTGTTGTATATTGGTATAAATCGTATCCACATCATTATACTCCAACGGGGTACTTGTTACTTCTACTATAATATGTTGCGGTCTGAAAGCATATTTATCATAATCTTTCACATCACTATTATAAATACCGTTTACTTCAGTAAATCCAAACGCCATGTATACACCATCCAGATCTATACTCCGACTTTCACCGGGCTGTATGACGATAGTATAAGGAAGATCGGGAGCCTTCGCATTATAATACAGATTATCAATCTTATATGGATAATGTTTATCTCCGTTTTCATCCGTATATTCCTCATAAAGATCAGAATAAGATTGCCATAACGTGCTTCTATCTCCATCGAACAGGTTGAAAGGGGTATTATATTTTATAGCTCTGCTCTCGTAAACATAACCGTAGTTGGATGCCTTCAAATCTTCTCCGGTTCCGGAATACGCCACTGCCGTCCACTCTGACCGTAAATGACGGAAAGGAGTTTTTCCCGACTTCGTATAGAACACTTTTCCATCAAAATCCGAAGTATCATTACCTTTCAACGGATTATGCTCCCAAATACGTTTTTCCACAGCTTTATACTGAAGTGCTTCTGCCCGCATTTTATCAGAGATTTCAATTCCATAACGATCGAATAACGGAGTAAAGTCACGCTCAAAATAATGACTCAAGCATGTCAACATTGCCTCCGACATACTCAAACGATTAAAAATTGACACATTCTGCCCCTCATTGCTAAGAAAACGATTGAGATAAGCAAAATACTTCCAACCATCTTTACCCGTATCTTCCTGCTTATAACTTAATATGGCTGAATAGAAAGTCAATGCCGCCGGCCAATAGTCGTTCCCTGATTTACTAGGCCTTTTAGCTTCATCACTATATATCTTGCAACTATCCGCTTTTGCCCATGAGACCAAGTTTTCAAATTCGTCTGCATTCAGATTATATTGAGTCGTATTTATCACTTTTTGATCTCTACCAAATAATTTATATGCAAAAAGTTTTGCATCCTGCTGATTCCCCCACCAGCCATGTTTATATAAGAAATAGAAATTGGGCATCAAGCTATACATATCTTTAAAAGAATTCGGAGCTGGAGTAGGCCAATAGGTTTGAACAAACAATCCTAAAGACATCCATCCTACTACGTGAGAAGTATTCAAGGCACCTGCTTTAACCTGTTCCGGATCGGCTATCATATCAATCAACTCTTCCGTTTGAAGCAATTCGAGATTCGTATTGCTGTAATAGGAATAACGTTCCGTAACCAGATGTGCATCCATAACCACTCTGACCGGGAAATCCGGTTTGGGAAATGTTTCCGATTCAGCGTCATCCAGTCCATAAAATTCATTGTAACACAATACCCAATCATCCCATAATTCAAGTGATTGTTCCAATCGGGTTACAAAACTCTGTCCCTCCGATTGCAGCTTCAATTTCATATACTTAACAGGAACTGAAAACGCGATTTGCTTTCCTCTCAATTCAATCCATGGAACAGTTGTTGTCTTTATTTTCTCTCCCCATTCAGCAGCTTCAGTTTCTCCAACCACATAGTCGGGAGCAAGATAAGCTCCCTGCACTTTTAGAGGTACGATACCAGTATCGCTGGCGTCGCCTGAACGTTTGATCCAGATATACCCGCCATAAGGATTACGAATTTCATTTTTTCCCTTGAACAAAGCCATTGAAGTCACAACCTTAGGATCACGTTCCAAATAGCTACTCCCTACCAACGAAGATAAGTCACGCGAATGGATACCGATCTGTACAGTTAGTCCTTTCACATCATCATCCAACATCACTGTTATTTTCTCGCCTGCACCTGCATAAAGCCCCGTGCTGTAAATAGCCGGAGAAGTCATTGCTAAATTGACGTTGACCGCTTTTGCCGAACGATAAGCCATATCTATATTTACTACCTGCTCATCCACCCGCTTTTCCGTCAGAGTGTCTACCAAGCCGGGGAAAATACGCGCTTTGTCATAAAGACTGACGTCAATACCTCCTCCTTCATAATAGTCACCTCCTGTCGCAGAAGTATAATCATCCGTTGCAGAGATAATCTGTTCGAAGTCTTTGTCTTCACATGCTGTTGCTCCCCATACGCCCCATACGGCCAGGAGAATATATACTATTTTATCTTTCATATCTACCAAAATTTAAAGCATTTCAATTGTTTCCATTTTAAAATTCTTCATAAGCAAATTTCCATGCTTTGCCCTCCATAGCCCAGTCCCAACGGACATTCTTCCCGAGCCACACAAATATCTGACGCGGAACGTCCACTGTATTGAATGTCTTGACATAAAACGTCTTGTCCGATTCAGGAATGGGATGGATGGCGGGCGATAAACTACTGCCCGATAGCCATACATCAGCAGCACCACGATCAATCACAAAATCATCCGTAGCATCCTCACCATTGTCTTTTGCATAGTTCTTCAATGTAGGTTCCATCTGATCATCCTCAAGGTCACATGGCCAATATCCTTTCAGATTATCCCAGTATTTATAGGAATCCTTCAATAAATGCAACTGATTTTTACCTGCATACAAGGCGACATCTTCTTTAGGAATAGCGACATCATATATCTGTAAATTTGTAACATAAATGTAATTGCTGAATTGCTGGTTTTTTGTATTTTGTTGTGAATTTTGCGAATCTCTATTTTCCGTTCCTCCTATACGCAATGGCGCATCTGTGGAAGGAAAAGATTTATTCTGGGTATAACCATTAACGATCTCACTATTTTTGTAGCTCAACTGATTATTTAATTCTCCGTCTATATAAATAGTCAACAATGTATTTGCCGGCTTTTTAGGATCAGGGTTCGGCTCCAATGTCAAAGTAAGAACATGCCATTGACTCCAGTCCAGATTGTTCTCATCTTTAGTTTGTATGAGCCATCTTTTTCCACCAAATCCGAAACAAATACGTCTATTATTGGTATCCGCATTAAAATGAAAAAACCAGCCATTACCAACTTTGGTTTTTTCGTCCATATTAGAACTCTTAGAAAGAATCACATATTTTCGAGAATTATAGACACTTGAACTTAAGAAAAACTGAATGGTAACAGGTTCTATTTCATTTTTATCATTAAAATAAAATTCACCCATTTCTGTATTTCCTAACCGTGCCGATTCCGCATAACGATTGGGATTCGGATTTCTATAATCATAGGACCAAGCAGGTGTAGAAAAAGAATAAGAAAGGGCCGTATTCCCCGGAGCTGCCTGTATCTGTGAGACCAGACGTTCATTGTACATCAAGGTGAATGTATTGCGCGATACATCCGCATAATGGTCTGCGAACTCCTTTCCTTCTACCATCTGCACGTCTCCTCCATAGTTGGACGTGACAATGATCAACCAGTTCTCATTTTCATAACCGGGACGTTCTTTCAGCGCACTCCACATTTCACCAATGTAATTATCCAATACACCGATAGCATTTACAACCGCCTCTGTAGGGGTGCCGTTCTCATTATAGAACTCTCCACCGGCTGCTTCGCGTACCCCACCAAATTCCGCAACAATTAAATCTGACGTATCAGGCAGTTTTAATTCTTCTAATACTCCGTTTTTTACTGCCTCATCCGTATTCACTTCAGGAGCTGTCATTCCCTTGACCGCAAAAGTTTGCCTGAATTTTTCATCCACCGCATACATACTGACAAGACTATTTTCCTCAACCAGACGTGAAATGAAATTGTCAGTTCCGGCTATCAGGTCATCCTCCGTCTTTATGTCATGCGTAGTGTTGCCTATCATCAAATTGGCCCAACCACGCGCATTCGTCATTTCTCCACCGGCAATGTTGTTACTTCCATCCGCTAACCCATAATCTGTATACAAGGCATGAGCAATCATGGATTTCAGGTTAGGAGCTTTATATGCATTTCGCGCCGCCTGTACTGCTCTACCGGCTGCACCATCCATTACCACCAGCAGCACATGTCCCGATTCATAGTTGGAACCGGATGCCGGATAATCATATCTCAACGAATCTTCCATTACCTCATTGCAGGCAGTCACTAAAAGGAGTAATATCCCCAGAAAACATGTACCGGCAAGATTCGTTATTCTTTTGTAGTTATTTACTTTCATACATTTATTCATTTAAGGTTCATTGTTTGTATTTTCAGCTAAATCTACTTTAAGCATCACGATATTATTCATTCTCTTACCATCAAAAGAACTAAAATCCCCTGTAAGCAAAAGTCCGTTAACATTGTCCGAAGTTAAAGAATACTGCGCGTCATATAATTGACCATAAAATCTTCCGGGTACATTGAAACGCTGTATAGCATCTCCTTTCATATCCAGTATTAAGAATCCCTGTCGTGTGATACCATCATACTTGGTAAATGTTCCGGAAATGACAACATGGGGCATAGCTGTTTCACCATTTGCATTCAAATCTACAATCTTCGCAAAATTCAAAATTCCGCCTTCCAATTCTTTCAGGACAAAACCTGGGTCCGGATTTCCCTCCGCATCCAGAATGACCATTCCTTGCGCCGGCTGTCCGTTGAATGTAGTGAAACTACCGACAAGCACAATACGTTCCTGTTCCATCCCGTTTTCATCTTTAAAAGATGTACAAGTGATTCTATTTATGTCTCCGTTAGCTCCGCCTACAACACTCTGAAATGCATCGTCCACCTGTCCGTTCTTATCAAGTTTCACAATATTCCAGACTGGCTTTCCATCAAAGGAAGTAAATGCTCCGACTATAATGAGAGATTCGTCACTCAACATACAAGCATCTTTTATTTCTCCCGTTGTTCCCGGCAATGATTCTTCCTCATTCTGCAGGCTCCGGCGATATGTCTTATCAAGCTGTCCGATTTCGTCCATTCTCATCACTGAACGCGCCGGAGTTAATATTTCAGCTGCCAACAGTCGCTTATTGGCATCACAAGTGGTATTGTCATAATCTGTCATCCGATGAACCGTGAAATTCCCTATAGCTATTATTTTTCCATCAGAGGTACTGAAAGCACGGATTATTTTTTCCGACATCATGGTTCCACCAACAAATGCCGGTACAGATATATCATAGGTTTTTCCAGTGTAATCAGAAAATTTCTTGGTTTCTGTCTTTATAGTAAGGTCATTATTCGCCAAAAGAATATTCTTAAATTCAAAGCCCCCCAACGAGGCACTATAAGTCTCGTATTCCCGAAATGCTCCATAAATCAAAGCTCTTGGTGACTCTTTGTCCGCTTTCCAATAATTCATACCATCTACCTCGGGATAATAAAATTCATCCGTATTTTCATCATAAAACGAACCTGTCGCAATTCCACGTCCTATCTTGATTTTATCGGCAGTACCGTATTTTATTAATCCCTTTTCATTATTAATCATGGCAATTCCACCATAGGGTTTAGTTTTCTCCTGCCTAAAATCGCCACATAAATAAAATTCGCTGGTCAATTCTGTATTTCCACACCATGGAACGCAAGAATAAATCAATCCATTATAAGGACCTGTTTTATAATATTCAAAACCCTCATCTATGGATACACTACCCAGTATGCTAAAATAAGGACCATAAAATATCTGATTTTCCAAAACAAGATAAGTGGTTCCTGAACTTACAGCTTCCGGAACTACAATGGTCAATGTAGAATCCGTAGCACTTTCTATCTTACATTTCTCGTCAGAGATATAAAAGTCAAAATCAAAAGTATCTTCTTCCGGATGGCAATATTTAGCCAGACCGGATGCCTTAAAAATAACTTGTTCTCTCGGGCCGGCAGACTCCGGAGATGGTTTTTCTGATAATAACTTG
>OGGC01002219.1_pt1 | contig 10941 bp, 10 predicted proteins | sample 1571181 | NCBI WGS metagenome assembly OGGC01 (sample SAMEA2581930, study PRJEB24529) | metagenome | biome: Human gut stool | place: China | collected 2011 | reverse complement strand
GCCCGCAGCAGCGAGAGCGAGCTGGACATCATGGTGGAGGACTAAATGTCCTTTTACCGTAAGAGTTACCGCCCGCGCCGGGGCGGGGAAGAAGCGGAAAAATGTGCCGACCCGGCCAAGGCCCGCGCCCGAGCGCTGGATGCCCTTTCAGCCCGGGAGATGACCAGCACCCAGCTGTATGAGCGGCTGTGCGCCCGCTTCACCGAGCAGGCGGCGGCCGCCGCCGTGGCCGAGATGGTGGAGCTGGATTACGTCAACGACGACCGCTACGCGGAGACACGCGCCCACGGCCTGCTGATGGCCCGCAAGAGCCGCCGGGCTGCGGCCCAGAACCTGCGCCAGAAGGGCCTGAACAGCCAGCAGATCGAACAGGCACTGGAAACCGTATACGCCCCGGATGAAAACGGCGAGAGCCCGGAGCTGGAAGCTGCCGCCGCACTGGTGGTCAGCCGCTACCGCAAGAAGCTGGCCGACGGCCGCCGCGACCTTGTGGTGGCAGCATTGCAGCGCCGGGGGTTTGCCTATACGGTCATCAAAGAGGCCATCCAGCGGACGGAAGAAGAGTTATAGAAAGAGAGTATTATCCCCTATGAAAATTGCGTGTATTTCCCTTGGCTGCCCGAAGAACCAGGTCGACCTGGACGTGATGGTGCACATCCTGCTGTCGGCCGGTCATGAGACGGTGGCCGACCTGGCGGAGGCCGATGTCATTCTGGTGAACACCTGCGGCTTCATCGAGAGCGCCAAGACCGAAGCCATCGAGAACATTCTGGAAGCCTGCTCCTACAAGCAGCAGAACCCGGATCTGAAGGTCATCGTGACCGGCTGTCTGGCCGAGCGCTACCGCAGCCAGATCGAGGAAGAAATCCCCGAGGTGGATGCCGTGGTGGGCTGTGCCTCCAACAAGGCCATTGACACCATCGTGGAGCGGCTGTTCCACGGCGAGGACCATCTGGAGAGCTACGGTGCCAAGAAGGACTTCCCGCTGGGCGGCAAGCGCGTCATCGGCACGCCGGCCCACTATGCGTACTTAAAGATCGCTGAGGGCTGCAACAACCGCTGCCACTACTGCGCCATCCCCGGCATCCGCGGCCCGCTGCACAGCCGCGATATGGCCGACTGTGTGGCCGAAGCCCGCTGGCTGGCCGGTGAGGGCGTGAAGGAGCTGATCGTGGTGGCGCAGGACCCCACCGCCTACGGCGAGGACTGGGGCAAGCCCGGCAGCATCTGTGAGCTGCTGGACAAGCTGAACAAGGTGCCGGGGCTGGAATGGATCCGCATCATGTACGCCTACCCGGAGCGCATCACCGACGAGTTCATTGCCGCCATGAAGCGCAACGAGAAGGTGGTGCCCTATCTGGATCTGCCCATCCAGCACTGCAACGACACCATCCTCAAGAACATGAACCGCCGCTCCAACCGCGCCGAGCTGCTGGAGGTCATTGGCAAGCTGCGCCGCGAGATCCCCGGCATCACCCTGCGCACCACCCTGATCGCAGGCTTCCCCGGCGAGACCGAGGAGCAGTTCGAGGACCTGTGCAACTTCGTCAAGGAAGTGCAGTTCGACCGTCTGGGCTGCTTTGCCTACTCTGCCGAGGAAAATACCGTGGCAGCACGGATGGACGGACAGATCGAGCAGGAGGTCAAGGACAAGCGCGCCGAGCTGGTGATGCAGATCCAGACCGGCATCATGGCCCAGAAGCAGGCCGAAAAGGTGGGCCAGACCGTGCGCGTGCTCTGCGACGGCATTGACGAAGAGAGCGGCCTGTATCTGTGCCGCACCACCGGCGATGCCCCGGAGGTGGACGGCAACGTGTGCGTGTCCAGTGAAGAGCCGCTGTACCCCGGCCAGTTCTATGATGTGCTGGTAGAGGACAGCGATCTTTACGATCTGTATGGTACAGTCGTAAAATAACGTATTGGAGGATAAAACCTATGAATCTGCCCAATAAACTTACCCTGACCCGCATTGTGTTGGTGCCGGTGTTCATGATCTTTGTGTCCCTCACCAGTCTGGACGCGGTGGCCAACGGCACCTTCCGGCCGCTGTATTACCTGCTGGCCGGCATTGTTTTTGCAGCGGCCAGCTTCACCGACTTTCTGGACGGTCATCTGGCCCGCAAGTGGAACATGGTCACCGACTTTGGCAAGTTTGCCGACCCGCTGGCCGACAAGCTGCTGACCACTGTGGCCTTCATCTACATGATGCGGGACGGCGTGTGCAGCCCTGTGGTGCTGTGCATCATCCTGGCCCGTGAGTTCGCGGTTTCCGGCCTGCGGATGGTGGCGGCTGGTGCCAAGGACGGCAAGGTGATCGCTGCCAACATGTGGGGCAAGGTCAAGACCGTGCTGCAGATGCTGAGCATCATCTTCTACTTCTTCGGCACGGCACTGTGCTGGAACGGCACGCTGGAAAGCATCACGGTGGTGGTGCTGGTGTCCATCCTGCTGTGCTGGCTGGTGGCCATCGTCACGGCCGTGTCCGGCATCAAGTACCTGTGGGACAACCGCAGCTTTATCAACACTGCAAAATAAAAATGTGGAAAACCCTCTCCCGCCCCCGGCAAAGACCGGAAGGGGGAGGGCTTTTTTGTTTACCGAGAGGAAATTTTTATGAAAAAATTCCTGGATACCTGCCGCAGGCTGCTGTCTATCGCCCTGAACCTTTTTGTGCTGTGTGCAGAACCCATCGCCCTGCCCCTGAGCTGGGAGATGGGCCAGGCCCAGATCTTTACCTACTACACCGAGGATTCCAACATCTTTGCGGCGGTGGTGTGCGCCATGGTGGCGGTGTGCCAGCTGTGGTGCATCTTCACCGGCGGAGAGCTGCCCCGCTGGCTCAAGCGGCTCAAGTTCATGGCCGCCAGTTGCCTGCTGCTCACCTTCCTGACGGTGGTGTTGGTGCTGGCCCCCATGAACGGCGAGGGCGGGCTGTACATGCTGCTGTGCACCAGCAGCATGCTGTACCACCACCTGCTCAACCCCATGGCGGCGCTCCTTTCCTACCTGCTGCTGGAGCGGGAACCCCACCTGCCGCGCAGCGATGTGCGCTGGGCGCTGCTGCCCACGCTGGCATATGCGGCGGTCATCCTGCCGCTGAACATCCTGCGGGTCATCGTGGGGCCGTACCCCTTCTTTGAGGTGTACCACCAGCCGGTGTATGTTTCCGTCCTGTGGGCCGTGGGCCTGCTGGGGGTGAACTACCTGTATGCCTGGCTGCTGTGGCGTTTGGGCGGCGGCAGGCCCCGCAGCGCACGCTGACCGCAAAAAAGCAGCTATACCGCTTGGTACAGCTGCTTTTTTCAGGTACAGGAGTTGCGGGATCAGGCATTGATCTCCGGGAAGCCCTCCAGCTTGGAGGTGCAGTGCGGGCAGCGCACAGCCTTGATGGGGATCTCGGTCTGGCAGTAGGGGCACACCTTGGTGGTGGGCTCTGCCGGTGCGGCGGGAGCTGCCGGCTTCTTGTGCAGGCCGTTGATGAACTTGATCACCACAAACAGCACAAAGGCCACGATGAGGAAGTTGATGACCGAGTTGACGAATTCGCCGATCTTGATGCTGGAACCGCCCAGGCTGATCACGACATCCGAGAAATCTGCCTTGAAGAACAGGCCGATCAGCGGGTTGATGACGTCATCCACCAGAGCCGTGACGATAGCCGTGAACGCACCGCCGACGACCACGCCGACTGCCATATCCAGCACGTTGCCGCGCATGGCAAAGGCCTTGAATTCCTCAAAGAATTTCTTGATCCCCTTGCTCTCTTTTTCTGGCATAAGAACGATCGCTCCTTTTCAAATTCTCCCTGTGTGTGCGGGAAATTTTCTTTGCCTTTATCATACTGGATTTGCAGGCATTTTGCAAGGGCTGCGGGGCAGGTTTGGCAGAGTGCAAAAAAGCGGGGCCTGCCAGCGCAGGCCCCGCTTGATGCATGGGGGAAAAATCAGAACTTGAACAGGTTCACAATGCGCTGCCACAGGCGGGTGAACACATTGCCTTCCTTCACAGTCTCGGTCTCGGCGGCGGTGGTGTCCGCAGCGGCCACGGTCTCAGCGGTCTTGTACACAAACTTCACGCTGCCGTCGGCACCGTCCGGTGCACCGGCAAAGCTGTTGTAGCCTTCCAGACGGTCGGCCATGGCATCCAGCACGGTCTTGAGGTCGTGCAGCTGGTCAGCGTCCAGAGCGCCGGTCAGCTTGGAGATGCCCTCATCGTTGAACTGGTTCAGGCCGTCGTTCAGCTGCACGGTACCGTCACTCAGCTGGCCTGCGCCGTTGTTCAGGGTGTTCACGCCATCGTACAGGGTCTGGGTGCCGGCGGCCAGCTGGGCGCTGCCGTCCTTGGCAGAGTGGGCACCGTCCGCAGCGGACTGCACACCGGCGGTGTACTGGTTCACACTGGAGACGAACACCTGGATCTGGGACAGGCTGGTCTTGAGGGCGGCGACATCGGCCATATCCTGGCTGTTCTTCACCTGATACACCAGTTCTTCGTGGGCGGTGTTCTTGGCGTCCTCGCTGGTCAGCAGCTGGACCAGACCGGTGATCATGGAGGGGTCATAGCTCTGCATCCGTTTCAGAGCAGCTTCCAGGTCGTGGTTGGTCTTGGTGGCAGCCAGGTACAGGGCCAGATCCAGCTCGCTGTCCTTGAAACTGGGCTCCTGCTCCCACACGGTGCGCACGATCTTGCGGCGGCCGGCGGCCAGGGTCTTGTCGTTCATGGTCAGGATGTTGTCGATGACGGAGGCGTAGTCGCTCCAGGTCATGTCGTTGTCGATCAGGCCGCCCTCTTTCAGGGTGCTGTTGGCAGAAGCCAGCACGCCGTCAGCCACCTGCTGTGCAGCGGAATTCAGAGCGGCGTTGTTGGAGGTCAGGGTGTCCAGACCGTCGGTCAGCTGGCCCAGACCATTGTCCAGAGCGGCTGCACCGCTGTTCAGGGTGTTGGCACCGTCCAGCAGGGCCAGCACACCGTCGGCCAGCTGGGCCGTGCCGTCCACCAGCTGGGAAGCGCCGTCCATCAGCTGGCTCATGGCGTCGTTCAGCTGGGTCATACCGTCGGTCAGCTCATTGATGCTGCTCAGGTCAAAGACCTTGTCGGTGCCCAGAGCCTCGGTGCTGGTGGCGCAGGCCACCATGATCTGCGGGCAGGTCAGCTCGGTCACATCGGCTTCCACGGTCACGGTGTCCTGCAGGTAATTCTCGATGCTGTTCACTTCATCGGGCAGCAGGCCGGACAGGGAGTCCTTGACGCCGGGCAGGGTGACAAAGGCGGCTACGTTGCTCTTGGCGGCGCTTTCCACCACGCCGTGCTCTGCGGTCACGTTGGAGGCATCGCTGCCCAGGATCACGCCCACGGCGGTGATCAGCGGGGTGACGATGCTGCGGGTCTGGCCGTTCACCTCCACGGTGCCGGTCTCGTTGTTCTTCAGGCTCACGGTCACGGTCAGGTGGCCGCTCTTGCCGATCAGGTCCTCCAGGGCGGTTTCCTGGCCGTCCAGGGCGTAGGTGACCTTCACATCCATGGGCAGGGTCTTGTCGGTGCTGCCCTTGTAGTACACGTCGGTGTCATCGGTGTTCCACACCAGCTCGTCGCCGTTCTGGGTGAACTCGGCGCTGCTCTCGGTGTTCTGAATGTCGGTCAGGGTGGACTTGTCGGTCACGGAGGACAGGCCGCCTGCGTTGTACAGGTGCTCGCTGACGGTGGTGCTCTTGAGGGAGCCGTCGCCGTTCATCACAGCGTACACGGTCTCATCTTTGGAAAAGCTGCTGCTGCCGGCGGCAAAAGCAGGCACAGCGCAGCTGGCGGCGAGGGTCAGGGCCAGCGCCGCACTGGCGATACGAAGCGATTTTTTCATGGCAGATTACTCCTTTTCAGATTTCTTGGCGTTGGCGGATTCCGGCACCATCCACTTGAGGGTGGTGTGGCGGATGATCCAGTCGCACAGCATCAGGGCGGCGGGCAGAACGACCAGAATGACGATCATACTGATCAGAGCGCCGCGGGAGATCAGCAGGCAGATGCTCTTCAGCAGCTCCATCTTACTGATGGCGGCCACGCCGACGGTGGCGGCAAAGAAGGTCAGGCCGCTGGTCAGGATGGACTGGCTGCAATGCTCCAGAGACTGCTGGGCGGCTTCCTTCGGGGTGCGGCCAAAGACGCGCTCCTCGTGGTAACGGGTGGTCATCAGGATGGAGTAGTCCACGGTAGCGCCCAGCTGGATGGTGCCGATGACGATGCTGGCAATGAACGGCAGCGCGGTGCCGGTAAAGTACGGGATGCCCATGTTGATGGCAATGGCGGCCTCGATGCTGGCAACCAGCAGCACGGGGATGGAAATGCTCTTGAAGGAGATGGCGATGATGGCCAGAACCGCCAGGATGGACCAGACGTTGACATTCTTGAAGTCCACATCCGCGACCTCGATCAGGTCCTTGGTCATGGCACCCTCACCGGTGATAACGCCCTCCGGGTCTGCAGCCTTGATGAGGTCGTTCATCTCGGTCAGCTGGTTGTTGATGGCGTCGGTGCCGGTCTTGTAGGAGCTGTTGGCCAGGATCAGCTTGTAGCCGCCGGACTGCAAGATCTCCATGACGCCGTCCGGGATCAGCGAGGTGTCGAAGCCCGGGCCGGTGATGGAATCCAGGCTCATCACCTGGGTGATGCCGTCCACGTCCTTCAGGTCGTCGCACAGGTCGCTCACCTGGGTGGCAGTCAGGTCATCGTGCACCAGAATAAAGTGGCTGGTGGTCATGCCGAAGTCCTCACCCAGCTTGTTGGTGCCCACGATGCCGGTCAGGTCCTGGGGCAGGGAATCGAACAGGGTGTAGTAGACGGTGGTCTTGTTCTGCGCAATGGCAAAGGGGATGATGATCAGGATGAACACCACCACGATGGGCATTGCGTGGTTGGAGACGAAGTAGCTGAGCTTTTTCAGCTGGGGGATGACCGTGCGGTGCTTGTACTTTTCCACCCACTTATCAAAGGTAAGGATCAGGGCAGGCAGGATGACCACGGTGCAGATGACGCCCAGCGCCACGCCCTTGGCCATGACGATGCCGATGTCGCGGCCCAGGGTCAGGCGCATGGCGCACAGTGCCAGGAAGCCGGCGATGGTGGTCAGGCTGGAAGCGGAGATGGAGGTCATGGTCTTGCAGATGGCACTGACCATGGCTTCTTCATTATTAGAGCGCAGCTCTTTTTCTTCCTGATAGCGGTGCAGCAGGAAGATGGAAAAGTCCATCGTCACGCCCAGCTGCAGCACGGTGGCCAGTGCTTCGGTGATGTAACTGATCTGGCCTAGGAAGATGTTGGTGCCGAAGTTGTACGCGATGGGGAACAGCAGGCCCAGCATGAACAGCAGCGGGGTGATGGTGCTTTCCAGCGAGAGGAACAGCACCAGCAGGCTGGCACCCACGGCGATCAGGATGTAGAGCGGCATTTCCTGGTTGACCAGTGCTTTGGTGTCCTGCAGGATGACGCTCATGCCGCCAAAGAAGCAATCCTTCCGCAGCAGTTTTTCAATCTGGCTGACGGCGTTCATCGTCTCGTCACTGGCGCTGGGTGCGTCGAAGCGGACGATGAGCATGGTGGAATCGTTCTTGCCGAACATGAACTGCTGCACGTCGGCGGGCAGCATCTCGGTGGGGATGCTGGGATCGATCACATCGCTGAGCCAGAAGGTCTGCATGACACCGGGCACGGCCTCGATGTCCTTTTTCATGGCAATGAGTTCGTTGGTCGGCAGGCCTTCCACCGTGATCATGCCGGTGGACGCCAGATGGAAGTCATCCTCGAGGGCTACCTCGCCGATCATGGAGTCCAGATCCTGCGGCAGGTAGGTGAGGATGTCATAGTTGATGCGGGTGGCAACTGCGCCGATCGCGGAAGGAATCAACAGCAGGAACGCTACTGTCAGAATCAGCTTCCGGAAGCGCACAATGCCCTGTGCGATCTTTTTCATGAGTACCCTCCAGAGTCAGAAATGGATAAGAATCTTAGTAAAATGACCAGTGGTCATTTCCAAGCAAACACTATTATAACCAGGACAAACCGGGTGTCAAGCACAAAAATGACTAAAAGTCAGTTTTTTTTATCACGGGCCGGCGATTGTATAAGAAAACGCTCTTGCACAATTGCGGCAGGACTGCTAAAATGATTGAGACAACCAACAAGGGCAACGTATGAACGTGAGAAAAAGAGAGAAAAGAGGAATCGACCCAGAGCATGAGTACCGTGGAAGGCAAAAAACAGGAAAAGCGCCGGGCCCTGCTGGATGCAGCCTACGAGCTGTTTCTGGAGCGCGGCACCGCCAAGACCAGCGTAGAGGACATCACCTCCCGGGCCAAGGTGGCCAAAGGCACGTTTTACCTGTATTTTCAGGACAAAGGTGCGGTGATGCAGGCCCTGCTGGGGCGGGTGAGCTACCAGCTGCTGAACAATGCATGCGAGGCTGTGGAGCGGCAGACCGGCCTGGAGACGTTCCCGGACAAGATGGTGGCCGTGATCGACCATATTATCGAAGCGCTGCGGCGGGACACGGTGGTGCTCAAATTCCTGGAGCGCAACTTCGTGTGGCCGGGGCTGGACCAGATCGAGGCCAGCCGCGACGCCGAGCCGCTGATGCGCAAGCTGCTCAACGTGGTGCTGACCAGCCCGGAAATGGCCGGCCGCACCGAGCGGGAGGTCTATCAGCGCATCACGGCGCTGGGCAGCATGTGCATGTCGGTGTGCTACTCCAGCATTCTGGAGGGCAAGCCGGACAACATCGACAGCATGAAACCGGTGCTGTACGACATCATCCGCAAGGCGCTGTAAGAAATTTTCAGAGAAAATTGCAAAAAGCCTTGCAATTCGTGCAAAGCTGTGGTAAACTATCCAAGTCGATATGACGTATGGACGGTTAGCTCAGCTGGTAGAGCATCTGCTTGACGTGCAGGAGGTCACAGGTTCGAGTCCTGTACCGTCCACCATACAGTTCGTACTCGAACCCGATTCTTTACGAAAAAGGGTTCGGGTACGTTTTTTGTTTATCGGAGGTTTTGCGGAAAGAGTACGCAGAGCGGTAAACGAATAAAGGCAGGATATCACTATAAGGGTGGTATCCTGCCTTTTGCTTGTTTGGGAATTTCGCCTTGTTAGAAAATTTCTGGTCTATGTTGAAAAGCCTTTCTTTTTATGATATAATCAATATGGGTAAATATATCGTGATTTGATGATGTGCGGAGGTGAAATCATGGCTACTGCGCCAAGCATGGGAAAACTAATCTATCATATAACATCTATAGATAATCTTCCTTCGATTTTAAAGTTTGGTCTGCTCTCTCGAAAATGCATATCACAAAACCACGACATACACTTTACTGATATTGCCGATCCAGAAATCTTAAGTAAACGTGAGCGATATAAGGAAGCTCTTTCACAATATGTCTTATTTCATTTTTTTGCAAAAAATCCATTTGATGGTGCAGTGTGCGAAAAGTATGGATCAGAAAATATGGCAATCATCGCTGTTTGGAGAAGTATTTGTGAACATAATAATTATCAAATAATTCCATCACATCCATTGGATAGTGATGCTCCAGATCTTTATTCTTATGGAGAAGGTTTCAAGAAGGTTCGATGGAATATATTAGACGATAGAGAGCATCGCGATTATAAAAATGCAGAGATCCGGAAAGCATGTATGGCAGAATGTGTTGTGAAGGGATGTGTTCCGGTATCAGATTTTGCATATATTTATGTTTATAGTGAAAGGGCAAAAGAAAAGATTTTAAAAATGGAAAATGCCGTAGCTATTAAGGATAGGATACAGGTTATGCCTAGTATGTTTCCCATAAGTCGATAATTAAATTGGGAGGTGATTCAAGTGTTTTTCTATACAACAGGAGATTTGCTCCAGTCCGATGCGGAAGCTCTTGTCAACACAGTAAACTGTGAAGGTTATATGGGAAAGGGAATCGCCTATCAATTTAAACTTAAATTTCCAAACAACAACAAAGACTATGTTAAGGCGTGTAAAAATGGTACACTACGTCCCGGAAAACTTCATGTTTATAAGGAAAGTGAAAAAATCATCATTAATTTCCCGACCAAAGATAAATGGCGTGAAAAATCACGAATGGAATATATTGAGGATGGGTTGGATGCGCTTGTTTTACTAATAAAAGAACTCAACATAAAGAGTATAGCTATTCCACCGTTGGGAAGTGGTAATGGTGGTCTTATTTGGAATGACGTTAAGCAAGTTTTGGCAAAAAAACTAGAGGACACAGCCAAACAGGTAGCGATTTATATTTATGAGCCTTCTCGAAACTTTGCCGCAACGCCAACACAGGAGCCAAAACTGAGCACATCAGCACTCGTGTTAATGGAATTAAAGGGGCATTTAAAAAAGTTTAACAGTCTTCGTTTGCAAAAAGCGGCGTATTTCATGGATTTGTTTTCCTCAAAAAAATATTTTCGTTTTGTTCCTCATAAATACGGTCCTTATGATCATTCCATTGATATAGTTAGTAAGGGAATTCGTGAATTTCAGCAGTTTCATGGAACATCTTCTACAAAAGAAGCTGAGAAAATTCTATTTAATAAACTTACGAGTGAGTCGGTAAATAATACTTTACAAGCATTGCTCCCTTGGATCATAAAGTCTTGTGATTTTGTAAACTCTATTGAAACTGATCATGAACTAGAATGTTTGGCAACAATTTGTTTTCTAATTGAAAATTCAGGAGGCTTAACAGCAGAAGGAATTGTTTCCGGATTTAAGAATTGGTCTGAGGAAAAGGCAAAGAGGTTTACTGAACAAGAAATTATCGAGGGAATCCAAAAGTTATATATGCTTGGAGTTATAGAAAAAAATCTTGTAGGTTATAACCTTGCTGCATAAAACAAAAACAGGGTGCGCCCACCAGCAGAGTTCCCATAAAACAGTATTTGCAAAAG
>OGGC01002218.1_pt1 | contig 10942 bp, 9 predicted proteins | sample 1571181 | NCBI WGS metagenome assembly OGGC01 (sample SAMEA2581930, study PRJEB24529) | metagenome | biome: Human gut stool | place: China | collected 2011 | reverse complement strand
TTTGACCGGATTTAACCTGATCCAGGAAATATCAGGCTGTCCGCCGAAATAATCTAATGCCTCACTGGATGCTGAATCGAAATCTCCGATGATCCAGTCCGGGGTCAACTTATTCCGATAGAAAAAGTTCATCCCGGAATCTGCCGCAATGCAAAGCTCCGGTCTTTCCTTTTCTATGAACTCTTTTGCAAAAATGTCATTGATATGTCCGCCTACCACAATGATGCAATGTCTCATACTACTCCTTTAATACATCTAAAAAACGTTCCACATTCTCAGAAATGTCGCCCTTGAACACTGCACTGCCAGCCACGATAATGTTGGCACCGGCATCCATGACTTCTGTCACATTTTCAAGATTCACGCCGCCGTCTACCTCGATGTCAGTCTTAAGTCCCCTCTCGTCGATCATTTTCTTTAACGCCCTGACTTTTTCAACTGTGTAAGGAATCAGCTTCTGTCCTCCAAATCCCGGGTTGACAGACATGATCAGCACCATGTCAACCTTTGGAAGTATCCATTCAATCGCAGACAACGGAGTTGCCGGATTTAATGCCACACCTGCAAGCAGTCCCTTTTCTTTGATTGCCTCAATCGTGCGGTCCAAGTGTTTACACGCCTCGGCGTGTACTGTGATGAGATCCGCTCCCACTTCTGCGAGATCATCAATATATCTTCCCGGTTCCTCGATCATCAGATGCACATCAAAAATACGGTCGCTGCACTCTCTGATACTCTTGATGACCGGCATACCAAATGAAATGCTTGGCACAAACATTCCATCCATCACATCAATATGTACATACTGTGCCCCTGCCTCGTCCAGTTCACGGATCTGCTCTCCCAGTCTTGAAAAATCTGCGGATAATATGGATGGCGACAAACAATTCATCTCTCTTACACCCTTCTTTTTAATATTTCTTCTGTTCTTTTAATTCCTGATATAACTGCCTGTAATTCTCATAACGGAGCCGGCTGATTTTCCCGGCTTCCACCGCCTCTTTTACCCCGCAGTCCGGCTCCCCGATATGACTGCAGCCCTTAAAACGGCAGTTTGGCTCATACTCATCAAATTCCGGATAATACCACCACAGATCTTCCTTTTCCAGTCCCGGAATATCCAGCGTGGAAAATCCCGGCGTATCCATGATGTAAGTCTGCTCTTTAATCGGAATAATCTCCGAGTGGCGGGTCGTATGGCGGCCTCGCTCAATCTTTCTGCTGATTGCCCCAGTCTCCATCTGGCGCTCCGGCTGCAGACAGTTGATGAGCGATGACTTGCCCACACCCGAGGGTCCTGCCACCGACGTCACCTTTCCTTCCAGCCGCTCAAGCAGCACATCGATTCCCCGCTGCTCTCTCGCCGAGGTATACACCACCGGATAGCCACACTGTTCGTAGACATCCGAAAACGCGTGCAGCTCCTCCCCGGTCAGAAGATCACACTTGTTAAAACAGATCGTAACCGGCACCTTCTGATATTCCATCATAATCAGAAAACGGTCCAGCAGATTAAAATTTGGCTTCGGCTTTGCCGCCGCAAAAATCACAAGCGCCTGATCGATGTTGGCAACCGCCGGACGGATCAAGGCATTTTCTCTCGGAAGAATCTCCTCAATATTTCCAAGCATCTGCTCCTCATCCAGCACAGCAATCGTCACGTTATCGCCCACCAGCGGCTTGATCTTCTGGTTGCGGAAAATTCCTTTTGCCTTACATTCATAAATTCCGGATCCCGCTACGTGAACGTAGTAGAATCCGGAAATTCCTTTTACAATCTTTCCCTGCATATTCTTATCCATTATGATTCCGGTGTAAACTGGTAGGTGCTCGTGGTCTGATCGTTGATCTTGTTGCCGTTTAAATCCAGCCATGAGATCACCAGATAGCCCTCTTTTGCAAGCAGTCCCGTCTTGCTGATGGAAAAATCATCTGTGATCGCCTTATCCCACTGTCCCAGCACATTGCCGGAAGTATCATACAACGTGATTGTTGCGCCTGATACGTTGGACGTATCGCCCGGCAGATTGATCGTCGCCTTGAAGCTGTAGGTCGTCGCTGTCACACTCTGGGACGGTGACGGTCCCATGCTTACCGTGATCGTGATGTCGCTGCCTTTTTCCACCTGCTTGCCCGGATCGATGCTCTGATCCATGACAATGCCCTCCGGAAGTGTATCACTGTATGCCGTCTTTACCGTTACATTAAAATCGGTAAGCAGCGCTTTGGCCTGATCCTCGGACTTGTAGGTCGTCTTCACATCCGGAACGGTCACTGCCTCTGCGCCCTGGCTGATGACGATCGTGATCGTATCGCCTGTTTTTGCCTTATCTCCTGCGGACGGTGTCTGGGAAATGACTTTTCCCTCCTCCACACTGTCATCGTAAGCGTATGTCTTGTTCGGCTTAAAGCCTTCCTTTTCCAGTGCAGACACTGCATCATCCTCAGAATCTCCGGTCACATTCGGCACTGCCACACTGCCTTTTCCGTTGCTGATCACAACGCCGATCGTCGTGCCCTCTTCGACTTCCTTGCCGCTCTCCGGGTCCTGATTGGCGATCTTGCCCTCATCGTAGTCGTCAGAGGATACTTCGCCCTTATTCTCCAGCTTTAATCCCTTCTTCTCCGCCTCAGTCTGCGCATCCGCATAAGTCATGCCGCGGAAATCCGGAACGGTAACCGTATCCTCGTTCTGGCTCTCGGTCTGTGTAGTCTCTGTGCGCGACGTCTCCGTGTCAGACTGCTTCTTGGACTTGATTCCGCCGAACAGATTTACCACAATCACAATGATGATAATCACAATCACGACTGCCGCAACAATTCCCATGATCGTGATCGCTTTCTCCATCTTCGGATTCAGATCGCCGTCATCCTCGTCATCCAGCTCATCATCGTCCACATCTTCTTCGTCGTCCTCATCCTCATCGTAGCGGTTCATCTCCTCCGCTCTCGCGTGCACCGCCTGATCCGCCTTAAGATAGAGGCTGTCTGCCTCCTCCTTGATCTGCTTTAAGTCATCCTCTCCGATAATGCGTGTCTTGTCCTGGTTGGTTGCAGGAACCATCACGACAAAATCCTCATTCGGGCTGACAAGCGCCTTGCGCAGATCCGTCAAAAGTGCCGTCATGGACTCATAGCGGCGGTCCGGATTCTTCTGCGTACATTTTAAAATGATCTTCTCCATACTGATCGGAAGATTCGGCGCGTAGGCACTCGGCGGAACGATCTCCTCCTGCAAATGCTGGATGGCAACCGCCACGGTCGTATCCCCGTCAAACGGCACACGTCCCGTCACCATCTCATACATCACAATACCGAGGGAATAGATATCGCTCTTGCCGTCCACAAATCCGTTGCGTGCCTGCTCCGGAGAAGAATAGTGCACGGATCCCATCACATCGGAACTGATCGTGTTGCTGCTTGCTGCGCGCGCGATACCGAAATCCGTTACTTTTACTTTTCCCTCTGTGGAAATAATAATATTCTGCGGCTTAATGTCCCGGTGGATGATACCCTTGCTATGCGCCGCCTCAATACCTCTTCCCACCTGAATGGCAATGCTGACTGCCTCCTTAAAAGAAAGCTGACCCTTTTTCTCAATATATGTCTTTAACGTGATGCCTTCCACATACTCCATCACGATATAATGCATTCCTTTTTCGCTTCCGACATCGTAGATATTTACGATGTTCGGATGCTCTAATCCCGCAGCAGACTGTGCCTCCGTGCGGAACTTTGTCACAAAATTCAGATCCTCCGAAAACTCCGGCTTTAAAACCTTGATTGCCACAAAACGTCCGAGCGTCAGATCTTTTGCCTTATATACGTCAGACATTCCGCCGGCACCAATTTTCCCTATGATTTCATAACGGTCCGCTATATACATTCCCTCTGTTAACATATTAAACCTCCAACCTGATTTACAAAGAACTTCATTCTCTATCTAGTCTCATCTGAAAACGGCTCAATCAAAACCACCGTTATATTATCCTTACCGCCATTCTCGTTCGCGGCGTCGATCAGCCGTTGTGTTTTCTCCACAATATCACGCTGTCCCAGCACGATCCGCTTGATATCCGTATCATCGACCATATTGGTCAGACCGTCCGAACACAACAGAACCGTATCTCCCGGCACAAGCACCGTCTCGAAGAAATCCGCCGACACCTCCGGAAGCACGCCGATCGCTCTCGTAATAATATTTTTATCCGGGTGCACTTTTGCATCCTCTTTGTCCATCTCTCCCAGTCGAACCATCTCTTCTACCAGAGAGTGATCTCTTGTAATCTGTGTGATACGTTCCTGGTTGATCACATACAACCGGCTGTCGCCGACATTCGCCGTGTAGAGCTTATCGCCAACCACGACTGCCGCAACAATCGTCGTGCCCATGCCCGCTTTGCTCGCATCCGCGTTTGCCTCCGCAAGCAAATGTTCATTTGCATATCTGACTGCCTCACCGAGCACGGTCACCGGCTCGCTCTCCTCGGATTCTGTTACGTATTCCACAATCTTTTCAACTGTGAAGCGCGAAGCATAATCTCCAGCCGCATGACCTCCCATACCGTCTGCTACCAGAAATAAATCCGGAAGCCTGCCCACGGAGGTCTCTGATGTGTACATATAATCCTGGTTCGTCTCACGCCGCTGTCCCACATGCGTCATGGAAAACGTCTTCATTCTATTCCTCCATTATTAGAATAGCAGTACCTGCCTGCCATTTATCCAATTACCAATGTTAGCATACAACACGAAAAAGGGCAAGACTTACTGCTCCTGCCCGACATGCCCCGTCTCCTGCCCGGTATGCTGCTCTTTGTGCATATGCTTGCGTCTCAGCTGCCCGCATGCACCGTCAATATCCCTGCCCATCTCCCGGCGCACGGTCACGGTGAGCCCGTTTCTCTCCAGCTTTTTCTGGAATGCATGCACTGCACCGTCATCCGGCTGTCTGTAGCTGCGTTCCTTGATCGGATTGACCGGAATCAGATTGATGTGACAGTTGATCCCGCGCACAAGCTCTGCCAGCTCTGCGGCATCCTCCGCCGTGTCGTTTACACCCGCCACCAGACTGTACTCAAACGTGATGCGCCGGCCGGTCTGTTCAAAGTAGTAACGACAGGCATCGACCGCTTCCTTAATGTCATATTTGTTCGCCACAGGCATCAGCTGCAGGCGCTTTTCCTGGTTGGATGCATGAAGCGAGAGCGCCAGCGTGATCTGCAGCTTTTTGTCCGCAAGTTCCCGCATGCGCGGAACGATCCCGCAGGTGGAGACCGTGAGGTTCCGCTGGCTGATATTGAGTCCGTTTTCATCGCTCAGCAATTCGATGAATTTTAACAGGTTGTCATAATTATCCAGAGGCTCGCCGGTTCCCATCACCACAACATTGGAGATCCGCTCGCCGATGTCCGTTCCGATCTGATAGATCTGATCGAGCATCTCGGACGGCCGCAGACCGCGCACCAGACCATCCAGCGTGGAGGCGCAGAAACGGCAGCCCATCCGGCAGCCGACCTGTGAGGAAATACAGACGGAGTTCCCGTGCTTATAACGCATTAAGACACTCTCGATGACATTGCCGTCGTCCAGAAGAAACAGGTACTTTCTGGTACCGTCAATCTTCGAGATCTGCACATCCGCCTTTTTTAAGCTGGTCAGCGTACAGTTCTGATTCAATTTTTCAATGAGAGCCGCAGAAATATTGGTCATCTCCGAAAAGGATGCCACATACTTTCTGTGAATCCACTCGTAAATCTGTTTTGCCCGGAACTTTTTTTCTCCGAGCGACTCGACAAATGCGGTCAGTTCTTCCAGATTCAACGATTTAATGTCTGTCTTTTCCATTCCTTATCCGTTGTCCTGCTTTCGCTTAAATTTTGCTATAAAAAATCCGTCCCCGAGATGTTCTTCCGGGAACATCTGCCGCATCGTATCGAGGGCGAACTCCGGGTGCGTCTGCTCAAACCATCTGGCATTCCCCTCGTTCTCTGCCGTGTGAATCGTGCATGTGGAATAAATCAGTGTCCCGCCCGGCTTCACATATTCACACACCACAGACAGTATCTGCCTCTGCAGCGCCACAAGCGATTCCTCCCCTTCCGGGTTCATGCGGTACTTGATATCGGTCTTTCTGCGCAGCACCCCGAGTCCCGAGCAGGGAAGATCCGCAATCAGCACATCCGCCGTACGAACCGATGCCTCGTCCAAAACAGTCGCATCCTGACACTTCGCCGTGATATTCGTAAGCCGGCATCTTTTTATATTCTCATCGATCAGCGCCACTTTCTGTTCGCTGATGTCCCGCGCCTCCACATGACCGGTACCCCTTAACTTTTCCGCAAGATGAATGCTCTTGCCGCCCGGCGCCGCACAGACGTCAATGCAGTGGTCGCCCTCCTTTGGTGCCGCATATTCCGCCACCATCATGGAGCTGATGTCCTGCACATAGAACAGTCCTTCCTTAAAGCTTGAAAGACCGTTTAAATGATCATACCCAAAGATCGTATATGCATACGAAAGTCCGGGATATTTTTCCGTATCCAGCGGAACCGCAGTAACGCCCTCCTCCTTAAAACGCTCTGCGAGCGCCTCCGGCGTGATCCGTTCCAGATTCGTGCGGACGGTGATCGGCGCTTCCAAAAGGGACGCTGCAAGAATCTCTTTTGTGCGTTCCTTTCCGTAATCGCCGATCCACTGCGCAACGATCCATTCCGGCATCGAGTAGCACACCGACCAGGCTTTTACGGCATCGACGCTCTCCTTTGGATATGTAAGCTGATCCAGACCGCGCGAAACACCGCGCAGTACCCCGTTCACGAAACCGGACAGCTGTCCGAAGCCCTTTTTCTTCGCAAGCTTTACCGCCTCGTTGCAGGCGGCGGATGCCGGTACACTGTCCATATATTTCAGCTGGTATACGCCCATCCTAAGAATGGCGCGGATCACCGGTTTCATTTTTCTGACCTTTACTTTTGAAAACTGATCCAGAATATAGTCCAGCTCGATCTGGCGCTGAATGGTGCCCTCCGCCACTCTCGTTAAAAAGGCACGCTCTCTTTTGTCCAGATACTGGTACTTCTCCAGCACCGAACGGATCACCAGATGGCTGTACTGCCCCTTCTCCGTCACTTCTAAAAGGATCTCAAGAATCAGTTCCCGCGTATTCACGGAATCAGTCGTCACGTCTTCTTCCTCCAAATAATAACACCAGACGAAGCAGCTGCAGAATCGATGCCGCCGCACTCGCCACGTAAGTAAGTGCCGCCGCCTTCAACACTTTTCGCGTATAAGGCAGCTCACTGTCGCTTAAGATTCCCTGCTCTCCTAAAATGCGCAGCGCGCGGTGCGATGCATTGAACTCCACCGGAAGCGTCACAAGCTGAAACAGAACAGCGAACGAAAAACAAAGAATTCCAAGGTCGATTAAAAATGTCCCTGTATTGCTGGTAAAAAATAATCCGATTAAAATTAAAGGCCACGCCAGCGTAGAACCGAGATTTGCCACCGGCACGATCGCCGAGCGGAGCGTGAGCGGCACATATCCCTGCTGGTGCTGAATGGCATGTCCGCACTCATGCGCCGCCACACCGACAGCCGCCACCGACGTGCTTCCATACACAGAATCCGACAGATTCAGCGTCTTGTTCGACGGATTGTAGTGATCGGTCAGATTGCCCGATACATGCTGCACCGACACGTCGTAGATTCCTGCCGAGTGCAGAATCCGTTCCGCCGCCTGTGCTCCGGTCATGCCGGACATGCTGCGGTAGGAAGCATATTTGTTGTATGTCGACTTCACCCTCGCAGATGCAACCAGACAGATGACTGCTCCGATGAGCACGAGTATATACGTCGGATCAAATCCCCAGTAATAGTATGAATATGGCATAGTAATCACCCTTTCTTAAAATATGTGCCCTCTTCGATCTCATATCCGTTCAAAAATGCCTCCACCGGCATACGCTTCTTGCCCTCAAGCTGAAGTTCACTGATGGCAAGCATTCCCTTTCCGGTCTGCACCAGAATATGATCTTTTTCCACTTTCACAATGCAGCCCGGCTCCGCCCCGGACTCCTCAGAAACGACCTGCGCCTTCCAGATCTTTAACATCTTATCGCCCAGTCTGGTATAGGCACTCGGCCACGGATCCAGTCCGCGGATCAGGCACTCGATCTCTTTTGCGCCCTGTTTCCAGTCAATGCTTCCCATTTCTTTGTAAATCTTGGCGGTATGCGTTGCCTGGGAGTTATCCTGTGGCGTGTAGGTTGCCGTTCCCGTATCAATCGCCTCCATCGTGCGCACGCACAGCTTCGCGCCGACCTCGGACAGCCGGTCGAACAGACTGCCGCCCGTCTCATCCGCACGGATCTTCACTTCTTCCTTTAAGATCATATCTCCGGTATCAAGCCCCTCATCCATGCGCATTGTCGTCACTCCGGTGACGGCGTCGCCGTTGATGACCGCCCACTGAATCGGTGCGGCACCGCGGTACTTCGGAAGCAGCGACGCGTGCACATTCACACACCCGTAGCGCGGCATATCCAGAATCGCTCTCGGTATAATCTGCCCAAAAGCCTCCACAATTATGATATCCGGATGATATGTCCGCAGACGCTCGATACACTCGCTGTCTCTGACTTTCTGCGGCTGATATACTTCAATGCCGTGTTCGAGCGCACATGCCTTGACCGGTGTATAGCGGAGCGCCTTGCTTCTTCCCACTGCCTTATCCGGCTGGGAGACAACCAGCACCACCTCATATCCCGCTTTTATGATTTCTTCCAACGTTCCCACCGCGAAATCCGGTGTTCCCATGAATATGACTCTCATCACTGACCTCCATTTTCACAGATCATCCCTGCTTTATTCTTCCTCATCACTCTCATAGGTGACTTCGTGAAGCGGACCTTCCACCTTCTCGGTGTACATGTGTCCGTCCAGATGATCCAGCTCATGACAGATGGCACGCGCCATCAGCTCTGTCCCCTCAATCTCATACTCTTCCATATCCAGATCAAACGCCCGCGCTTTCACGTAGTTCGGTCTGGTCACGGTACCTGCCTTGCCCGGAAGGCTCAGACAGCCCTCGTCGCCGGTCTGCTCGCCGGAAGTCTCTAAGATCACCGGATTGATCATCACAACCGGCCCCTCGCCGATGTCGATGACGACGATGCGCTTTAACACGCCGACCTGCGGACCTGCAAGTCCCACGCCGTTCGCCTCGTACATCGTATCAAGCATATCCTCTGCCAGTTCTCTGATCTTCGGTGTAATCTCTGTAATCTCTCTGCATTTTTTGGTCAATACAGGATCTCCCTGTATTCTGATTGTCCTAAGTGCCATCTTTCCTCCATTCTGCCTAAAAGCCGTTCACCGGATTGAAATCAAACATCACGGTCACATTCTTATAGTACCGGCTCTCTCTGGCATACACTTCTGTCCTATTTTTTATCTTTACCAGCGTGTCATAATTTTCTGCCTTGAGATAAATTATTTTTTTATAAATATCATTCACTTTTGCAATCGCCGCGTCGACGGGTCCCACGAGATAGACCTTCTCTTTCGTATTCTTCCCTGTATACGCATCCGCTGCCGCCGCAAGCTCTGCCGCCATGGCATCCGCCGCCTCCTCGCTCTTAGAGGCGCACAAGATCACAAGCATGTTCCAGACCGGCGGGTAAAGCATGATCTTGCGGTACGCAATCTCCTGCTCGTAAAACGCATCGTAGTCCTGCGCCTTCGCCGTCTCTATACTGTAATGCTCCGGGTCATACGTCTGGATGACGACCTCGCCCGGCTTATTCCCGCGGCCGGCTCTTCCTGCCGCCTGTGTCAGAAGCTGGAATGTCCGCTCCGCCGCGCGGTAGTCCCCGACATGCAGCGAGAGATCTGCTGCAAGAACGCCAACCAGCGTCACATCCGGGAAATCATGCCCCTTTACGATCATCTGCGTACCGATCAGGATATCCGCCTCGTGATTGGCAAATGCCGATAAAATCTGCTCGTAGTCTTCCTTGCCCCGCGTGGTATCCATATCCATGCGCAGCACGCGCGCTTCCGGAAATCGTTTTCTGACAACCATCTCGATCTTCTCGGTTCCAGCCTTAAACCCGCTGATGTACTTTGATCCGCACGCCGGACATTGTACCGGCACCGGCTCCGTATACCCGCAGTAATGGCAGACCATCCGCCCGTTTGCATGCTGGCTCAGCGATACATCGCAATGCGGACATTTTATCACATGTCCGCAGGCTCTGCAAGAGACAAAGCCCGCCACGCCCCTGCGGTTAATAAAGAGCATGGTCTGTTCTCCCGCCCGCAGGCGCTGCTCCATCAGCCCGTCTAACCTGCGGCTTAGGATGGAGCGGTTGCCCTCTCTTAATTCCTGCCGCAGATCCACCACCCTGCATGCCGGAAGCGGTCTTTCCTTCACGCGCTTTGTGAGCGTAAGCAGCCGGTATTCCCCGCGCTTCGCCCGGTAATAGCTGTCCACCGACGGCGTTGCCGATCCCAGCACAACGCTCGCGTCCAGCATGCCTGCCCGCGCAATGGCGGTCTCCCTGGCATGATAGCGTGGAACCGTCTCACTCTTATAGGAAGTCTCATGCTCCTCGTCAATGATGATAAGCCCCAGATTGGCAAACGGTGTAAACAGTGCTGACCTCGGACCGATCATCACGTCGATCTCCCCGTTTTTTGCCCTAAGGAACTGATCGTAGCGCTCCCCCGGTGACATTCTGGAATTCAGTATGGATACCCGGTCGCCAAACCGGTTATAGAACCGCAGCACCGTCTGATAGGTCAGTGCGATCTCCGGAATCAGGACGATGGCCTGACGCCCCGCCTTCTGCATCTTTGCGATCAGTTCCATATAGACTTCGGTCTTGCCGCTGCCCGTCACGCCTTTTATCAGATAGGTCGACCGGATTCCCTTCTCGTA
>OGGC01002217.1_pt1 | contig 10958 bp, 10 predicted proteins | sample 1571181 | NCBI WGS metagenome assembly OGGC01 (sample SAMEA2581930, study PRJEB24529) | metagenome | biome: Human gut stool | place: China | collected 2011 | reverse complement strand
GGCAAAGTCGGTGCCGCCGGGCTTTGATGCCAGATCCACGATCAGGCTGCCGGACCGCAGCCGGGCCAGCACCCCGTCCCCCAGCACCGGGGCCGGGATGGTGTTCACCACCGTGTCAAAGGCCGGGGCCAGCCCGGCCAGAGCCGTCAGCGGGGCAGCCCGCAGGCCAAGGCTCTCGGCCAGAGCACGCTGCTCCGGCCGTCGGGCGCAAACGGTCACCCCGGCTCCCAGCGCCGACAGCCGCACGGCCAGTGCCTGCCCCACCGGCCCGAACCCCAGCACCAGCACCTCCGCACCCCACAGGGTGCGGGTGCGCTGCTGCAGCAGGATGCCGATGCACCCCTCTGCCGTGGGGATGGCGTTGTACACGGCCAGTTCCGGCCGGGCAAAGTAGTCTGCCAGCTCCACCCCGGCCTGCCGGGCGATTTCCACCGCCTGCGCCGACAGCCGCCCGCCCAGCGCAAAAGCCCCCGGTTTGGCCGCCCGCAGCAGCTGTGCCAGCGGGGTGCGGCTCTCATCCAGCGGCAGCGGAAGCAGGATCACATCCGCCCGGGCCACCTGCTCGGCCCCGGCCACCGCATAGACTGCCCGGGCCAGCGCGCGGCCTGCTGCCGCCTGCCGGGCATCACTGCCCACCACCGCGATCCGTTTTCTGCCCTCCATGCCGCCGTTCCTCCCCCGCTGTGTTGTGCGCCATCCTATGCCATTGTGCTCTTTATGGTGACTGAACGATTTGAAATGCCCTCCGCTCACGCTCTGGGCATAAACAGCGGAAAAATATTTTATCATTGCAAGCTCCGGCAGTCCGCAGCCTGCCGGAGCTTGCCTTTTCACGGGTGGGGCTGTGCCGGGCAGCAAAAAAGGGACTGCCATGCAGTCTCCTGCACAGCAGTCCCTTGAAAGCTCTGTTCTTTTTTCGGATGCGCCGCCCTGACTGCCGCACGTCCTTTTTATTTCAGATACTTTGCCACAGCACGGGCCACGATGCCGCCCAGGATGCCGGACACCAGGAACTCCGCCACGCCCTGGACGCCCACCAGGAGCACCACGAACATGAAGGGGTTGGCCGCGCCCTTGACCGACACCAGATTCTGCACATAGTCGCAGCCGTAGAAGGCCAGCACGATGTAGCCCATGAAGAACAGGGTGTTGAGGGCCGGGGCACACATGGCGCTGAGAATGTAGCTCCAGGTGCCGGGCTTGTCGAACCGCTTGAGGCCGCTGAAGATCAGGCCCACACACAGGCCCATGAGCACACGCATGCCCACGCACAGGATAAAGGTGTTCAGCGGGCTGACCTGGAACAGGGCACCGGTCATGGCCGATGCACCGGTGATGGCGTCATAGAAGCTCACTGCGCCAAAAACGCCGCCCAGGATGGCACCCACGGCAGGGCCCATGGTGATGGCACCCACGGCGATGGGAAGGGTCAGAAAGCTCATGTACAGCGGGCCCATGGGCACACTGCCCAGGCCAACAGCTTTCATGACCAGCTCGATGGCCACCAGAAGGGCCACACGGGTCAGCGTACGGGTATTCATGTTTTTCATATTCAATTGTCCTCCTGCTGCCGTTCCGCCCTTAGCGTCGGATACGGCGCAAACCTGCCCGCTCTGTGCGGGTTTTGTTGTGGATACTCTTATTGTTCTCTTAGAGCGCGTTGTGTCAGGGCGTGTTCCAAAGAGGGAATGTCGTTATCGTTCGCCGGGGAAGCGGATGCCGGCCGACCGGCGTGCCACCGTGAGCACCCGGCTCACCGCAATGGAGGTGTCCTGCATGCGGGTGCACAGCTCCTGGTCACCGCTTTCCATCGCCCGGGCAAACGTCTCGAACTCTGCGGCCTCCCGGGGGCGGCCCCCATTCAGGTTGTAGTGCTCTTCCTTGCCCTCGTTGGGGTGGAAGGTGATGCCGCCGCAGCAGTTGGCGGTGGATTTCTGCTGGATGTAGCCCTTCGTGCCCTGAATGATGCACCGGGCCGGGGCGGCGCAGTCCTTGGCAGCCATGCTCACGGCCTTGAAGCCGGTGTAGTCCATGGTCAGGATGCCGCTGGTGTCGATGCCGCGTTCCACGTTGGCGGTGTAGTGCACCTGATTCGGCTCGCCGAACAGGCCCACGATGTAGCTGACGTTGTACACACCCAGATCCATCAGGGCACCGCCCGCACAGGCCGGGTCGAACACCGGGGGCGTTTCTCCGGCGCAGAAGGCGTCGTACCGGCTGGAATACTGGCTGAAATTGCACTGCACCAGCCTGACCGTGCCCACCCGGGGCAGCAGCTCCCGGATCTTGGCGTAATTTTCCAGATACTGGGTGGTGACGGCCTCAAACAGGAACACCTTTTTGCGGCGTGCCAGTGCCACCAGCTCTTCCGTCTGTGCCGCGCTGGGAGCCAACGGCTTTTCCACGATGACATGTTTCCCGGCCTCCAGCGCCACCCGCGCAAAGCGGACGTGCTGCAGGTTGGGCACGGCAATGTACACCACATCCACCCACTGCAGCAGCTCCAGATAGTTGGTGGTGTGCTGCGGCACGCCATACTGTCGGCACAGCTCCTGTGCCTTTTCGGCGCTGCGGGGCGTGCTGCACAGTGCCTGCACCGTAAACGGCGCGTGTTCCACGAGCCACGGCAAAAATTCCTGCACGATCTTGCCCGTGCCAAGAATGCCCACTTTCATGTTGTTCTCCCTATCCTATCCTTGATCGTAAGTCAGCCCACCAGCGCTTCCGGCTCGCGGCGGGTGCGCTTTTTGGGGTACGGACGCTTTGCGTGGGGGTGCCCCGGCTGGCCCGGCCTGCGGCCGCCCGCCGCAGTGTGGCGGGGGGCGGGCTGGGGTGCATTGAGCTGGTACAGCAAGGCCAAGCCCTTCATGAGCAGCTCCGGGTCATAGGTGAGCGGGTGGCGGCACAGCGGGGCAACGTATTTTGCCAACCCGCCGGTGACCACCAGCGTAGCCGACTGACCCAGTTCTTCCTCGATGCGCTGCACCATGCCGTCAATGAGCACCGCCGTACCCATCACCGAGCCGGAAAGCATACACTTTTCGGTATTGGTGCCGATGGCGCTCTTGGGCGAACCCAGATGCACCTGCGGCAGCTGGGCGCAGCGCTCCCCCAGGGCCCGCAGCCCGGTGGAAAGCCCCGGGCAGATCACACCGCCCCGGAACACCCGGTCCTTGTCCACCACATTAAAAGTAGTGGCGGTGCCCAGGTCCACCGTGATCACCGGCAGCGGGAAGTTTGCCGCCGCATAGGCAGCATCCACCAGCCGGTCCTTGCCCACGGCATGGGGCTCGTCCACGGCCATGGTCAGGCCGGTGCGGATCTCCGGCGAAACAATGACCGGCTTTTTGCCGGTGTAATAACGGGCGCACTCAGCCAGCGCCCCGGTGATCTGGGGCACCACGCTGGTGAGCACAGCGCCCTCAAACCGCACGGGCCGCTCCGGGTGGCGGCGGTGCGCAAATACTTTGTCCATTTCGGCACGATATTCTGCAGCCGTGCGGGTGCGCACCGTGTCCATGCGCGCCACAAAGCATACACGTCCGTCCCGAATGCCCCCCAGGGCGACGGTGGTGTTGCCTATATCAATGGCTAAGATCATAGTTCAGTTTTCCTTTTTTCTGCGGAACGGGCCGGTACGCCGGCCGGAAAGTTGTCCGTTCCGCTTGAGCGGCGGCTTCCTCTATTCTTTGTCAAGCTGTATTTTACCGCATTTTGCCCTGCGATACAAGCCCGCGCAAAGATTTTGTTGTGCTGGCGGAACTTTTGCATTATACTATAGAAAGAAATGTGGAAACAGTCTGTTTTTGCAGGAGGTCTATACATGGATTTAAAGGGCAAATGCGTCCTTCTGGGCGTCACCGGCGGCATTGCCGCCTATAAGATGGCCAATGTGGCCAGCGCACTGCGCAAGCTGGGGGCCGATGTGGAGGTCATCATGACCAAAAACGCTACCCAATTCATCACTCCCATCACCTTTGAGACCCTGACCGGTCACAAGTGCATGGTGGACACCTTTGACCGCAACTTCAAATTCGAGGTCACCCACATCTCGCTGGCCAAAAAGGCCGACGTGATCCTGGTGGCCCCCGCCACGGCCAACGTGATCGCCAAAATGGCCCACGGCATCGCCGACGATATGCTCACCACCGTGGTGCTGGCGGCCAAATGCCCCAAGCTGGTCTCCCCCGCCATGAACACCGGCATGCTGGAAAACCCCATCACGCAGGACAACCTCGCCACGCTGGAGCGGTATGGCTTCACGGTCATCCCCTCCGAGAGCGGTGTGCTGGCCTGCAAGGATGTGGGCAGCGGCCGCCTGCCGAAGGAAGATGTGCTCATCGAGTACATCCTGCACACCATCGCCCGGCCCAAGGACCTGGCCGGAGTGCGTGTCACCGTGACCGCCGGGCCCACCCAGGAGGCACTGGACCCCGTGCGCTACCTGACCAACCATTCCACCGGCAAGATGGGCTACGCACTGGCCCGCGCCGCCGCCATGCGGGGCGCGGACGTGACCCTCATCCACGGCGTGACCGCTCTGCCGCCGGTCAAATTCACCACGGATGTTCCGGTGACCACCGCACAGGATCTGTACGAAGCCGTCACCGGCCGCTTTGACACCACCGATGTGCTGATCATGGCCGCCGCCGTGGCGGACTACCGCCCGGTGACCGTGGCCAGCGACAAGATCAAGAAAAAGGACGGCGACCTGTCCATCCCGGTGGAGCGCACGCCGGACATTCTGGGCACCATCGGCCCTCAAAAGACCCACCAGTTCCTGTGTGGTTTTTCCATGGAGACGAAAGATCTTGTGGAAAACTCCTCCGCCAAGCTGGCAAAGAAGAATCTGGACATGGTGGTGGCCAACAACCTCAAGGTGGCCGGGGCCGGTTTTGGCGTGGACACCAACGTGGTCACCTTCATCACTCCGGACGGCACCCGGGAACTGCCTCTGATGAGCAAGGCCGACGTAGCCGACGCCATTTTGGATGAGATCTTAAAGCGGCGTTCTCTGTGAGAAAAACGGGAGGCTGTTGCCCCGCAACAGCCTCCCGTTTTTACTTCTCTTTCCGTGCAAACACGATGCCGATGGTACCGGGGCCGGAGTAACCGCCGATGGTGGTGCCGATGTCTGTTTCCCAGCATTCCTTGAAGTGGCCGTATTTCTTCAGGCCCGCTTTCACGGCCTCCATGCAGCCGGGCTTCGGCTGGCAGGAGGAAATGAACACCAGCCCATCCTCGATGTCATCCCGGTCGGCCAGACGGTCGGTGATGTACTTGCCCACGCAGATGGGCAGGCTGCCGCGGTATTTTTTGACCACTTTCAGCTCGCCGTTGATTACTTCCAGTGCCGGTTTGATGCCCAGCAGATTGGCCCCGAAGGCCAGCACGCCGGAGCAGCGGCCGCTTTTCGCCATGAAGTCCAACCGGTCCAGCACGAAGCTCAGCTCCACCCGCTTGGCAAGGCTCTGCAGCTTCATCTGGATGGCGCGGGCCGTCAGTCCGTCGGCGGCCCACTTTGCTGCCTTCAGCACCAGATAGCCCTGCCCGGTGCAGATGTTCTGGCTGTCCACGACGCAGACATTCTCGAATTCGCCGGCGGCCAGCCGTGCATTCTGGAAGCAGGACGACAGCTTGCTGCTGACCGAAATATGGATCACAGCATCGTACTCTTTGGCAAACGGGGCAAAGAATTCCGTATATTCCACCAGATTGGCGGCGGCCGATTTGGGCATCTTGCCGCCCTGGTTCACATAAGCGAACACATCCGCCGGGTGGACGGTCACACCGTCCAGATAGCTGTCCTCTCCCATCAGGATGTGCATGGGCATCAGGGCGATGTCCCACTTCTTCAAAAGCTCTTCGGACAGGTCACAGGTGCTGTCCGCGGTGATCTTGATCTTCACGTCTTTTCTCCTTTTTGTTCGGTTCCTTTCAAAGCTGTTCCGTTTTATTGTATCACAAACGGTTCAAAGTTGTTAAGTATCTTGCGCCGATAAATGTAAATCTTTTATGAAACCGCCCTGTGCTTCGGGTTTCTTGTACACATCTCACAAATCTGCACAGGGATTTATAGTTCTTTCCGAAAATTCGGCTTTACCTGTTTATTTTATTCGCCAAAAATTATATAATAAGATGTATTCAAATGGTTTGGAATCGGTCTGCTCTGCGGCCGTTTATTTATTGGAGGTTTCCTTACTATGTTCATGTACACCGACTACAACCAGCATCTGCTGGACAATGTAAAAAAGATCCACTTCATCGGCTGCGGCGGCAGCGGCATGTATCCTCTGATCCAGATCCTGGCCGCCAAGGGCTACGAGATCTCCGGCAGTGATGTGCTGGACGGCAGCATCATCCGCTACGAGCGGGAGATGGGCGTGAAGGTCAGCCTGGGCCACAGCGCCGACAACATCATCGGTGTGGACATGGTGGTGTATTCCGCAGCCATCTCCAAGGACAATGTGGAGCTGTGTGCCGCTTCCTCCTACGGCATCCCCACCATCGAGCGCAGCGTGCTGCTGGGCTATGTGAGCCGTCTGTACAAGCAGAGCATCTGCGTGTCCGGCACCCACGGCAAGACCACCACTACTTCTATGATCACCACTGCACTGGAGCTGGCCGGCCGCGATCCCTCTGCCGTCATCGGCGGCAAGCTGCCCCTGATCAACGGCTACGGCAAGGCCGGCAAGGGCGATGACATCGTCATTGAGGCCTGCGAGTTCGCCGAGACCTTCCTCAAGCTCACCCCGTACCTGTCGGTGGTGCTGAACATCGACAACGACCATCTGGACTACTACGGCAGCATGGGCGAGCTGAAGTTTGCCTTCAAGCGCTTTGCCCTGATGACCCAGTTCATGATCTTTGCCAACGTCGACGACAAGAATACCATGGACGTCATGTATACGCTGGACCGCCGCGTGCGCACATTCGGCATCGAGAACGACGGCGACTATCAGGCTGTCAACGTGCAGGAATATAAGCCTGGCTTCTTCGAGTTCGATCTCAAGGAGTGGAGCAAGATCACCGGCCACATCCGCCTGTCCGTGCCGGGCCGCCACAACATCTACAATGCGCTGGCCATGTGCGCTGTGTGCCGTTTTGCGGGCCTGACCGTGGAGCAGTGTGCCGAGGCCGCCCTGAACTTCAAGGGTGCCGGCCGCCGCTTTGAGGTGTACGGCGAGTGCAACGGTGCACTGGTCATCGACGACTACGCCCACCACCCCACCGAGCTGCGCGCTACCCTGAACACCGCCAAGGAAATGGGCTACAAGCGCCTGATCGCCGTGCACCAGCCGTTTACATACAGCCGCACCAAGATGCTGTTCAACGACTTCGTGGACGTGCTGAAGATCCCCGACATCACCGTGCTGACCCCCATCATGGGCAGCCGTGAACCCAACGACCCCACCATCACCAGCGCCAAGCTGGCCGCCCAGATCCCCGGCTCCGTGCTGGTGGACAGCCTGCAGGCCGCTGCCGACTGGGTCAAGCAGAACGCACAGCCGGGCGACCTTGTCATCACCCTGGGCTGCGGCGACATCTACAAGGCCAGCAAGATGATGGTGGCCGACAACCAGTAAAGAATCTGCTATACAAAAAGAGGAACGACAGCTGTCGTTCCTCTTTTTTCGTTGATCCGGGTCAGTTCCGCGAGCACTTTTCCGCGTCGATGGCCAGCACGAACATCAGCACATAAAGCGCATCCTTCGGGTCGGTGATGTCCAGAACGTAGGTGTCCGTCCAGCGGAACGGTTCCTTGGACACGGCGGCCACCGTGCCGCCGTCCGGGCCGGTGATGGTATAGTCCCACTCGAACACATCGCCCTCCACATGCCAGCCGTTGAAGTCGATGTTGTACTTCGGCTTGAAGAAGGTCAGCTCCTTTTTCAGGGTGCCGATGCAGGTCTCGCCCTCGTACAGCTCAAACTTGGGCAGCCAGGTCAGGATCTCTTCCTTGACGGTTCCCAGCTCCTGCTGTTCTTCCGGGTCGTAGATCTTCAGGCAGTGCCCCCAGGACAGCTGCCCCTTGACCACATACACGGTGTTCTCGTTCTCGTCGTAAATGTCGTAGCTGTCAAACCAGCTGAATGCACGCTGTCTAAAAAGTAGTTTCATCTTCCTCACCTCACTCGGAATACGATTTGGGACGTCCTTTTCGTGCGATACTTCCGCTTTTTTCCATCATACCAGATTCTGCCTCATCGTGCAATCCCGAAGCAGCCCCGCCCGGAACATTCTCCGGGCGGGGCTGCCGTTTGCCGTTCAGTTTTCTACGATTCGGCATGTTTTGTCATTCTTTTTCGTTTTGTATTTCAGTGGCGTCTGCACTTCGGCACGGATCCTGCCCAGATAGGTGCGGGTCTGCTCCACACCGCCCAGAATGGCCTGCACCTGCTCCCGCTGTTCCGGCGTCAGGGCATCCTCTGCCAGCAGCTCCGCGTTGCCCTCCACGATGGTCAGCGGCGTTTTCAGCTTGTGGGAAAGCTGCAAAATCTGCTCCCGCTGCTGCTGTTCCATCTGCCACTGCTTCTGCAAGCTGCCGGTCAGTGCATCGCCCATGGTTTGCAGCGCCTGTAAAGCGCTCTCGTATTCCCGTACCTTCGCGCCGGAAAACACGGCACTGTCCAGCTCCTTCCGTGCCACCGCCTGCGCGGCGGCAGTCAGCTTTTCGGTCTCCCGGGTCAGAAAACGCCCGGTCCTGTGGGTGCTCCACACCACCGCCCCCACCAGCAGCAGAATGCCCAGAATGCAGTGCATGGTCTGCATATCCGGCAGTTTTCCCCGCAGTGCGGGGTCGGCGTAGGGCACGGCATAGTCAAATTGCAGCAGACAAACCGTTCCATCCTGCAATTTCGACGTCATGTAATACTGTGTGTAGCCAAAATGCCAGCGGGTTTTCCCCTGCCGGTTCTCCATTGCCCGCTGCAAATGCCCGGCGTCCATGTTGGTCGCCAGCACCTCGTTGCTGTCCGGCGCGGCAAACAGGGCGTACCGGCACAAGGAGTCCAGCTGGGTCTCATCAAAGGTAGCGGCAGTCATGCCCGGCAAAACCTCCTGTGCGGCCTTCTGGCAGGCCTGCGCGGCCTGATTGGCGGGCAGGAACAGCCCGCCGTTCTGGACCCACAGCATCAGCACCAGCAGCCACCCCACCGCGACCAGCAGGCAGGCCAGCGCCGTGCGCACCAGATATTGCAGCAGCACGCTGCGCAGAGAAATCAGTCTTCGCTTTTCCATCGGTACCCCACGCCCCATACGGTATTGAGCAGCTTTTCCGGCTCCGACACGCCTGCCGCCCGCAGCTTTGCCCGGATGTTCTTGATGTGCTGGGTCACGGCGGTGTCATCCGCTGTGCCGTCAATGCCAAAAACGGCCTCGTAAATTTGCTCCTTGGTAAAGGTCTGCCCGGCGTGCAGCGCCAGATACTCGCAGATGGCATATTCCGAGCGGGTCAAGGGCAGCACCGCCCCCTCCACCGCCGCGCTCCGGGCGGTCAGGTCAAAGGCTACGCCGCTGCGCACCATCCGGTGCGCCGGGGTGCGGCTCTGCCGTCGAAGATGTGCCGCCACCCGCGCCCGCAGCTCTGCCACCCGGAAGGGCTTGGACAAAAAGTCGTCTGCCCCGATGCCCAGCCCCTCCAGCACAGCCGCCTCGTCGGTGCGGGCACTCAGAAAGAGGATGGGCGCTTCGGTCAGGCTGCGGATGCGGCGGCACACCGCAAAGCCGTCCTCTCCGGGCATCATCACATCCAGCAGGATGCAGTCTGCCCAGCGGCAAAGCGCCTCGGTCAGTTCCCCGCCCGCCTGCCGCGTTTCTACCCGGTGTCCGTCCCGCTCCAAGGCGGTGCGGATCAGCTTGCAGAGCTCCAGATTGTCATCCAATGCCAGAATATTTGCCACAAGATCACCTCAGCACGTTATAAAGCAGGCAGGAAGCACCGTAAAGCAGATACACATGGGCCGGGTAGAACCAGTAGAACCACTGCTTGTGCCCGCTGCCGCGCTGCCCGTTGTACAGCAGCATCAGCAGCACCGCCGCCACCCCGAACCACTCGTAGTAAGCGGTAAACATCTGGGTCCACACAAAGCCATCCTGCCGGCAAGCCATCGCAAATGTCAGCGCAAAATCACACAGGAAAATCACCAGTGCCCATACCGTCAGCTGCACTTTGCGCCGTCCACGCAGGGCATACAGCAGCACGCCGCCCAGCAAAAAGCTCCAGCCGCCGTCCGTAATGCTGCTCCACATGGGCAGCGGGCTGGTGATGACAAATGCCACGACTGTCGAAGCGATGGGCATCTCCTGCACCCCTGGGAAAAGCAGCAGAAATACGACCACCACATAAGGCCAGCACAGCACAGCGGCTATCGCAGCAATGCCCTTTGCCAGCTTCTTCTCCCGCAGCCAGTCGATACCCTGCCAGACGATGCACAGCAGCATCAGGTCCTGGAAGATGGCGTTCTGGGGGTAGAAGCCGTCTCCACGCCGGAAGGCCTTGGCGTAGATCATAAAAAATTCCAGGGCCGCCATGGCCGCGCCAATAGCCCAGATGCGGATAAAATACCGCTCGCGGTCATGGGTGTGGGCAAAACCCTCCACCGTGCAGAACAAAAACAGCGGCGCACTGAGCCGCCCCAGCATATTGAACACCGTCGGGATGCAGCCGGTGAACTCGAAGAAATAATGAATGTGGTCCAGTACCATCAGCACCAGTGCAATGGTCTTGAGCTGGGTACCGTCCAGCCCTTTTTTCGTCAGTTTATCCATACAGAATCTCCTTTCTTTGTACATTCAGTGTAACAGGAAAATCTGTAGAAAGTATAAGGTTTTTCTTTATGATACTATTTTCTGCCCCAAAACGCAACAAAAAAGCTCTGAGACTTTCATCTCAGAGCTTTCTGTTCAAGTCGGCGACTACCTATTTTCACAAGCCGTTTCCAGCTAACTATCTTCGG
>OGGC01002216.1_pt1 | contig 10959 bp, 8 predicted proteins | sample 1571181 | NCBI WGS metagenome assembly OGGC01 (sample SAMEA2581930, study PRJEB24529) | metagenome | biome: Human gut stool | place: China | collected 2011 | reverse complement strand
AAAATTTCAGAATGCGTAAAAATGTACAAAACAAAGATAATATAAATAATGATAAAGCAAAAATATCAAAAGCGGCTAAAGCAAATGCGCAGCCTATAGAAAAAGAGAAAAAAAGAAAGCAAAAAAATTTCAGAATGCGTAAAAATGTACAAAACAAAGATAATATAAATAATGATAATACGAATAATAATACAAGCGGTGATAATAAAGAAAAAAAATCAAGTTTATTGTGTGGGATTAAAGCCAAGCTTATAATGACATCATTACTTCCAACCGTAGTTGGAATAGTGGTTGTACTTATTCTTGCTATTGTTAATATATCACAGGGAATGAATACAGAGGCGGTAAATGGTTTATCGTTACTTGGTCAGTCAACTAAGGCAAGCTATGATAATGAGTATACAGGTGACTGGCGTGTAGATAATAACGGCAATCTGTTTAAAGGAGATGTGAACCTGTCACAGAAGCAGGATGGAATAGATAAATTTACAAAAGATGGTGATGCAGACCTTGCAGTATTTATAGGCGTTGATTGTAAGCTTACATCACTCAGGGATTCTAATAACAAGAGAATGTTAAGTCTTAAGGCAGATGATAAAATATGGGAAGCTGTACAGAAAGGTAATACATATACAACCTCACATGTTGATATAGACGGAACAGATTATACAGGTGTATATATTCCATTGAAGAATTTTAGTGGAAGTGTTGTTGGTATGATGTTCTCCGGACAGCCAAGAACAGATATAACAACATTTATAATGCAGAAAATAATAGCACTTATATCTGTATCAGTAGTTGTTTTAATCGTTGTGATAGTAGTAGCCTCTATAATTTCAACAAAACTTGCTAATGCACTTGTTTCAGTTAATAATCTGTTTATCGCACTTGCAAATGGTGATTTGACAGTAGATGTTAATAAATCTATTCTTGCAAGAAAAGATGAAATAGGTCAGATGGCTCAATCTGTTCAGACACTTATAGATAAGCTTCAGGAAATAGTAGCTAATCTTCAGAATACTGCATCTGAGCTTCATAGGTCGGGTGAAGATATGACAAGCTCTGCAAATCAGTCAAGTAAAGCAACAGAAGAGATATCAAGTGCGGTTGAAGACATATCAAAGGGAGCTGTATCACAGGCAGAAGAGATCCAGAATGCTTCTGCACAGATTGCTAATATGGGAGAGCTTATAAGTGAAATAGTTGAAAAGGTAGCTAATCTTACTAAAGCAACAGATGCAATGGGCAGAGCAGGTGATACATCTATGAGTACCATGAGTGAGCTTTCAGATTCTAATGATCATACAACTGAATCTATTAATAATATAGCTAATCAGATTAATATAACAAATGAATCAGTTGGAAGAATAGGGGAAGCAGCAGCACTTATTACGAATATTGCTGATCAGACAAGTCTTTTAGCTCTTAATGCTTCTATAGAGTCAGCAAGAGCAGGAGAGGCAGGAAAAGGCTTTGCAGTAGTTGCATCAGAAATCCAGAAGCTGGCATCACAGTCAGATGAAGCGGCTGGAGAGATAAAAGAGATTATAGAAAAGCTTCAGTTAGAATCAGAAAAGACTGTAGAAGATATGAACAATACAAAGGTTCTTATACATGAGCAGATAGGAAAGCTTGATGCAACAAAGAACAGCTTTATAGATGTCAGTGATGGTATAGCAGTATCAAGAAATGAAACTGCAGTTATTGAGAATAATGCTGGTTCTTGTGATGAGGCAAGAAAGCAGATTAATGATGTTGTTTCTAATCTGTCGGCTATCTCAGAGGAAAATGCAGCCTCAGCCCAGCAGACGACAGCATCTATGCAGGAGCTTACAGCAACCATTAATATGCTTGCAGAAACAGCGAATGGTCTTATGACTGTATCAGAACAGCTTAACAATGAAGTAAAATTCTTTAAGGTTAAGTAAGTACTGTAGCAATACTGATACATCAGTCAGTAGCAAAATACATTTTGACACCGACATAATTAAAATAATTAATAATGGTTAATTATAAAAAAAGATTAGGCAGGAAACTTGTTTTATAAGTTATCCTGCCTCATCTTTTTATTTATCAGTTCTGTCTATAACTTCACCGGTATCTGGGTTAACGGATATTCCATTTACTTCCAGACGCTCATCAATCTGTATTACAAGACACTGTTTTCCATCAATCATACGTGTTTCAACAAGGTCGGTTTTATCCGGATTAATCTTTATTACAACATCCGGGGTTTTAACTTCAAACTTTCTTGATGGAGTTATATTAGCTGCTGCAAGTTTTCCGTTTTCTCCAGCTGCCATTTCAAAATGTTCTTCAAAATTAGTAAGGCGTTCACTGGCAACTCCGCTTTTTTCTAGTATTTCCTTAACCTCTGTTTTGTCGAGCATTACAGGTGCACTTGATACAGCCTTATGTTCTTCAATGACTTCATTTATGTTATCATGAATATTTTTAACAGTTTCGTAATTGCAATCTTCACCTAGAGTTTCTGTTACTAGATTATTGAATGTTTCCGTCTCATAATCCAGATGTCCCAATGGTCATTTGATACCACCAGATAGCAGGGAGAGGTACCTCGCAGCTAAGTACGGCATCAAGAAAATTTTGCTGAAAATCATCTGTATCCTTACTATGAAATAATATGCTTTCATCATCAGTACTACGATTGTTAAATGATGGAAACAGGAACGCTATATCAGGGTTATCAACTATATGGTTTTGTATCTGGTTATGAAATGCTTTATCATCCTCAAAATATCCGAGGCCGGGTTTTGAAAGAATGACAGGGCAGATACAGCATAATATATAGTTATATATCTCATCAGAAGCATCGTCCATTGCTATATTATCAGCAGTTACTCCAGGTATGTCATATGTCTGATTAACAATAAGTATAAGATAGTTGCCAGGATAATAATAATTAGCAATTATTTTATCATATAACTGGTTAAGTAGGTTTTCATCCTTAAGCTCACATTTTCTAAGTTCAAGAAGAAAATCCCTTGGCTGTTCTTTTCCATATGCATCAAGAGTGAATTTCATGTCAATCAGGTTTCTGCCAGGTGTTCCGGAAAGACATTTTCTTAAAATATCAAGATATTTATGACGTTCTTCTTCTGGCAGATTTAAAAATGTATCATTAAATGTAGTAACTTTATTTTTTTCACCATCAACATAGCAGCCACATAATCTTTGGATACCACAGTCTTCTATATTGAATTGTGATTTTATTTCATTTATTTCTTTTCTGGTCATATATAATAAGTACCTCCATTGTCATTTAATAAAAGAATAATGTACTGGTATTTTATCACATAATTCAACCAGTTACATTAAAAATATATTCTGAAAATTTGACAGGAACAAACAGATTGGTTGTAATTAGATGAATAAAAGATGAAAAAAGAAAAATCTTAAAGATGACAGAGGAATAGTTGTAATATTATAAGAATGAGATTATAATTAACTGGTAAATAATATGGTGATAATATTTTGAAACATGCTGAGCTTTATATCGTCATAATAAGCGGCGCAAGAATGGAGGTATATTATGAAAGTAGGAATTTTAACAAGTGGTGGAGATTGTCAGGCTTTGAATGCTGCTATGAGAGGTGTGGCAAAGAGTCTGTATAATAAAATACCAGATGTAAAGATATATGGTTTTCTTGATGGATATAAGGGACTTATTAATAATGATTATAAGCTTATGAATGTTGGTGATTTTTCTGGAATTCTAACAGTTGGTGGTACTATTCTTGGTACATCAAGAACTCCTTTTAAAAGAATAACAGAGCCTGATGAGAATGGAAAAGATAAGGTAGCATCCATGAAAAAGAATTATAAAGTACTTGGGCTTGATTGTCTTGTTATACTTGGAGGAAATGGAACACACAAGACAGCTAATCTGTTAAGTGAAGAGGGACTTAATGTTGTTACACTGCCAAAGACGATAGATAATGATCTTGTAGGAACAGATGTAAGCTTTGGATTTCAGTCAGCTGTGGATATTGCTACAGACACTATTGATTGTATACACACTACAGCTGCATCACATAGCAGGGTGTTTATAGTTGAACTTATGGGACATAAGACTGGATGGCTTACATTACATGCAGGTGTGGCAGGTGGTTCAGATGTCATTCTCATACCAGAGATTCCATATGATCTTGATAAGGTAGTTGAAGCTATTAATAAAAGAAGCAAGCAGAAAAAGCATTTTACAATACTTGCGGTAGCTGAAGGTATTATATCAAAGGAAGAACTTGAATTTAGCAAAAAGGAACTTAAAGAGATAAGAAAAAGAGAGCATTTTCCATCTGCAGCATATAGGATAGGTGCAGGTATTATGGAAAGAACAGGGCAGGAGGTAAGAGTTACTGTGCCAGGACATGTACAACGTGGGGGAAGTCCATGTGCATACGACAGAGTATTAGCATCAAGACTAGGAGCAAAGGCAGCGGAACTTATTATTAATAAAGAGTATGGATATATGGTGTGTGTTAGGGATAATCAGATAGATAAAACACCACTTAGGGAAGTAGCAGGCAGATTAAAAACAGTAGATCCTGACTCAGGTATTATCAAAGAAGCAAAGGCGATGGGAATATGTTTTGGAGATTAAATAATATTAAGAATGTCTTCAGTAATAAAAGAAAAGAAAAAAATGCAGATGAAAAAATAGATGTAGATAGAAAAATAAATGTAGAAAAAGAAATAAATGAAAATATACATTTTATTGGAGAAAATATGAATAAAAATAATGTAATAGAAGATGATAAATTATTAAATATAGTTATTGATGATTCTAAGGAAGCAGCTAATATGACCGAAGTATCAGATAGTATCCATAAAAAAATAAAGAATATTGAAGAAAAATATCGTAAAGATGGTAAAAGAATGCCATTTTTTGCAAACAGGGAGTTATCATGGCTGAAATTTAATGAAAGAGTCATAGATGAAGCTGATGATGAAAAAGTGCCATTATGTGAGAGACTTACATTTGTTTCAATATTCAACAGTAATCTTGATGAGTTTTATATGGTAAGAGTTGGCTCTCTGTATGATCAGATGCTTCTTGCAAAAAAGAATAAACAGGAGATGACTACAGGCTTCGACAATAAATCAATGATGACTGCAGAGCAGCAGCTGGATGCTGTATTTACGCACACAAGAGAATTATTACATAAAAAAGATAAGATATATACAAAGCTTATGTATGAGTTTGACAGACAGGGTGTTAAGCTTATCAGCTTTAATGATGTTGAATATTCTGATGCGGTATATCTTGAGAACTACTTTAACAAGTCAATACTTCCAATATTATCGCCTCAGGTTATAGGAAAGAAAAATCCGTTTCCATTTCTTAAGAATAAGGAAATATATGCAGTGGCTCTTCTTGGGTCAAAGAATAGCGATAAGATAGGACTTGTACCATGCAGCAACGGTATATTTGACAGACTTATACCTATACCATCAGATAGCAGAAAATATATGCTTGTTGAGGAACTTATACTGCATTTTCTTCCCAAAATATTCAAGAAATATAGTGTAAAAAGTAAATCACTTATAAGAATCATTAGAAATGCTGATATAGATATGGATGAAGCATTCTTTGATGAGGATATGGATTACAGGGATACTATGGAACAGCTTATAAAGGAGAGAAGAAGGCTGTGTCCTGTCAAGCTTGAGTATTCAAGAGTACTTGATGATAAAGTTATATCAGCTTTGTGTAACGAGCTGAAGCTTGACAAAAAGCAGGTGTTTTATTCTGAATCACCACTTGAAATGTCGTTCATATCAAAAATTCAGGATGATTTAAGAACAAGGAAAGAGCTTTTCTATGAAAGAAGGGTTCCACAGAATTCAAAATATATAGATATGAAGCAGCCTATTATAGACCAGATAGCTAAAAAGGATGTTTTATTAAGTTATCCATATGAGAGTATGCATCCTTTTATAAAACTTCTTAATGAAGCGGGTAGTGATGACAGGGTTTTGTCTATTAAGATGACTCTTTACAGGGTAGCCAAGAATTCGCAGATTGTAGAGGCGCTTATAGAAGCAGCAGAAAATGGTAAAGAGGTAGTTGTACTTGTTGAACTGAGGGCAAGATTTGATGAAGAGAATAATATTGAATGGTCAAGGCGTCTTGAAGAAGCCGGATGCAAGATTATATATGGAATAGATCATATAAAGGTTCATTCAAAGCTGTGTCTTATAACATATAAGGATGGTGAAGAATTCAAGTATATTACACACGTTGGAACAGGTAACTTCAACGAGAAAACAGCAAAATTATATACAGATCTTTCGCTTATTACATCTAATACTGATATTGCAAGGGAAACAGCAGATGTGTTTAATAATCTTGGGCTGGGTGATGTTGTTGAACATACAGAGCATCTTCTTGTTGCACCTAAGTGTCTTCAGAATAAAGTTATCAGTTTAATAGAAGCCGAGATTGATAAGGCTAAAAACGGTGATGAGGCATATATAGGTGTTAAGATTAATTCTCTTACAGATAAAACAATAATAGAAAAACTTGTTGAAGCATCTATGAGTGGTGTTAAGGTTGATATGATTATAAGAGGAATAAGCTGTATGAGAGCTGGAATAGAGGGTTATACAGACAATATTACAATTACAAGTATCGTAGGAAGATTCCTTGAACACTCACGTATATATATATTTGGCAAAGGTAATGATATGAAAATATACATATCATCAGCTGATTTTATGACAAGAAATACTATCAGGCGTGTTGAAGTCGCAGCACCAGTTTATGATGAAGAGATAAAAGAGAGACTTCTTCGTATGTTTAATACTATGTTGTCAGATAATGTTAAGGCAAGAGTTATGGCATCAGATGGAAACTATTATAGAAAAGATGTAAATGATAAAGAAACAAGAATCAATTCACAGGAATATTTCTATGATGAGGCTATAAAGAAAGCACAGCAGAATATAATAAAATAATAAAATACTATAAAATCCTCAATATCTGCTTGAATTTATTTTTGTTTTTGATAAACTTTATAGGTATGTTAAATAATAGACACATAAGTAAAGGATGGCATATATGAAACCCATGATATTATTTCATAATTTTTTTGGACATCTGAGTACTATAAATCATCATAAATATCAGGTAATGAAAAATTGTTTCAGGGTAGGACTTTATAAGCAGGAATAAACTCCGTCGGACTGTACTTTATAAGCAGGGCTTGCTGCATGATTTATCAAAGTACAGTCCGACGGAGTTTATTCCTGGTGTAAAATATTTTCAAGGCAACAGAAGTCCGAATAATGCACAAAGAGAGGCAGAGGGCTGTTCTACGGCATGGCTTCATCATAAAGGACGTAATAAGCACCACTATGAATACTGGATAGATTATCCGGCTAAAGGCGGTAATGGGAGTCTTATAGGGATGGAAATGCCAGTGAATTATGTAGTAGAGATGTTTTGCGACAGAGTAGCGGCAAGTAAGATATACAATAAGGAAAAATATAAGGATTCAGATTCATTAGAGTATTTTAAGAGGGGAATGGATCATTATATAATTCATCCAAAGACTAAAGAGTTGCTTTATAGTCTTCTTGTTATGCTATCTGAAAAAGGTGAAGACTATACCTTTGCTTATATAAGGAAGTATGTATTAAAATAATATGATGAATATACAGTGATTATTTAATAAGATTGCAGTCTGCAGATAATCTGTGGACTGCTTTTTTAATAATTTTATTTTATGAAACCGGGGTTCCAAGGTCTTTCACCCACCTATGAGCAAGCTCATGTGGGTTTAGACCTTTTGACCATGATATCACATTATATATTATACATTAGATTGATTATTATGATGATTATGTGTTAATATATAGTGCGGATTAATCCTGATTACCCAAGGATATATAGGATTAGTTATTCTGTTAAAATGTGCTTATGACACATGATTTATATAAAGATAAGAATGAACGGAGGACGATGATGTTAGAGCTTAATCATGTCGGATATACCACAGAGGATGGTATGGAGATATTACATGATATTACTTTAAAAATCGATGAGAGATTTGTAGCGGTTACTGGACCTAATGGAGGCGGTAAATCCACACTTGCAAAGGTTATAGCTGGTATATATCAGCCTACAAAAGGAAGTATTCTTCTTGATGGTGTTGATATTACTAATATGAGTATAACAGACAGAGCAAAGGAAGGTATAAGCTTTGCATTCCAGCAGCCTGTCAGATTCAAGGGCTTAAAGGTAAAAGATTTATTGAAGCTGGCAGCTGGCAATGGGGCTAAATACAACGATTTAAAAGGTTATCTTAAAGAAGTTGGACTTAATGCAGAAGATTATATTAACAGAGAACTCAACAGCAGCCTTTCAGGTGGAGAGTTGAAAAGAATAGAAATAGCAATGATAAGAGCAAGAGGAACCAAGCTGTCATTGTTTGATGAACCAGAGGCAGGAATTGATCTTTGGAGTTTCCAGAACCTTATTAAGGTGTTTGAAGAAATGCATGAAACTAATCATGGAAGTATCATAATAATAAGCCATCAGGAAAGAATACTTGATATAGCTGATAAGATAGTTGTTATAAAAGATGGAAATATAGATAAATATGGCGATAAGGATGATATACTTCCACAGTTACTTGAAGGAACTGGATCACCAGTTTAAATGTATATCAGATGCGAGTGTCAGAATTCATTTTTACACTTGCATGTTAATTAGGAAGCTGGTAACAAAATTTATATTGTAGTAAGGAAAGGATACCATATAAATGGATGCAATAGAAAAAAATCTTTTACATGAGGTTGCAGAGCTTGATGCACTTCCTGTAGGAGCGTATAATATCAGGGCAAACGGAAAATCTGAGGCACGTAATACAACTGCTAATATAGATATAGTGACTAAAGAAGATAAACCAGGAATAGATATATATATTAAGCCTGGTACTAAAAATGAGAGTGTGCATATTCCAGTCATAATAAGCCAGACAGGTCTTAAGGACCTTGTATACAATGATTTTCATATAGGAGAGGATGCAGATGTTACTATAATTGCAGGTTGTGGCATACATAACTGTGGTGATGAAACATCAACTCATGATGGGATTCATACATTCTATGTTGGAAAGAATGCTAAATTAAGATATATAGAGAAACATTATGGTGAAGGTGAAGGACGTGGAAAGCGTCTTATGAATCCTACAACTATAGTACATCTGGAAGATGGAGCAGTTATGGATATGGAGACTTCACAGATATCAGGAATTGATGACACATTTAGAGAGACAAGTGGTGATATGGCTGCTGGCTCTAAGCTTACTATTCATGAAAATATAATGACTACAGGTGAGCAGCATGCTAAGACTGAGTTTAATATGGATGTTAACGGTGAGGATGCATCAGTAGATGTTGTATCAAGAAGTGTAGCCAGAAATAACAGTTATCAGGAATTCGTCAGCAGAATAAATGGTAATACACGTTGTGCCGGACACAGCTCATGTGATGCTATTATTATGGATAATGCATGTGTCACAGCAAGTCCACAGCTTAAGGCAAACAGTGTGGATGCAAGTCTTATACATGAGGCAGCCATAGGAAAGATAGCAGGTGATCAGTTAATAAAGCTTATGACTCTTGGACTTACAGAGCAGGAGGCTGAGGAGCAGATCGTTAACGGTTTCTTAAGTTAGTACATCGTTTGGTAAATAACTATACCAATCGCGCAGGATGCGGATTTGCAGGCAAATGAATGGTGTAGTTATTTCGCGATGTACTAGTTAACAAAGGGGCAGAAGACACAGGCTTTGATACCTACGGATTGTTTTGTGTTACGCATTACCACAATCCTGTCCATTATATTTATATAACAGATAATATCAGTTACTGTCCTGGGAGATTTAATCCAACATTAAGAGTTGAATCATACCTAGGACAGTATTTTTTATGTCTTATTTATATATGGTGGTGTTTTTAATATCCGGTTAATATAGGACAATAATTTTTATATATGGGTAATTGACATTTTGCAGCTTGTGGGGTAGCCTAATAAGAAAGATAGCAGTTTCGATAATTAAGATAAATTGGGAGTATGTATACATGGGTGTAGAAGAATTTTTTAAGCAGGAAGAAGAAAGATTTATAAGGGATAATCTGATGTCAGATGAAGTACTTGACTTTATAAGGGAGAATACACTTCCTTTTAACCAGCTTATGGCATATTACAGATGCGCTATTATGGAGGTAGAAACTAAGTTTAAGGTACTTAATGAGCAGTTTTCATTGCAGTATGACAGGAATCCGATAGAATCGATTAAGACAAGAATAAAGTCAACAGAGGGGATAATCAAGAAAGCTAATAAGAAAAAAATTCCATTTACTATGCAGGCAATAGAAGAAAATATAAGAGATATAGCAGGTATAAGAGTTATCTGTTCATTTTCAGAGGATATATATATGCTTGCGGATTGTCTGCTTAAGCAGGATGATATAAGACTTGTTGAGATGAAGGATTATATTAAACATCCAAAGGAAAGTGGATACAGAAGTCTTCATGTTATTATAGAAATACCAATATTCTTACAGAATGAAAAACGTTATATGAAGGTAGAGGTACAGCTTAGAACTATTGCGATGGACTTTTGGGCAAGTGTTGAACACAAGTTAAGATATAAAAAGAACATACCTGATAGTGAGGCAGAGACACTTGCAGTAGAACTATCCAGTTATGCAGACCAGCTTGCTGAGCTTGATAATAAAATGGAACAGATTAAGAAACGTATAGTCGAAGCAGAAAAGCAGGCTGAACCGGCTGGAGAAAGAAAAAGACCTATAACAACAATAGGCAGCACGATTATAAAGAACAGGTTGAATGGGTTGATAAAGTAGGAATATTGTTGTTTAATTGAATATTAGTTGGTGACGAACGGACGACAAATATAAGCT
>OGGC01002206.1_pt1 | contig 11013 bp, 10 predicted proteins | sample 1571181 | NCBI WGS metagenome assembly OGGC01 (sample SAMEA2581930, study PRJEB24529) | metagenome | biome: Human gut stool | place: China | collected 2011 | reverse complement strand
CGTGAAAATAGGTAGTCGCCGACTTGAACAAAAAACGCTTTGAGAGAAATCTCAAAGCGTTTTTTCTTGTCGGAAAATCAATAATTGAAATTCAAGGTACGATGCGATAGAATGAAAAGGGCAGGTGAAGAGAATATGGCATATGGAAAATCTATTGAGCTATTTTTGGTGAACGGATCGCCAGACAGCATTATAACGGCAGAGCTTTCGAACTGGAACGGTAAAGCAATAAAAATTCCAAGGATTGACGTTCCGTCCTGTACGAGAAATGATATTATGCAGGCGGGCGTTTATTTCTTATTTTGCAAAGAGGATGATGGAACAGAAGCTGTATACATTGGTGAAGCGGAAAATGTAAAAGAAAGACTTGTACAGCATATCCGTGATTATCAAGCCGAAAAAGAAAAGTATTACTGGACTACAGCTGTGATTTTTGTTGGTCGGGATTTGAATAAAGCATTGATACGGTATCTTGAAAATCGCTTTGTTGAAATTGCGAGAAATTGTAAACGCTATGAGGTTCTTACAAAAAATACATATCGCAATACTGTGATGAAAGAATCTCAAATTGCTGTAATGGAAGAATTTATTGACAATGTGAAAATTCTGATTAGTGCATTGGGATATAAGGTTTTGGAAGCTGTTTTAAATACACCTACGCAAAATGATTCTTTGCTTGATGATGAAATGTTGAGCATTGAAATTGGAAATGTTAAAGCAAATGGTAAAGTGACAACGGAAGGTTTCGTTGTGCTGAAAGGTGCAACAGTAAATGAAAAAACATCCGACAAATCTTTGACCGCGGGTGCAGTGAAGTTGCGAGAAAAGTATTTTCAGGATGGGCATGTAAAAGATTTAGTACTGACAGATGATATCCTTTTTTCGAGTTCTTCGGCGGCAGCTGATTTCCTTTTAGGGTATAGTGTGAGTGGGCCCAGAACATGGAAAACAACGGATGGAAGAGCATTAAAAGACCTCGAAGCAAGTACAGTTTAAGATATTGGAGAAGTCGGCAGGCATTGTGAGGTGTTATTGTATCTTCCCAATGACAGACAATCATAAAAAGCGGCCCCGCCGCGTTGAGCATTCAACGTGACGGGGCCGCATATTTTATTGGCTGGACTTTACTTATTATCAGCCACCATCATCTTGCTGGCCTTGTAGATGTCGCCGCAGCCGAGGGTGATGACCAGATCGCCCTCCCGGGCGTTCTGCTTGACCCACTCGGCGGCCTCCTCCAGACTGTTCACCAGAACAGAGCCGGGAATCTGAGCGGCCAGTTTTGCACTGGTAATGGTGGGATCGTTGGGCTCACGGCTGCCCATGATCGGGGTCAGCACAGTGATATCGGGGATCTTGAGCACATCCACAAAGTCGTTGAACAGCATCTTGGTGCGGCTGTATGTAAACGGCTGGTGGACGGCGATCAGACGCTTGTAGCCCATCTCCTTGGCAGTGTTCAGGGTAGCGCGCAGCTCGGTGGGATGATGCGCATAATCGTCCACCACCAGAGCGCCGTTACACTCGCCGTAAACCTCAAAGCGGCGGCCAGCGCCCTTGAAATTCAGGGCTGCATCGGCGCACTGCTCCACGGTCAGGCCGATGAAGCGGCAGACGGCGCACATGGCAAGCGCATTGTAAATGTTGTGGTAGCCGGGCACAGCCAGACGGATATGGCCGGTGACCTTGTTCCACTCCTTCAGGTCGAACTCAAAGAAGCCGGGCTTGTATTCATTCACGTTCAATGCCTGATAATCGCCGTCGTTCTGGATGCCGAAGGTGCGCACGCGGCGGTCCAGCGTGTACATGACATCCATGGTGTTCTTGTCGTCGGCGTTGGCAAAGATCATGAACTTGGTCATCAGGGCAAAGCGCTTGAAGGCAAATTTCAGTTCGCCCATGCTGCCGTAGTAATCCAGATGGTCGTTGTCGATGTTCAGCACAACGGACAGGTACGGGGTCAGTTTCAGGAAGGTCTCGGCAAACTCACAGGACTCAATTACGATATCGTCGCCCTTGCCGGCCTTGCCGTAGCCATTGATCAGCGGAAGCTTGCCGCCGATGACGGCAGACGGGTCGCGGCCTGCCAACTCCAGCGCAGTGGTGATCATGGAAGTGGTGGTGGTTTTTCCGTGAGTGCCGGAGACGCAGATGCTCTGTTTGTACAGGCGGCTCACGTAACCCAACAGAACGCTGCGCTCGATGGTGGGGATGCCGTAGGAGGCAGCGGCATTCAGCTCCACGTTATCTTTGGAAATGGCGGCAGAGTAGACCACCATGTCGGTGCCGATCACATTATCGGCGCTGTGACCCAGGCTGACCTTGACACCCATCTCACGCTCGTAGCGGATGATGCTGCCATCCAGCACATCGCTGCCGGAGATCTCGTAGCCTTTTGCGGCAAGGATCTGGATGAGCGGATACATGCCGCTGCCGCCGCAGCCGATGAAGTGGATCTTTTTTACATTGTCCAGCAGGTGCTGGTTGTAATCGGTGTACATGAACATATAAGGCAACCTCCAAATAAATAACGGCCGCAGAGCAGACCGATTCAATCCATTCTATTAGGATACATCTTATTATATAATTTTTGGCGGACAAAATAAACAGGTAAACCCGAATTTTCGGAAAGAACCATAAATCCAATTCGGAATTTGTGATAAGTGTACAAGAAAACCGAAACCGGGAACTGCTTCATAAAAGATTTACATTTGCCTTTCCAAAATACTTAACAACTTTGAATCATCTGTGGTAAAATAGAAAAGGACAATTTTTTTGAGGGATCATAGGCGCGACCGACAGAGGATGCAGAACGGTTTTATAAAAGGAGAAATAACATGAGAATCAAGATCACAGCGGACAGCACCTGCGACCTGTCCGAAGAGCTTTTGGCACAGTGGGACATTGCCCTGATGCCCATGCACATTCTGATGGGCGAGGACAGCTATCTGGACGGCGTAACGATCCACCCGGCAGATGTGTTTGCCTATGTGAATGCGGGTGGCAAAATGCCCAAATCCGCCGCTGCAAATCTGGTGGAATATACCGATTTTTTTGAGCCGTTTGCCAAAGAGTGCGATGCGGTGATCCATATTTCGGTCAGCAGCAAGCTTTCGTCCTGCTTCCAGAATGCGAAGCTGGCGGCAGGCGAATTCGAGAATGTCTATGTGGTGGACAGTCAGAATATCTGTACGGGGCAGGGCTATCTGGTGCTAAAAGCGGCCAAGTGGGCTGCAGATGGCCTGACTCCCCGCAACATTACGATGCGTCTACAGAGCCTTGCCAAACGGGTAGAGCTGAGCTTTGTACTGGACCGGCTGGACTTTATGGCCAAGAGCGGCCGCTGCTCCGGTGTGCTGGCCTTCGGGGCAAACCTGCTGGGCATCAAGCCCGCACTGGAAGTGATCGACGGCGAACTGAAGGTAGTCAAAAAATACCGCGGCAGCCTGCCCATCTGCGTGGGCAAGTACATCACCGACCGTCTGGTGGAACGCGACGACATCGAGGACAGCCTTGTGTTCATCTCCTCCTGCCAGCCGAAGCCCGGCTGCATGGACGCAGTGAAGGCGGGGCTGAAGAAATACGCCAGCTTTAAGGAATGCCACGAGACAGACATCGGCACCACCATCGGCGGCTATTCCGGCCCGGGTACCATTGGCATCGTGTTTGCACGGAAGGAAAAATAAAAAGTGGCTGTTGCACATGCGACAGCCACTTTTTCTCACTGGGAGCGGCGTTTTAGAATTTCATCCAGAATGGCATCGGCCACATCGGCCTTGCTCATCAGCGGCAGCTCACGGGTGCCGTCCGGGGTAATGAGGGTGACTACATTGGTGTCCACACCAAAACCGGCACCGGCCACTTTCAGGTTGTTGGCAACCACCATGTCCAGATTCTTTTTGGTCAGCTTTGTAGAGGAGTTTTCCACAAGATCGCGGGTCTCCATGGAAAAACCGCACAGGAACTGGTGGGTCTTTTTGGGGCCGATGGTGCCCAGAATATCCGGCGTGCGTTCCAGAGGGATGGACATGTCGCCGTCCTTTTTTTTGATCTTGTCGTTTGCCACGGCAGCGGGGCGGTAGTCGGCCACGGCAGCGGCCATAATGAGCACATCCGCAGCATCAAAGCGGCTGGTGACGGCTTCGTACATCTGCTGAGCAGTGGTCACGGGCACATCGGTGGTAAACTTGACCGGCTGCAGGGCAGTCTCGCCGTGGATAAGGGTGACATCCGCGCCGCGCATGGCGGCAGCCCGGGCAATGGCATAGCCCATCTTGCCGGTGGAATGGTTGGTGAGGTAGCGCACCGGGTCCAGCGGCTCCTGCGTGGGGCCGGCGGTGACGGCAATGCGCAGACCGGCAAGATCTTTGGGCCGGGCAATGGCATGCAGGATATACTCGATCAGAACATCTTCCTTAGGCAGACGGCCGCTGCCAACATCCTTGCAGGCCAGCACGCCGCTCTCGGAGGGGATCACCGTGAAGCCGTAGCGTTCCAGCGTGGCGATATTATCCTGCGTGATGGGGTTTTCCAGCATGCCGGTATTCATGGCCGGAGAAACGAGCTTGGGGCACTTTGCAGCCAACACTGTGGTGGTGAGCATATCGTCGGCAATGCCGTGGGCCATCTTGGCGATGACGTTGGCAGTGGCCGGTGCTACAAGGATCACATCTGCCTTTTTGGCCAGCGAGATATGGGTGACATCAAACTTGAAATCGCGGTCAAAGGTGTCCACCATGCATTTGTGGCCGGTGAGGGTCTCAAAGGTGAGAGGAGTGATGAACTGGGTGGCGTTCCGGGTCATAATGACCTCCACATCGGCTCCCAGCTTGCGCAGTGCGCTGGCCACGTTGGCCATTTTATAGGCGGCAATGCCGCCGCTTACGCCCAGAAGGACGCATTTTCCGTTCAGATCCATTGGTAAAACCTCCTGCAAAAACATACTGTTTCCACATATCTTCCTTTAGTATAATGCAAAAGTTCCGCCAGCACAACAAAATCTTTGTACGGGCTTGTAACTGGGGACAAAATGCGGTAAAATACAGCTTGACAAAGAATAGACAGACTGCGGTGAGGGGCAGGCCATCGGGGAACTTTCTCCGCCGTCCTGCCGGATACTGCCGCGTTATAAAGGGAAAACAGAATTATGATCTTAGCCATTGATATAGGCAACACCACCGTCGCCCTTGGGGGCATTCGGGACGGACGTGTATGCTTTGTGGCGCGCATGGACACGGTGCGCACCCGCACGGCTGCAGAATATCGTGTCGAAATGGATAAAATTTTTGCGCACCGCCGCCATCCTGAGCGCCCCATGCGCTTTGAGGGCGCTGTGCTCACCAGCGTGGTGCCCCAGATCACCGGGGCACTGGCTGAGTGCGCCCGCCATTATACGGGCAGGAAGCCGGTCATCGTCTCGCCGGAGATCCGAACCGGACTGACCATGGGGGTGGAGGAACCCCACGCCGTGGGCAAGGATCGCCTTGTGGATGCGGCTTATGCGGCGGCAAATTTTCCGCTGCCGGTGGTCACGGTGGATCTTGGCACTGCCACGACCTTTAATGTGGTGGACGAGAACCGCGTGTTCCGGGGCGGTGTCATCTGCCCGGGGCTTTCCACCGGGCTGCGGGCACTGGGCGACCGCTGTGCCCAGCTGCCGCAGGTGCATCTTGGCTCGCCCAAAAGTGCCATTGGCACCAACACCGAAAAATGCATGCTGTCCGGCTCCGTGATGGGCACGGCTGTGCTCATTGACGGCATGGTGCAGCGCATTGAGGAAGAGCTGGGCCGTCCGGCCACTCTGGTGGTAACAGGAGGGCTGGCAAAGTATGTGACACCGCTGTGCCGCCACCCGCTGGCCTACGACCCGGAGCTGCTGATGAAGGGACTTGCCCTTTTGTACCAGCTCAATGCGTCCCAGCCGCAGCACCACAGTGCGGGCGGCGGCAGGCACTATGGCCGGCAGAACCAGCACGGCCATGCAAAACAGCGCACCTACCCCAAAAAGCGCACCCGCCGCGAGCCGGAAGCGCTGGTAGGCTGACCAACGACAGGATGGGGAGAAAAATCAGATGAAATTAGGCATTCTTGGCACGGGCAAGATCGTGCGGGAATTTTTGCCATGGCTTGCAGAGCACACGCCTTTTACGGTGCAGGCCATCTGCAGCACCGAGCGCAGCGCCGAGCTGGCTCAGAGCCTTTGCGGCCAATACGGCGTGCCGCAGCACACCACCAATTTTCTGGAACTGCTGCAGTGGGTGGATGTGGTGTACATTGCAGTGCCGAACCTGCAGCATGTGCGCTATGCCCGCGTGGCGCTGGAAGCAGGCAAACATGTGATTGTGGAAAAGCCGCTGGCACCCACGGCGGCCCAGACGGAAGAACTGGTAAATCTGGCACGGCACAAAAAGGTGTTCCTGTTTGAAGCCATCACCACCCAGTACCTTGAAAACTACGCAAAGATCCGGGAGCTGCTGCCCCGCATTGGCACCGTGAAGCTGGTACAGTGCAATTTCAGCCAGTATTCCAGCCGGTACGATGCCTTCTGTGCAGGCGATGTGCAGCCTGCCTTTGACCCGGCCTGTGCCGGCGGCGCCCTGATGGATCTTGGCGTATATAATGTAAGCTACATCGTGGGCCTGTTCGGGGAGCCGAATCAGGCCAAATATACCGCCAACATGGAGCGCGGCATCGACACCAGCGGCATCCTGACCATGGATTACAGCGGCTTCAAGGCCGTGAGCATCGCCGCCAAGGACTGCGCGGCCCCGGCCCGGTACATCATTCAGGGCACGAAGGGCTATATCATGCAGAAGTCCACCGCCAACTGCTGCGGCGGCATCACCTTCCACCCTAACGAGGGCAAGGAAGAGCACTATAACCTGAATGGCGGCAGGCCCCGGCAGGCGGCAGAGTTTGAAGCCTTTGCCCGTGCGCTGGAGAGCGGAGATCAGGAGCTGTGCGGCCGGATGCAGGATACCACCATCGCGGTGAGCCGTGTGCTCACGGTGGCCCGCCGCAATGCGGGCATCCGCTTCCCGTGCGACCACTGACCCCCAAAACAGCCATTTCCATTGGAACACGCCCTGACAAAACGCGCTCCAAATTATTTGAATATTTACTTTAAAACCCGCATAGAGCGGGCAGGTTTGCGCCGTATCCGACGTATAGGGCGGAACGGCAGCAGGAGGAAAACGGAATATGAAAAATACGAAAACTCTTACCCGTGTGGCGCTGCTGGTTGCCATTGAGCTGGTCATGAAGATGGTGGGTCTGGGCAGTGTGCCTGTGGGCCCGCTGTACATGAGCTTCCTGACTCTTCCCATTGCAGTGGGTGCCATCACCATGGGCCCCGCTGTGGGCGCATTGCTGGGCGGTGTGTTCGGCGCAGTGAGCTTCTACGATGCCATCACCGGTGCTTCCGCCATGACCGGCGCACTGTTTCAGGTGAGCCCCGTCAACACCTTTATCCTGTGCGTGGGTATGCGCGTGCTGATGGGCCTGTGCTGCGGCCTGATCTTCAGCAGCCTGAAGCGCTTTGACAAGCCCGGCACATGGAGCTACATCGTCAGCGCCATGAGCGCCCCGTTCCTGAACACGGTGTTCTTCATGGGCTGGATCGTGCTGGCCTTCTACGGCTGTGACTACGTGCAGAACCTCGTGTCCGTCAAGGGCGCTGCGAACCCCTTCATGTTCGTGGTGCTGCTGGTCGGCGTGCAGGGCGTGGCCGAGTTCCTTGTCTCTGGCATTCTGGGCGGCATCGTAGCCCGTGCTGTGGCAAAGTTCGTAAAATAAAAGATGTGCCGGATGTCAGGGCGGCGCATTCTATAATCGTGATAAAAAACTCCTCCGGCGAAAGCTGGAGGAGTTTTTTCACAACAAATATTTCTCCTGCATAGGATGGCCCACGAGCAGGCAAAGGGGGATGCGGCATGGAAGCGAAAAAGCTGTTTGCGGTGGTGGGCACCGATGCCCGGCAGGCGGCGGCAGGCCGGGTGCTGGAACGGGCAGGTTATGCGGTGGGCGGAGCCGAACAGGTTGCACTGGCAGATTATATCCTGCTGCCTCTGCCGCTGGATGCGGCCCGCACCCCGCTGGCAGAGCTGCTGCGGGCCGCAAAGCCCGGTGCGGTGGCACTGGGCGGCAGGCTCTCAGTTCAGGCAAAGGCCATCGCACAGGAAGCTGGCGTGGAGCTGGTGGATTACTTTGCCCGACCGGAGCTGACGGTGTACAATGCCATCCCTACGGCGGAGGGCTGCATTGGCATCCTGCTGGCCGAGCGCACCCGTACCCTGTGGGGCACAAACCTTCTGCTGCTGGGCTTTGGCCCGGTGGGGCAGGCGCTGGGGGCGCGGCTGGCGGCACTGGGGGCAAATGTGACTGTCTGTGCCCGGCGCGCCGAACAGCGTGCGCTGGCCGAGAGCCTTGGTCTGCGGGGGGCAGAGCTTGCCCGGCTGGCCGCGCTGGCTCCGGCCTTTGATACGGTGGTGAACACCATCCCGGCCCCGGTGCTGACCGAGCCGGTGCTGACGGCTCTGCGGCCCGGCAGCCTGATCGTGGATCTGGCATCAAAGCCCGGCGGCACCGACTTTGCTGCGGCGCAGCGGCTGGGCTGCAAGGCCATCCATGCGCTCAGCCTGCCCGCCGCCTGTGCGCCGGACACGGCCGGGGAAGCGGTGGCGCGCACCGTGCTGACCATTTTGCGGGAGCGGGAGGAATGCACATGACCACACAGAAAAGGGGAAGCGCCGCATTTGCAGTGTGCGGCAGCTTCTGCACGCTGGAAACGGCATTGGAAGCAGCGCGGATGCTGACGCTGCAGGGCTGGGATCTGCTGCCCATCATGAGCTTTGCCGCAAAGCAGGATACCCGCTTTGGCACCGGGCAGTTCTGGCAGGAACGGCTGGAAGCCCTTACCAGCCATGCAGTGCTGGACACATTGCAGGCCGTGGAGCCGCTTGGCCCTAAAAAGCTGGCCAGTGCACTGGTGATCGCGCCCTGCACCGGGGCCACGCTGGCACGGCTGGCGGAGGGCCTTTCCGATACGCCGGTAACGCTGGCGGCAAAAAGCCTTTTGCGGGTGGGATGCCCGGTGGTGGTGGGCGTTTCCACAAACGACGGGCTGGGCGCATCGGGGGAGAACATGGCCCGGCTCTACCAGCGCAAGCACTACTATTTTGTGCCCTACGGGCAGGATGACCCCACCCACAAACCCAACAGCCTGAAGGCGGACTTTGCCCGTCTGCCCGCTGCACTGGACGCTGCGCTGGCCGGGCGGCAGCTGCAGCCGGTGCTGCTGGGAAATCACGACGCGTGAATGTCTTTTCAGCCGGGGCAAAGTGTGGTATACTATTATCTGATGCTTTGCCGGTGCAGTACGACGGGCAGAAAAAAGCTCAATGGAGAAAAACCAGATGAAAAAACTGACAGCGGCGCTGTGCGTTGTGCTGCTTATGATCTGCGTGTTCGTGCCGGGGGCAGCGGCGGCTGGCCCTGCCCTTGGTGCCACCCGCGCTTACTGCATCATCGATGCAGACACCGGCCTTGTGCTGGCACAGCAGAATATGAACGAAGAGCTGCACCCGGCATCCATCACCAAGGTGATGACGCTGGGCCTTGCCTGCGAAAAGGCGCAGGGAAACTGGGATGATATAAAGCTCACCGTGACCCACGAGGATGTTTACTCGCTGGCGGGCACCGATTCCAGTCACATTGCCCTGCGCGAGGGCGAAGAAGTGCCCCTGACCGATGCACTGTATGCCACCCAGATGGCCAGCGCCAACGACGGCGCGAACCTGCTGGCCGAATATGTGGGAGAGGGCACCATCGCGGACGGCGTGGAGAAGATGAACGCAAAGGTGAAGGAACTGGGCCTTGCGCACACCCACTTTGCAAACCCTCACGGCATCAGCGACGAGGACCACTACACCAGCTGCTACGATATGGCGCAGATCCTGCGCTGGGCACTGGAGCAGCCGGGCTTTGAGCAGGTGTTCACCCGCAATGAGATGTACACCATGGACCCCACCAACATCCAGCCCGTGACCCGCTACTTTTCCCAGCAGGACAAAATGCGCATTGGCTCCAGCCGGTACTACATCTCGTCCATTCTGGGTTCCAAGCTCGGTTATACCAACACGGCCCGCTACAGCTACGCCTGTCTGGCGGAGCAGAACGGCGTCCGGCTCATCTGCGTGACCATGCAGAGTGAGCTGAGCACCGATAAATACAACGATATGCGCACCCTGCTGGATTATGCGTTCAGCACCTTTACCGGCTACACCGACCTGCCCGCGCAGGGCATCACAGCACCGCTGAGCGTGGTGGGCGGCGGCGGGAGCCTTGGCACCGTGACCGTCTCCGACCCTGGCGTGCGGCTGCTGCTGGCCAACGGCCTGACTGCCGACGATGTGGAGGTGACGCTGGAACTGCCGGAAAGCTATGTCCTTGGCTCCGACCCGGAGGTGTACGCTGTGTACACCGTCCACGGCGGCGAAAAGCAGGAGAGCACCAGCGTGCGTGTGGATGCGGAAATTTCCGGCCTGCCTGAACTGCTGGAGAACAGCACCGGTCAGGAGCTGGAAGCGGCCAAGGCGGTAAAGCCCCAAAGCCATGCATTCTGGCTGTTGGGCATCTCGCTGGGGTCCACCGCAGCGGCAGCGCTGGTGACCTTTCTGGTGGTGCGGTTCATCACTTGGCGGAAGAAACGCCGCAGAACGCGCACGGAACAGGGACAGACCCGCCGCGGCAAATAAGCGCAAAAGCCTGCGTCGAACAGACTTTTCCAGATAAAACAAACATGCTTCACAAAAAGAGAGGTACAAAATATGGGCAAGTTTACGTTTACTCAGACCGAGATCCCCGGTGTTGTGGTCATTGAGCCGCAGGTGTTCGGCGACGACCGCGGTTATTTTATGGAGACCTATCAGAAGGATCAGTTTGCCGAAGCCGGCATCGATAAGGAATTCGTGCAGGACAACCAGAGCCGCTCCACCCGCGGCGTGCTGCGCGGCC
>OGGC01002205.1_pt1 | contig 11014 bp, 9 predicted proteins | sample 1571181 | NCBI WGS metagenome assembly OGGC01 (sample SAMEA2581930, study PRJEB24529) | metagenome | biome: Human gut stool | place: China | collected 2011 | reverse complement strand
CTAAGCGTGAAGCCGACCCAAAGATAAGATATCCCACTGATTTGATCAGGTAAGATCCCTTGAAGACTACAAGGTTGATAGGCACAATGTGTAAGTGGAGTGATCCATTCAGCAAGCGTGTACTAATAGATCGAGGGCTTGACCACAATTCGCTTGAGACTTTTTAAGTCAACGAAAAAATGTTAGCAGTGATTATTCAGTTTTGAAGGCACGTCCTTCTACAAATACTGGACAGATACACAGAAATGTGTTATACTGATTCAGTCAGATCGGTCGGTGTCGATGACGGTGAGGTCCCACCTGTTCCCATTCCGAACACAGAAGTTAAGCTCACTTGTGCCGAAGATAGTTAGCTGGAAACGGCTTGTGAAAATAGGTAGTCGCCGACTTGAACGGAAAGTCCTGAGAGATTTCTCTCAGGACTTTTTTTGTTACACAAAAATATGGAGCGGATTTTGGTCGAAATGATAACAGGACAGGACTTGACAAAAATACTACTATGCAATACAATATAGATAAGCTGCTATGTATTACATAATAGATAAAAGGAGGTATCCAGTGGAAAACAACACACAATTGCTCAAGGGCGTTTTGGAATTCTGTGTTCTGAAATTCATTAGCAGAGAGCCGACCTATGGCTATGAGATCGTGATGCATCTAAAACAGGTCGGGTTTTCTGACTTGAGTGAAAGTACACTCTATCCGCTGTTACTGCGGCTGGAACAGCAGGGAAAGGTCACGGTGGAACGCAGACCCTCCCCCAAGGGACCGAGCCGGAAATACTACGTTGTAACGGAAGAAGGGCGGCAGGCGCTTCTTGAATTCCGACAAGATTGGAGCCAGCTCTGCCAGCTGGTGGAAAAAATTTTTAAGGAGGAGCCAGATGAATAAGTATTTTGCACTGCGAAAAGCGAACCGGATGCGTACCAGACTGCTGACAGAAAAAAGTCAGGAGCAGCTTAAGGAAGTGATCCGCTATCTTCGTCGGGTCAGCTGGGACTTCTGCGGGATTGAACTTGTGCGCAGCGATCTGCTTGATATTTCCATCCAAGCCAATGCGGAAAATCAGGAACTGTTCGATTCGATTTCGGATGCAAAAACCTTTGTAGAGGAGGTCAAGCCAAGTTTGAAAACACTGAGAGCTGCGGATTACTTCTGGTTTCTTGCACCGCTGTATTTCTTCTTTGAGTGGGGCGTGGAAGGGCTGCTGCTTTACCCGGTAATTGGTGATTGGGTTTTTGAACTTTCTGTAGGCTATCTGATGCAGCTTGTTGTTGCAGTGACGGTTTTTTGCGCACTGTTCCGCCGGATGATGGAACAGGTAGGCTTTCCGCCACGAGAGCATTGGCTGAAATATGCTACATGGCTGGTGCTTTATATCGTGACCCTGTATGGAACGGGCTGGTTCTTTACCCAGATCGCGGGTAAGATTGTACTGCTGCGGCTTCCGATCCTTAGCTATTCGATTTTTTGCCTGCTTCTGGGTGCAGGACTGTATGCAATACATTTTTGGAGATATGGAAAAGACCCGCGTCTGAGTGCTCGCATATAAAGTAAAAAGCGCCCCCGCTGCACTGTGCATAACGGTGCAGCGGGGGCGCATACTTTATTGGGTGGTGTACCGGTCAGGATACGAGCTTCTGCTTAGCCCTTGCCGGCGCAGCCGAACAGCTCGATCTTCTCCTTGCACTTGTCCTCGATGGCCTTTGCACCGGGAGCCAGCAGCTTGCGGGGGTCGAAGCCCTTGCCCTGCAGATCCTTGCCGGCCTCGATGTACTTACGGGTAGCCTCAGCAAAGACCAGCTGGCACTCGGTGTTGATGTTGATCTTGGAGACACCCAGACTGATGGCCTTTGCGATCATCTCGTCGGGGATGCCGGTGCCGCCATGCAGGACCAGAGGAATGTTGTTGGTGGCCTTGTGGATGCGGTCCAGAGCCTCGAAGTCCAGGCCCTTCCAGTTTGCGGGGTAGACGCCGTGGATGTTGCCGATGCCGGCAGCCAGGAAGTCAACGCCCAGAGCGGTGATCTTTGCGCACTCTTCGGGGTCAGCGATCTCGCCGGCACCCACGACGCCGTCCTCGACGCCGCCGATGGAACCGACCTCAGCCTCGATGCTCAGGCCCTTTGCATGTGCCAGAGCGACCAGCTCCTTGGTCTTTTCCACGTTCTCCTCGATGGAGTAGTGGCTGCCGTCGAACATGATGGAAGAGAAGCCGGCCTCGATGCAGGCCTTGCAGCCCTCATAGGTGCCGTGGTCCAGGTGCAGGGCAACGGGAACGGTGATGCCCATGGAATCGACCATAGCGCTGACCATGGCAGCGACGGTCTTGAAGCCGGTCATGTACTTGCCGGCGCCCTCGGAAACGCCCAGAATGACGGGGCTCTTCATTTCCTCGCAGGCGGTCAGGACTGCCTTGGTCCACTCCAGGTTATTGATGTTGAACTGAGGCACACCGTAGTGGCCATCGCGTGCTTTGAGCAGCATCTCGGTTGCATTTACCAACATTATTCATTACCTCCAAATATGATCGGGGTTTTCGGTCATGCCGCGCCGTATTGTGCACGGCTTAACAAACCTACAAAACTAGTATACCCCAAACCCTTCTTAAAATCAATCCAAACAGGCGGTTTTTCTCTTCAAACGCCGGGCGGAATGCGGCATTTGCGGGCGGAAAAGGTCCGAAATGCGGGAATCTGCAACAATTTTGAAGGTCCTGCACCACTTTTGCAGAATGTCCCAGTGATGGGAGAAACCGTGGGATTTTCAACACAAATCCACATTCGTCAATTTGATATTGGAGAAAATTGCAAAAGGTGCGTGGTTCCGCATCAAAAAATTGTCATATTTCCGACTTGAAAATTACAAATTGTACGCACCCTGCGGGGGAATGTCGAACCAGATTGTGGAAAACTCAGTGGAGAATGTTAAATTCCACAGGGAAAACAGGCTTTGCAGCAGGACTTTTGAACTTTCTCCACCGGGTTTTCAACATGTGGAAAAAATCGGGTCCTTCTACGGAATGTATAGCCCTCTTTTGTGGAAAACTTTTCGGACCGGCAAAACGGCAGGTCCCGGCAGGGGCAGAAGGCGCAGCAGCAAGGGACAATTCTGCAAAACCGGGCCGGGGCGCAGGCAAGCTGTGAAAAAATCCGGTCGGGCCGACAAAAAAGCGGCAATTTGCTGGCAAACCCGGTCGGCTTATGCTATACTTTACCTTGGATTATCATCTGATAAAATCGTCGGGCTGGCTGCCTGCGCAAGCGGTGCGGCGCGCCCTGGGGAACATGCGCTGCATCGTTCCGATAGAAACGGAAGGAGAACATAGAATGGAAGAGAAAAATCAGCCCCGCCGCCCGCGCCGTGCACCGGAAGAGCAGACCCGGAATGAGAGCCTGGTCTACGGCAAGAATCCGGTGACCGAGCTGCTGAAGAGTGGTTCCGGCGTGGATACGGTGCTCATTTCGGAGAGCATGGCCCCCGCCGTGGCGGCCTACTATACCGCACTGGCCAAGGAGGCCGGGGCAGCCGTCAAACGGGTGAACCCCAACAAGCTGCGCCTGATGACCGGCACCGAGAGCCATCAGGGTGTGGCCGCCTTTGCCAGCGAGATCGCGTATGCCACCGTGGAGGACCTGCTGGCGGCGGCCAAAGCCAAGGGCGAGCCGCCGTTCCTGGTGCTGAGCGATGGCATTGAGGACCCCCACAACCTGGGTGCCGTGATGCGCAGCGCTCTGCTGTGCGGTGCCCACGGCATCGTGATCCCCAAGCGGGGCGGCGCATCGGTCACCCCCACGGTCATCAAGTCCAGCGCAGGTGCCGCTGAGCGGCTGCCGGTGGCCCGCGTGGCCAACATCGGCGAGACGATCCGCCGCCTCAAGGAGCAGGGCGTGTTCGTGTACTGTGCCGACATGGACGGCGTGCCCCTGCGCAAGAACAACCTCACCGGCCCCATCGCGCTGGTGCTGGGCAGCGAGGGCAGCGGCGTGTCGCAGCTGGTCAAGAAGTTGTGCGACGGTGTGGTGCGGCTGGACATGGCCGCACAGGGCACCGGTGTGGACAGCTACAACGTCTCGGTGGCGGCCGGCATTATCCTGTACGAGATCCAGTCGCAGCGCGCAGCACAGAATGCGTGACAGGCGTGATCCGTAACCCCAATCTGAAGAACGGGAGGAACAAGGATGCCTAAGGAAAAAAATCAACACAAGAGTGCCGCCGCAAGCGATGAGAAATTCCGCGATTTCTTCACCACCACTGTGGCAGATATCCCGGCCGAGATGGTGCGCCGGGAGGAAGAAGCGGCGGAAGAGCACAAGGGGCTGTTCGGGCGGCTGTTCGGCCATGCAAAACCGAAGCAGGCTCCGCAGGCCGGGACGGACCTGGAACTGCCCACCGGCGAGGTGCTGCTGGGCACAGATGCCCTAGCAAAGCACGACGGGGAGGAACCGCTGGATCTGGACCTGACCCTGCGCACCGCAGACCCGGGCACGGATTTCCCCCAGCCCAAAGCCGAAGGGCCTGCTGCCCCGGAAAAACCTGCCGTGCCGGACAGACCGGCCCCGCAGCCTGCCCCGGAGAACAAGCCGGAGCCGCCCAAGGCTCCCGCCGCCCCGGCTCCGCAGCCGGAAAAGCCCCGGAAGAAGGCTGCACAGAACCCCAAGAACGCCCCGGACGTGCTGCTGCCGCAGGAACAGCAGGAGCAGCAGGAGATGCAGCAGCTCAAGGATATGCTGAACGGCATGGCTGCAAAACCGAAGCCGGTGGAGGAAACGCTGGAGCCCATCCGCAGCGTGGATGTGCCGCTGGATGACCCGGAGGAGCCGGAGACCCCGGAAAAGGCTCCGGAGCCGCCCCGGCCCACCATGGTGTTTGCAGCCGACAAGCCGCTGCCGGAAAAGAAATCGGTGTTCCGGATGTTCGGCGACGCCGATGACGAGAAAAAGCCGGAAGTCCCGGAAGAACCGGCAGCCCCGGAGAAAACATCTCCCGCCGCGCCGGTGAAAGCCCCCGAGGCAGAGCCGGAAACCAAACCGGACGAAGATACCATGAGCCTGCCGCTGGAACCGCTGGACGCTCCGGAGACGGAACCGACCGAAACGCCGGTGGCTGCGCCCGCCGCAGACACTGCCGAAGCGGAACGTGCCGGAGAGACGGAGCTGAAAACCGAGGCGGAGGACGCCCTGCCGGCGGAGGACGAAGCCCCCGAGAGCGTGGGCGAGAAGCTGCGCCGCATGAGTGCAGAGCTTACCCTGCGCTGTGTACTGGCCGGGATCCTGGCCGTGGTGCTGCTGCATGTGGGCCTGGTGGCCGACCGGCTGCTGCCGCCGCTGGCCGCACTGGACCCGGATGCCGCCCCGGCGGCCTTCTACGCCGCCAATCTGCTGCTGTATGCCGCCAGCCTGGTGGTGAGCTTCCCGGTCCTGCGCGACGGCCTGAACGGCCTGCGGGGCCGCCCCTCGGCAGAGACGATGCCCGCACTGGCCGCTGTGGCGGCGCTGCTGCAGGCCGTCACGGCCCTGCTCACGGCCAACTCCTACCGCACCACCGAGGGCCTGTCCATCCTCACCGGCGTTGCAGCCCTGGGGCTGTTCCTGGCGCTGCTGGGCAGCCGGGTGATGCTGTCTGCCGTGCGTGGCGGCTATGAACTGCTGGGCGAAGCCACCGACCTGCAGGGTGCGTATCGCACCCGGGACAAGGACCTGATCCGGGCACTGGCACGGGATCTGGAACAGAAGGACCCCTGGGTGCTGCTGAGCCGCCCCCGGACGGCGGACGAAGGCTTTGTGGCACAGAGCCTGGACGAGCGCGCCGGGGAACGCCGTGCACAGAAGAACGGGTACATCCTGCTGGGCGTGGCCCTGCTCAGCGCCCTGCTGTGTCTGGTGGTAGGCCGTGACGTGAAGCTGGCCGCCGCCGCCCTGACGGCGGTGCTGTGCATGGGCGCACCCCTGTCCTCCACCCTCATCGCCGGCATGTCCGCGCTGCGCCTGCAGCGTACCGCCGGTGCCGTGGGGGCCGTGGTGCCCGGCTGGGCGGCCATTCAGGAACTGGGCGGCATCGACACCCTTCAGGTGGATGCCGAGGACCTGTTTGCCGCCGACAGCGTGGTGCTGGAGGATATCCGCATCTTCAAGGGCGGCCGCATCGACCGCGCCATCCTGTACGCGGCCAGCGTGCTGAATGAGAGCCACGGCACCCTGAATGGGCTGTTCCGCCAGATCGTTGAGGAACGCACAGACATCCTGTTCCAGGTCAAGGATCTGGAGCAGCACCATGGGCTGGGCTTTTCCGCCTGGTGCGATAACAACCGCATCCTCATTGGTACCCGCCGCTATCTGGAGCAGGAGGGCGTGCCGCTGCCGGACGAGGAATACGAGATGCAGCACTCGAAGAACGGCGAGCTGCAAATTTTGTATCTGGCTGTGTCCGGCAATCTGCACGCTATGTTCGTGCTGAAATATGTGGGCGGGCGCAATGTGGCCCGCGGCCTTGCCGTGCTGCAAAAGGAGAACATCCGCCTGCTGGTCACATGCCAGGACCCCAGTCTGACTGCACACCACATTACCGAAGCATACCGCCTGCCGGAAGGCATGATCACCGTGCTGGATCAGGAGCAGTGCAACGCCATCAAGGCCGCACCGGCAGACCCGGAGGACACCTGCTGCATGATCCATCTCAAGGCGTTTGCCAGCCTGACCGGCGGCCTTCAGGCTGCGGATCAGGCCCAGAACGCCGAGAGCAGCGCCACCACGGTACAGATGGTCTCGGTGCTGTTCTCCATTATCATTGCAGCGCTGCTCACCAGTGCAGGCAGCATCTGGGAGCTTTCGGTGGCAACGGTGCTGATGTATCAGGCAGCGTGGAGCGCCCTGAGCATTGCTGTGTGTGCACTGAAGCAGCATAACTGAGAAATATTCTCAGAATAAATAGGAATTATTCTTGATTTCAGTCAAAAAATATGGTATACTCTGTTCAGAACCTGAGCCGCAGGCGAAAAAATTACCGCCGGGCTGAATGATAGAGCCGGGATCGGTCGATCCTGACAGAAGATCCGTTTTTGAAAGGAGAGCATCATGGAACTGAAGGGTACCAAAACCGAGAAAAATCTGATGGAAGCGTTTGCAGGCGAGAGCCAGGCACGCAACAAGTACACCTTCTTTGCCAGCATGGCAAAAAAAGAAGGCTACGAGCAGCTGGCCGCGATCTTTGAGGAGACCGCCGGCAATGAGAAGGAGCACGCAAAGATCTGGTTCAAGCTGCTGTGCGGCGGCGCGATCCCCGATACCCTGACTTGTCTGGACATGGCAGCAGGCGGTGAGCACGACGAGTGGGCCGAGATGTACCCCCGCATGGCCAAGGAGGCCAAAGAAGAGGGCTTCCCTCAGATCGCAGCACTGTTCACCATGGTGGCACAGATCGAGAAGGAGCACGAGGAGCGCTACCGTGCGCTGGCCGAAAACCTGAAAAATAACAAGGTCTTTGCCCGCGAGGAGCAGCAGGTATGGCAGTGCCGGAACTGCGGCTACACCTATATCGGCAAGTCCGCACCGCTCAAGTGCCCGGTGTGCGCACATCCGCAGAGCTACTTTGAGCTGAAAAAGATCAACTACTAAGCTGAAAATTCAAAAGCAGAACAGCGCCGCCGCATCCGGTTTGCCGGGTGCGGCGGCGTTTTGTACAAAATTGAAAAGCGGATTTTATTATTCTCCACAAAATAAGGCTCAGCTGCCCGGCAGAATGGGCAAAAAACTTGACCCGGTTTTGCACTGCGTGTAAAATAATACGGAGACAGGAATATTTAAAGGATCTTGCAGCAAAGCAGGCGGGGAGGGCAAAGCCCATGAAGCAGGGGTTCAAAGCGTGTGTTTGTGCAGTGGTGCTGTGCGCAGAACTGTTTGCAGCCGGGGCGTTGTCGGCCTATGCTGCGCAGGAGCAGCCGCTGCCGGACAGCGGCATGACATTGGACACTGCCGAACTGACACTGGATATCACCGAAGGAGACCCGGCCCCGGTGGCCTACCTGAATGTGCAGGCACCCAACGACTACTTCTTTCTGATCTGGACTTCCAGTGATCCGGCAGTGGCATCGGTGGACGGCACTGGCAAGGTGACCGGCCATGCCGAGGGCACTGCGGCCGTCACGGCCCGCAATGAGCGCGGCGAAAAGACCACCTGTACCATCACGGTGCGCAAAAGCACAGCCAGCCGCCTGGTGCTGAACACCAGCGATCTGGCGCTTACCATTACAGAGCAGGAGCCTGCCCCGACGAAGCAGCTGAAGCTGGAACAGAACAAAGGCGGGTTCACCTATGTGCGGCAGTGGGTCAGCAGCAACCCGGCGGTGGCATCGGTAAGCACAAACGGCACCGTAAAGGCACAGGGGTCCGGCAAGGCCGTCATCAGCGCACTGACCACAGCCGGGCAGGTGCTGCGCTGCACGGTAACGGTCACATCGGAGATCGGACGGGTGCAGATGAGCAAAAACGCCATGCTGCTGCAGGCAGTGGGAGCCAGTCAGAAGCTGACCGCGCAGGCTGCAGGCACCAAAAACGGAACGATGACATGGCTCAGCAGCAATCCGGACGTGGCAACTGTGAGTGCGGATGGCATGGTAACGGCGGTGGGCGACGGTGAAACGATGATCCTTGCCGTTACACCGGAGGGTCGTGCCGATGCCTGCTATGTGGCCGTGGGAGCGGCGGCGTGGCGGTTCCGCTCGGAGGACGAACTTGCCGAAACGCTGACCCTGACCGGTCAGCTGCCCTATTCGGATGGAAAATAAAAAGAAAAATGGGAGCGTTCTGTGCAGCAGGATGCTCCCATTTTTTCAAAACCCGCTGGGCAGAAAGATCATCGTTCCCCGGGCAGACCACGCCATCCGCTGGGCCATGCAGCCGGGCGCACCGGCCAGCAGAAACAGGGCCAGTGCGGCGAGCAGCAGCACCCATCCAAGGCCGCTGTGCGGCCTGCCGGAAAAAGGATCCCCTTTTTTGCGTCTCATCCCGCTGCCCCCTTTTTTGCTGTGCTGGCCCATGCTATGCGCCGCAGGCACCGATTGTGCAACCGGCCCGGCTGTGGTACAATAAAATATCGAAATCTACTGTGCAGGGAGAACGATTTTATGCTGACCATTACACTGCTGGGCACTGCGGCTACCATGCCGCTGCCGGATCGGGCACTCTCGGCGGCGTTTGCTGCCTGCGGCGGTCACGGCCTGCTGTGGGACTGCGGCGAGGGAACTCAGGCAGCGGCACACCGGGCAGGCGTGAACCTGATGCGGGCAGATGCCATCTGCCTGACCCACTACCATGGCGACCACATCTTTGGTCTGCCGGGCCTTTTGCAGACTCTGGGGGCGCAGGGCCGCACAAGGCCGCTTGCGCTGCTGGGTCCGGAGGGCCTGCCGGATATCTGGGCGGCGGTGCGGGCACTGACCGGCCCGCTGCCCTATCCGGTGAAGCCGCAGGTGCTTATGCCGGGCCAGCCGCTGGCGCTGGATGCGCTGAGCGAGGGCTGGCCTGCCGGTGCGCGGCTGGTGCCGTTTGCCACAAAGCACCGGGTAAAAAGCCTTGGCTACCGGCTGGAGCTGCCTCGTGCAGGCAAATTCTCGCCGGAACAGGCCCGGGCGCTGGGGGTGCCGGTGCAGCAATGGAAGCTGCTGCAGAAAGGGCAGAGCGTTGCCGTGGAGGGCAGAATGGTGCAGCCTGCGCAGGTGCTGGGTGCACCGCGCAAGGGGTTGAGCGTGGTATTTTCCGGCGATACGGCCCCCTGCCCGTATTATTTGCAGGCGGCGCATGACGCAGACCTGCTGATATGCGATGCCACCTATGCCCTTCCGGAGCAGGAAGACCAGGCCCGTCAGTGGGGGCACAGCACCTTTGGGCAGAGCGCGGCCCTTGCTGCGCAGGCGAGAGCAAAGCGGCTTTGGCTGACCCATTATTCCCCCATGATCACCGACCCGGAGGAATATGCCGCGCAGGCACAGAGCATCTTCCCGGCGGCGGAGTGCGGCTTTGACGGCAAAAGCATCACCCTGCAGTACGAGGAGGCACAGCCATGACCATTCCAATGGATGCAGGCGCGGCGGAACTGCTGCATGCCCTCCACGCAGCGGGCCATGCAGCCTACGTGGTGGGCGGCTGCGTGCGGGACAGTCTGCTGGGCCTTACACCGCACGACTGGGACCTGTGCACCAGTGCTCTGCCGCAGCAGGTGATGGAGCTGTTCGGCGCGCAGCGGTGCATCCCCACCGGCCTGCAGCACGGCACGGTAACGGTGAAGCAGAGCGGTGCCCTTTACGAGATCACCACCTTCCGTACAGAAGGCACCTACACGGATGGCCGCCACCCGGACGAGGTGCACTTTGTGCCGGATGTGCGGGAGGATCTGGCCCGGCGGGATCTTACCATCAACGCCATGGCCTACAATGAAAAGGAAGGCCTTGTGGACCCCTTTGGCGGGCAGGCCGACCTGCAAAGCGGCATCGTACGGGCGGTGGGTGTGCCCCGCCAGCGGTTCACCGAGGACGCGCTGCGCATCCTGCGGCTGTACCGGTTCGCAGCCCGGTTCGGCTTTGCCATCGACCCGCCCACGGCGCAGGCAGCACAGGAGCTGTGCGCCCATCTGGACTGTGTATCGGTGGAGCGTATCGAGGAAGAGCTTGCAAAACTGCTGAGCGCACCCGCCCCTGCGGCATATCTTAACGAAAAAATACTCAGTGTTGTTTTACCCGAGCTTTCACCGGAGGCACTGGCGGCGGCAAAGCCGGTGGTGGATGCCTGCCCGGCGGGTGCAGAAAACCTGCCCGTCCGTCTGGCGGCGCTGCTGCTGAGCCTTGGCGAGGACGGCATCCGCCGCACCCTCAAGCGCCTGCGCTGCTCCAACGCCTTGATTGAAGAGGCGGCGGTGCTGGTGCGGGAAGCCAGAGGGTGTGACGGCAGCTTTCTCTTCGGACACGATTCGGGCCATTCCATCGCCCGCCCTATTGCCTTCGGCAACAGGGTCCCACCCCAGC
>OGGC01002195.1_pt1 | contig 11051 bp, 14 predicted proteins | sample 1571181 | NCBI WGS metagenome assembly OGGC01 (sample SAMEA2581930, study PRJEB24529) | metagenome | biome: Human gut stool | place: China | collected 2011 | reverse complement strand
AATCATGGGTCATGCCTCCCTTCATCAAAATCGCATAGTAGTTGTTGGTCTTGTACGGACGCACCTTCGGGCGAACAAAACGCGCCTGAAAGTAGTACCGCAGAATCTTTTCAGCGGGCTGGCCGTTTTTCTGGTACATGGCCAGAAAGAACATAGGCAGCATGACCGCCATCATGCCGAGGGTAGCACCGGAATTGCCTGCGGTATCCCGCAAAACAAAGAACAGCGGCACCCCTACGACTGCCGCTGCACCAAAACAGATAAGCTGCCGGGCGGTCAGGTTGAAGGCTACTTTGGACTTCACCTTGCTGAAATCGCGCGGCACGGAAATATAAGCTGCCAAAATTTCACCTCCAATCAATGTGCGCCCAGAATGCTCCGGGCAACAGAACCAGTCTTGAACAGCGTAAAGCACAGCAGCACCGTGTACCCCACGATGCTCCAGATCGAGTTGATGGCATCCCCGGATATTGCAACATTCTGAAGCAGGACAGCGTAGATCGCCACGCAGATCAGAATCAGGAAACCTTGAAATCCCAGCGCGAACAGAGAACGAAGATAGTTCTGTCCCACATGGGATTGCTCGTGGTTGCCCCATGTTGCCATGGGCACCGGGGCAAGGCTGACCATCATGTAGATCTCAATCATTCTTCCGTAGACGATGACGAAAATCACGATGGACAGGATGCGCATAGTGATGCCGATGAAGAAGGACTGCAAGAACAGTCCGAACAAGGGTCCTACGTCCATCTGCATCATGCTGGATTGCAACATGGAAAGCCCGATGTCGTTCACCCGTGTGTTGCCGCTGATGATGCCGCTGGAATTTGCCACCACCTGCTGCGTCACATCGAACACCGCCATGATGATGTCGAAAGTGTTGGAGATCATCCAGACCGAAATGGCAGTTTTAAAGATCCATTTCATCAGCAGCGCAGGTTCAAATTGGGCCATGTTGTTGTGCTGGGTGATCATCTCGATCAGCTCATAACAGGCAATGAAGGTCAAAATCACGCCTGCAATGGGCAGCACCACATTCCGGGAGAGTGCTTCGATCATAGCGAAAACGCGCGGTTCAAAACTGGATGGTTTGGTGCCCACCTGCTGTGCGATGTTGCCCACTTGGGTATTCACGTCATCGAACAGGCCGGAGAGATTGGACATGATTGCCGCTGTCAGCAGCGACTTGATCCAATCCGAGATTGCTTTAAGAACTGTTTCCACTCAGCGCCACCACCCATCAAGAAAAATGGTTGATAAGGGTCTTGAGCAGGTTGAGCAAAAAAATGAGGTGAGTCAGAATCTGCATAAAAATCGCCTTCCTTTCAGGTAACAGTGAATATTCGTTTTGCAATGCGCTTCCTTTATAATAATAAATCCGTTTGCCACGGAGGGGCTGGAAATGCTTGCAAGTAAATATGTACGGGGCGGCAATCGCCGCCCGGAAAGAATCAGCCGAACAGACCGCTCAGCAGGGGAATCAGGGTGATGCCGATAAGGGCAACACCGCCGCCAGCCATGAGCTGCTTCATGCCCTGACTCTTTGCTTATGTGCGATAAAGAAGTAATAGAAGTGTAAAAAATTTTGCCGTTCCTATCCGGCACTTGGCCATTGTGTCGGATAGGTCGGGCGTTAGGCTTCGGGCAAGTCAATCTTGCCGACAAAGCTGTAATAAATCTCAATGTCCTGCCTGCGGGTGCCGTTCTCGTCATAGCTGCACTCATGCACAACGATTTTCTCAATCATTTCCCGCAAGAGGGTGGGGGTCAATTCCTCAAAGGCAAGGTGCTTTCGGACGATACCCATAAACTTTTCCGCGTTGACGGTGGCGGCCTGCGACTTGTCCAGTTCGGCCTGCAAAGCGGCGGCGCGGTCTTTCAGTTCCCGCTGTTCCTGCTCATAGTCTGCCGACAGTTCCATGAAACGCTCGTCGCTGATTTTGCCGTTCAGATTGTCCTCATACAGCCGCTTGATAATGCGGCTCACTTCGGCAATGCGCTCCTGCGCCTGTTCAAGCTGCTTGGTGGCTGCGGCGGTCTTTCTCTTGCCGCCGATCTCGTTCTGCTGGATAAGCAGCTTCACAAAGCGGCTCTCATGCTTGGCGGCGTATTCCGTCACTTGCCGGAGATTGGAGAGGACACCGGCGGTCAACAGGTCGGTGCGGATAAAGTGTGCCGTACAGTCGCGGGTGCGCTTCTTGTAGCTGCCGCAGATGTAACAGTCCTGCTTGCGGTTCTTGTTCTGATACCGCTGCTGATACATCACATGGCCGCAGTCGGCGCAGAACAGCATACCGGAGAACAGCCCCACTTCATCATAGCGGTTCGGGCGTTTGCGCTGCTTGCGTAACTCCTGCACGCGCTCCCATGTTTCCGTGTCGATAATCGGCTCATGGTGGTCGGGGAAAATGGCCTGCTTCTCCACGGGGTTCTCTACACTGTGTTTGACCTTGTAAGAGGGCTTTTCCGTCTTGAAGTTTACCAGACAGCCGGTGTACTCCCGGTTTTCGAGGATATGAACGACGGTGTTTGTCGCCCATTTGCACTCATAGCCGGGGTGGTAGCGGCGGGTGCTGCCCGTCCTGCGGTATTCCAGCGTCCCCGGTGTTGGGATTTGCTGCTCCGTAAGCATACGGGCAATCTTGGTCGGGCCATTCCCGGCAAGGCAAAGCTGGTATATCTGCTGGACAACCGGCGCGGTTTCCTCGTCAACGAGATAGTTTTCGTCCTCGTCCATGAGGTAGCCATATACCGGCTTGCTGGTAACAGGCTTGCCGCTCATGCCTTTTGCTCGTTTTACTGCTTTGATTTTTTTGCTCGTATCTCTCACCAGCCATTCGTTGAACAGATTTCGCAGAGGGGTAAAATCGTTGTCCATGCCGCCGTTTGCGCTGTCCACATTGTCGTTGACAGCGATAAAACGCACTCCCTTTTGAGGGAACAGCATTTCCGTGTAAAATCCCACCTGCAAGTAGTTTCGCCCTAAACGGCTCATGTCCTTGACGATGACCGTACCCACTTTCCCGGCTTCAATGTCTGCAAGCATGGCTTGAAAACCGGGGCGCTGGAAGTTTGCGCCGGAAAAGCCGTCGTCGGTGTACCAGCGCAGATTGGTAAAGCCGTTCTGCTTGGCGTAGGTTTCCAAAATCCTTTTCTGGTTCGATATGGAATTACTCTCGCCTTGCAACTCGTCCTCATGGGACAATCTCGGATAAAGGGCGGTAATGAGGTTTTGGGTGGCTTGTCTTAACATAAAATCCTCCGTTTCCGACAGCCAGCCCCACTATTCCGTATGTTTATCATACCACATGGGGCGGCGGTCTGTATAGCGGCAAAAGTGTAAAATCTGCTTCTTTATGATTTGTCAAAACGACGATTTTTAGAGAAGTAAATTGACGCATAGAAAAGTTTGCGGTTTCGTGATATACTGGGTTTAGAAAATCGTAGTCTGGGGGTGGTAGCATGGACGCACAAACTTTTTGGAATGTTATCGGTATTTACAATCAGCAGACCGTGGCCGTTCAAATTGTGTTATTCTTGTTTGCTGTCATAGCTGCGGTATTATCTTATTCCCATAAAGTAAAATGGGCTGCTAAATTTGCTCTTGGGATTATCCACCTGTTTATAGGCATTGCATTTTTTGCGTGGCATGGAGTGGAACCTATTCAAAAATACTTTGCGCTCCCATTGTACCTGCTTTGTGGCTTTCTGTTTCTGTATGAAAGCTGGCATAATAGGAATGATACACTTGAAAAACCTAATGGTTGGCAATGTCTGCTGTTAGTGCTTTATCTGCTTTATCCGCTGGTTTCTTTCTTGTTGGGAAATCGTTTCCCGCAAATGGTGACGCATATAATGCCTTGTCCCGTCGTTAGCTTGGGGATAACTATATATGCCGGTTACAAAAAGAAAAACAAGCTGCTTCTTGCACTATTAGCGATTTGGGGGCTTACCGGGATAAAATCTGTGATTTTTAGTGCGTATGAAGATATAATTCTTTTGGTTTGCGGCATATATGCTGTGACGCTCTTTGTACATGAGATAAAGCATTGTACGAAAAAATGATTTCCAGCGGCCACGCTCTCCGGCGTGGCCGCTTTTTCCATGCCCCCGGTTCACGCCGGATAAGTCGGCTCCTGTGTAGCAGCGGCTTCCGCTTCCAGTACCCGCGCCATTTTGTCGGCGGCAGTGGTCGTGGTATCTTTCTTGAAATAGCCGGACACGACAAGGACGGAATTGCCCATGCGGATTTCCGTCACGCAGTCGGGGCGGCGGGCGGTGCGGGTGTCGTGCTGCTTGTTATCTGTCATAGGCAATACTCCTTTCAGTTGGTAATCAGTTTCTTCATGCTCTCCATTTTCCGCTGCGCGGCTTCCTGCCGGAAGTTGTCGCCGGTAAAGCGTACCGGGACGCACATGGAAAGCAGGCGGTCATAAATCCGGGAATGGGCGGTGTCCTCCGGGTTCCGCAGGTCGTCCAGCGTGAGGTTGGTCGTGACGATCAGCGGCTTGCCGCTGCGGTAACGGCTGTCAATCACATTGAAAACCTGTTCCAGCCCGTACTCGGTGCCGCGCTCCATGCCGAAGTCGTCAATGATAAGCAGCGGATAGCGGCAAAGGCGGGAAATGTACTCGTTGCGGTTCTCAAAGCTGGCGGCAAGGTCATTGAGGATAAGGGCAAAGTTCGTCATGTGGACGGGGATTTCTTTCTCCATGAGGGCGTTTGCGATACAGCCCGCAAGGTAGCTTTTCCCGGTTCCAACGCCGCCCCAGAACAGGCAGCCGATATTGTCGGCTCGCATATCCTCCCAGTGTTCCACATACCGGCGGGCAATCCCGGCCTGCGGGTTCCTGCCGTTGTCGTTCTCAAAAGTCCATTCCCGCATGGTGGGGTCGGTAAAGCCCCTGCGTTTCAGTTCCTCCACGGTGTCAAGGTGCCTGCGCCGCTTCTCGGCGGCCTCCCGTTCCTCGCGGGCAGCTCTCTGGCAGTCGCACTCTGCCGGGTGGCGGTCACGGCCAAAGATAGCGGCCTTATCCGGCGCAAAATAGGCTTCTTTCGGCTTGCGGCACTTGCCGCAGTACAGTAAACCGTCCTCGCCGGTGTAGTCCTCCGGTTCCGGGGTGGTGACGGTCATATTCTCCAAAACAGCGTTGATTTCGTTCTTCATAAACTTTCGCCCTCCTTGCATGAGTAGTCTGGTATGCCCTTTTTCGGGGCTTTCTTGGCTGCGTCCTCCTGCGCCCATTTGTAGATTGTGGCGGCATGGCTGCGGTATCGCTTGCCGCTGGACGCGATATGGCAGGATAGCCGGTCAATGTAGTAGTTCCATTTGTCGGGCAGGTCTGCTTTCAGCCCGTCCAGTTCTGATTGCGAAAGAAAGACATTTTCATACCGGCCATAGGCAGCGCGGGTAGGTTGTCCCGTATCTAACTCTCGCTCTCTCTCTTTTTCTATCTCTATCTCTTTCTCTATCTCTATCTCTGGTGGACAAATGTCCGCTTGATATGGTGGACATTTGTCCGCCCCGGCCTTTGGCAAGGCTTTTTGCTCCTGCAAAGCCAGCCTTGCCCGCCGTTTTCGCTCCCCCTCGGTAGAGGATTGGCCGATCAGCAGTTCAATGTTGCTCATATACAGCGCGCCGTTCTGTAACGGCTCCACAAGCCCCAGCTTCATAAAAATCTGCAAGGCTCGCTCTACGGTGCCGACTTGCTGGCGGGTAATGGTGGCAATCATCTGCGCGGTGTAGGGGATATTTTCATCAAGCTGCAACTTCCCGCCGTTTTTCAGCGATTTCAGGTACAGTTTCAAGAGAATGTTGGAATAGAGGATGCCGTCCTGCATACTTTCCAGCAGCACGATAGCGTCCTCGTCAAAGTAATTCTCTTTCAGCTTGAGGTAGTAGTATTTTCGGTTGTCTGACATGGTTCCTCCTTTGGGTGGATTTGGGGCGTTTGTACGCATTTAGAACGCCGTTTCCGGGGGAAAAGGATAAATGTATCACACACCCTTTGACACCCACGAAAAAAGCCTTAATTTATGCGGGTTTGAAAGGCTCTAAAGCGTGACATCTCTGCCTTTGTTTCCGCTTTCTCTCGGCGGCTTTGATTTTCTTCATGCGTCCGGCGCAGTCGGGGCAGTATTTTCCCCGGTTGGATTTGGGGACAAATGCCGCGCCGCAGACCGCACACCGTTTCCGGCTTCCCCGGTACAAGAGGGCTGCGGCCAGCTCCCCGTCAAGGGGCAGGACAGCCACACGGAACCAGCGGCACATGAGGGAAAGGGAAATGCTCTGGACGCACACGCAAGGCTCCCCGTCGTCTAACAGCAGGCAGTTTCCCCCGTCGTAGTTACAGCACTCATGCACCAGCCGCCGCGACCGCCGGTGCTGGCGGTAGTCCATGCGGGGCAGTTTATCGTTCATGGCTCTGCTCCTTTCTGCGGTGCGGTTCCTCCCGGCGCAAAATCTGGTCGATGTTCCGCTTGACGGTCTGCAACTCCTTGAACCGCTGTTTCTGTTCGTGATAGGTGTTATACAGGCCGTCTTTCTCGGAGATAAGCTGCTCGATCTCGGCCTGCAACGCTTTCCGGGCGGGCAGCTTGGTAATGCCATGCGCCTTGAAATACCGGGCGGCGGCTTCGGCTATGATAAAATCGCTCTCATTTGCCTGCCGGTAGGCGGCGCGGGCTTTCTCGGATTTCTGCGCTTTCAGCCCGTCGCGGGCGGGCTTGGTCTTGGCATAGGCAAGTACCTGTTGCTGCAACTCCTTTTTCCCTTGTAGCTTTGTTTCCAGCGTTTTCAACTTGCCGCTGGTCTGGCGCATTTCCTGATAGGCGGTATCAACGGCGGCTTCTAACTGCTCCGGGGAAGTGAAGCCGTATTCCTGATACACATTCAGCGTCGCGGCCATTTGTTTGAGGTTGTGCATGGTCGCCCAGCGTTCATAGCCCCGGCCTTTGCCCTCGGCCATTTTCTGCTCAATGTCCACAAGCCGCTGCACACCGTCCTGTTTCGGGGCGGTTTGTGGGACTTTTGTGGGCTGTATGCCGGTTTTCCCATGCCGGGGGTATTCGGGTATGGCTGCGGGCTTTTCTGCGGCTCTGGCGGCGTTCTGCTCCAAAACGGCAAAGACAGCGGCGCGGTCAAAGTCGTCACCCAGCTTTCGGGCGGTAATGGGCTTTGTCCTGTCCGGCGTGAGATAGGATAGCCGCCCCCGGCTCTCCTTGACGGCCACGCCCTCCCGCAGCAGCAGAGAGGAAAAGTCCTCGAATGAGGTCGCCGCAGACAGCGCGGCGCGTATGGTCTGCCGCAGCTTCTCCTTGTTCGTTTCAAACTTGGTCTGCCGGGGCGTGATACCGTCTGCAATCATGGGGGCGTTCTGCTTGTCCAGCGCGGCCTGTCCCTTTTTCTGCGCCCAATACTCCCGGTCTGTGACGCGGTTCTTGCTGCCGTTCAAGAGGTCGATTTGGTAAAGCCCCTCCCGGTGGCACATTTCCATGACTTCGGACTTGAAGTAGCGCAAGGCAGCGTCGGTACAGCGGTGCTTGCAACCGGCTTTCGTGTCGGCTGGCCTGTCCATGTAGGGCAGGAACGGGACTTCCTCTATCCGCAGGCTGTTAATGACGATATGCACATGGATATTGCCGCTGTGGTTATGCCCGTCCGGGTGGGTACATACAAGGGCTTGGTGGCCGGGGAAATGCTCGGCGCAAAACTTCTCGCCCAATGCCTGCGCCCGGTCTACGGTCAAGCCGTTGTCCGGGCCGTCCCGTGGGTCAAAGCTGATGATATAGTGGTGGCTTTTCACATCTTCCCGCCGCTGGTTCTTCCCATAGCGGAGATTTGCCCGCATACAGGCAACGGCAAAATCCTCCCCGCCGCAGTTCAGCGTGGACAGCCGATAGTCCTCGCGGGGGATAAGCCTGCCGGTTTCATCAAGGACGGGCTTCATGGTAAACTCGTCATGCTCAAAAAGCAGGTATTGTTCGGCGGCTCCGTAGTCGGCATTTTTAGAGTTGATATGCTTGAGTGTTGCCAACCGCTTCACCTACTTTCTGTAAGACTTCATACTTGAGGGCGGCAAGGTCGGCTATGGCAGCGCGTACCTCGCCGGAGAGGGCGTTGTAAGGTGCGCCGTACTCGTTCAGATACCGGGCTATCTGGTTGAGGTTGCCGCCGATCCTGCCGTACTCGGCGGCCAGCTTCCCGACAGCGGAGAGCAGTTCGTCATTGACCGCCGACACATGGATAACGGGGCGTATGGTGGTGCGCCGTATCGCCTGCCGGAGAAATTCCGACTGGCTGATACCATAGGGCGCAAGCCGCGCTGTGAAGTCGGCGTATTCATCTTCGGACAGCCGGGTTTTCACAACGCGGCTGCGGTGGGGTGTGTTGTATTTCTTTCGCATGGTCGTGACCTCCTTTCTTGCCGCATGAGCGCGGCGGGGATAAGCGGCGCAAGCCGCAAAGCAGGGTTTGGGGAAGGCACTCCCCAACAAGTTTCCCGCGAGGGGCAAAACCGCAGAATTGCGGATTTTGGCACCGTGGTAGAAACTTGCTCTGTAACTGCCGCAGACTATCCCTGTCCGGGCTTTTCCGTACATAGAGCGAACAGGGCGGGGCTTTCAGCCCGCTGTGGGCGGTCTTTTTTCCTTTTCGCTAAAGATACATTTCAAAGGCCGCCAGCTACCCGCTGAACGGGGATTTCTCAAAATTTCTTTCGCTTCTGTAATCCGGGCAACAGGATTTTGGCAACCGGCGGGGCAGAGAATTTTTCCTTTCACTCCCTACACCACCGCGTTTTGAAATTTGCCAAACAAAACGGCTTATTTTCTCTTTGCTTCTTACTACGGACAAAAATCAAAAATGCCAAACGCCGGGGCAGGAAAATTTCCCCCTCACTTACTACTACAATCTGAACAGGGCAAAATGGCCGGGAACGGAGCCGGGCAACAAAAAAAGCAGCAAATCTTTTTCAGACTTACTGCTTTCGCTGGCCGCGCCGGTGGCGGCTGGTATTCAGTTTTGAAAACTCATTTCATATTGGTATGATAAACGGAGAGTTATTGCGTTATGTTTTCAAAAGGAAACGATTGCTCCTTGAATATATCCCACAAAATATGCAATCGCTATACTTATCGCAATGCAGCATATACATAGTATTTCAGCAATAACCTTTTTCCCGGTTATTTTGTTTACAGACTTGCCGTAGTCAATAGTAGCCCATACCATTGAAAGTAAAAATAGAATTGCAATCCAATGAGTATGAAACGACAGTCCCATGCTAACAAATACATAGTTTGTGATGATGTAAAAGATGCTTCTAACTACAACTTCCGTCACTGTTGAAAGCTGATTTTTCATAAAACCTCTTGCCTCCTTAATTTTCTGCTTACTATCGGTCAAATCGAAACTTGAACAGTGCGGCAATTAACTTCTGCTTCACATATTCCTCAACCTCGGCGTTGACTTTCCCGTGTACTTTGGAACAGTATCGGATATATCCGGCGTAGTGGGAAAGAACGGTGTCGATTGCGTCCGGGTCGCCCTCATGCGCCTTGACGATTGTTTCATAGGGGAGAAGTTTATTCATACCGGCTCACCTCCATTTCCTTCCGAAGCCGTTGCAAGGCAAGCTGGATATGCCGCCCCGCTGTGCTGCGTGTCCGGCCGATATGTACGCCGATCACTCTCTGCGGCTGGCGCAGGAAGTAATAGCGGAAAATTTCTTCCTGTGCCTGCTCCGGCAAAAGGGCAAGGGCAGCGGCAAGTTCCGCATGGTACAGAACGGCGGTCTGGCCGCAGGCGGTAAAAAGGTATTCTTCAAGCTGTTCCGGCTCGGCAAGCTGGACAAACTTCTCATTCATCAGATAGTCAAGGGAAACTTCCCGTTCCCACCTCCGGCGCAGCTTCAAAATTATATCTATGGCGGCGTGACGAATGACAACCTTGCAAAAGGCGTTAAAGGTGTACTGGATATACACTTTGTAGGCTTCATCTTCGGTCATGGAAATTCCCCCTCTCTGATAATAGTGCGGGGCGGCAGCACTTTTTGCTGTCGCCCCTTGATTGCCTGTCTGCAAAGGCGGGCGGGGCTGTCAACGGCGGCGCGTATGCGCCGTTCATCTTGACCGTTGACTGGCTCGACTGGCTTTGCTATTCCGTTATCTCTTTCAGTTATTGTCAAAGGAAATGTAGATAGTTAGACTATTGGGTATGTAGCTGATACTTAACCACTTTTCGTCGTTTGATAAAAGCGTCCCGATAGAAACATAGTTTTCTCCCTCGATTTCCTCTGATACATTTTCAATTACGGAAAAGCCGTCTTGGTTCAAAAGCTCCATATACTCGTTATAGTCGTTTTCGCTAATGCCGGTAAGGTTGATATTGCAATTCTCATGTTCTGTATCAAGTGTAGCCCATGCAACCGTACCAGGCGCAACAGGAAGCCCCTCTGTGTACTCATTCGCAGGCCAAACACCCTCGTCCAATTTTGTAACACTATTAGATTGCGTATTGTTCTCATTGCTTGTCGGTGTAGATGATGTATTTTGATTAGAACACGCAGCCAAAAAAATCATAACCATGATTGTGAATACAGAAATATACTTCTTCATTGGTTACCTCCTGTTTTTGTGTATGGTTCGGATAATTAACAAAATAGCAATAGCTGTTGCTGCAAACCCAATAGCCAAAAGGATTTGCGAAATATCAAAGGCAAACGCGCCCTCAATCTGTATATTTGTTGTCGCGTCGGCTTGTCCGATTGCTCCTTCTGGTACTTTTCCTGATTGCGTAACAGCATATACCGAAAAGGCAGCAACCGCGATAACAAGCGTAGCAAGAGTAGAAATGATGCCGTTCCTTTTTTTCGATTTGGTGTTATCAATACCAAACTGTTCTGCGGTGCTGTCTGCAAATTCTTTTGGCGTCCCCAAACGCTGGATAATCTGCTGCTCTGTTTCTCCATGCTCCATAGCAGACGCAAAAACTTCATTTAAGTCACGCACAACCTCTTTTTTCATTTTGCGTGGTAAAGATAGTTCCTTTTCAA
>OGGC01002184.1_pt1 | contig 11102 bp, 10 predicted proteins | sample 1571181 | NCBI WGS metagenome assembly OGGC01 (sample SAMEA2581930, study PRJEB24529) | metagenome | biome: Human gut stool | place: China | collected 2011 | reverse complement strand
CGCCCACAGAGGAGAAGGTCTCGCCCTTGAAGTGCTGGTAGGTGACGAGGGTGGAATCGCTGTTGACGATCAGCTTTGCGTTCTGCAGGCCAACGAAAGCAACGAACAGGCCGATGCCCACGCTGACGGCGCTCTTCAGGGTCATGGGGATGGCATTGAAGATGCCCTCACGGACATTAGTGAGGGACAGCACGATGAAGATGATGCCCTCTACAAAGACGGCCATCAGGGCCAACTGCCAGCTGTAGCCCATGGTGAGAACGACCGTGTAGGAGAAGTAGGCGTTCAGGCCCATGCCGGGTGCCAGTGCAAACGGATAGTTGGCAAGCAGAGCCATAAGCGCAGTACCAACAAAGGATGCCAGCGCGGTGGCGATCAGAACGGCTTCCGAATCCATGCCGGAAGCAGAAAGGATGTTGGGATTGACCGCAAGGATGTAAGCCATGGTCATGAAGGTGGTGATACCTGCCATGATCTCGGTCTTGACATCGGTGCGGTTCTCCTTCAGATGAAAGATGTTTTCTAACATGAGGAACCTCCTGATTCAGATAAAACATCCCGTCCGTGCGTGGGACGGGAAAGAACAAAACCTATTGTAACATTTTACAAAAGCATTTGTCCACGAAATAAACACACTTTTTTCATTTTTTGTCCAAAAATCGCAAATGAGTATGACTTTGAAAGTTTTCTGCAGGTCTGCCACAAATTTTGATGGAGAAAAAACACTGCTTTTGAAAAGATACGAAACAGCGATGAATTAAAAGGCACAAAAGTATACGAATCGGATTCTTAAATTTAAAATATACGCTTTGGCCCTGTAAAAGTGCACACTGTTGGGAAAGCAGCACCAGTGGTATCCTTTTGCCATAGCCCAGCACACCAGGGCGGAAAGGAGCTGATACCCAACACCATGGGGCAGACAAAACAGGCCAGAGGGCTGGCCAGCCTGAGCCGAGCCACGGACACCCTGAGCACCCTGCTGGCACAGCAGGTGCGGGAACTGAATGCCCGGCAGAAGGCGGCAAAAAAGGAAGGCGCATCGGGAGCAGGCACCATGAAAGACCTCAAGGAGGCCACGGCGGTGCTCAAGGATCTGGCCGGTGTAGCCAAGACCCTGAACGATCAGGGGGCACAGGCAGAAGGAGCGGAGTGCGGCGTGGTGCTGCTGCCGACGGTGGAGGAAGAACCATGAGCATTGTACAAGCAAGAGTGCCGGTGGTCTGGCGGCCCCAGCCGCGGCAGGCCGAATTTATGAGCCGCCCGGAACCGGAAGCGCTGTACGGCGGTGCAGCAGGCGGCGGCAAGAGCGACGCGCTGGTGATCGAAGCGCTGCGGCAGGTGCACATTCCACACTACCGGGCGCTGATCCTGCGCAAGACCTACCCGCAGCTTTCCGATCTGGTGGACAAGAGCCAGGTGTACTACCACAGGGCGTTCCCGCAGGCACAGTACAACGCCACGGCCCATGTGTGGAACTTCCCCAGCGGGGCAAAAATTTACTTTGGCTCCATGCAGTACACCAAGGACCGTACCAATTATCAGGGCAAGGCCTTCGATTTTATCGGCTTTGACGAGCTGACCCACTTTGAATGGGAAGAGTACAGCTACATGATGAGCCGCAACCGTCCCACCGGCCCGGGCACCCGGGTGTACATGCGGGCCACCACCAATCCCGGCGGCATCGGACACGGGTGGGTGAAGGCACGGTTCATCACGCCCGCACCGCCCGGAACGCCTATCACCGAAGAATACACGGTAAAGCTGCCGGACGGCACCGAACAGAAGCTGCAGCGGGCGCGGGTGTTCATCCCTTCCAGCATTTTTGATAACCCCGCCCTGCTGGCAAACGACCCCGGTTACCTTGCAAGCCTTGCCAGTATGCCGGAAGCAGAAAAGCAGGCGCTGCTCTACGGCAGCTGGGACAGCTTTTCCGGGCAGGTGTTTACCGAATGGCGCAACGACCCGGCCCGCTACGAAGACCAGCGCTGGACCCATGTGATCGCACCGTTCACCATCCCGAAGCACTGGCAGCTCTACCGCGGGTTCGACTTTGGCTTTTCCAAGCCGTTCTCGGTGGGGTGGTACGCAGCGGACGAGGAGGGGCGGCTGTACCGCATCAAGGAGCTGTACGGCTGCACCGGCAGGCCGAACGAGGGCCTGCGCATCGACCCGGTGGAACAGGCCCGGCGCATCCGGGAGGCAGAGCAGAACGACCCGCTTTTGCGCGGCAGGGTGATCCACGGCATTGCCGATCCGGCCATCTTTGATGAGAGCCGCGGCGAAAGCATTGCCGCTATGATGGAGCGCAGCCCGAACTTCCTGCGCTGGTCCCCCGGCGACAACACCCGGCTTGCGGGCAAGATGCAGTTCCACTACCGGCTGAATTTTGATGCGGACGGCAGGCCGATGTTTCAGGTGTTCAATACCTGCAAGCACTTTATCCGCACGATCCCGAACCTTGTGTACGACGAAAGTAACGTGGAGGACATCGACACCCGGCAGGAGGATCACATTTACGACGAGTGCCGCTATGTGCTGATGGAGAACCCTATCAGCCCGCCGGTGCGCTGTGCTGCGCCGCCCATGCCCGACGACCCGCTGAACCTGCACAAGCGGGCAAGATTTTACAGAATTTAAAGGAGAAACGCAATGGACGATTACGAGAACGAAGCTTTGCCCGTGGGTGAAGCACAGGTGGCCGAGGCCATGCAGACCTTGCAACGATACAAGGCGGGCAAGGCCGCGCTGGACAAGCGCATTGTGGATAACGAGCTGTGGTTCCGCCTGGGCCATTGGAAGAACTACCAGAACCCCATGATGCCCGGCAAGGCCCAGCCTTCCAGCGGGTGGCTGTTCAACAGCATTGCCAACAAGCACGCCGATGCCATGGACAACTACCCGGAACCGAACGTGCTGCCCCGAGAGGCAGATGACGAGGACACCGCACGGGCACTTTCCAGCGTTTTGCCGGTGGTGCTGGAACAGGCCGACTACGAGCAGGTGTACAGCGACTGCTGGTGGCGAAAGCTCAAACAGGGCACTGGCGTGACCGGTATCTTCTGGGACCCTGCAATGCGCGGCGGAATTGGCGACATTGCGGTGCGCAGCGTGAACCTGCTGATGCTCTATTGGGAGCCGGGCGTGGCGGATATTCAGGCATCGCCGGACTTTTTCAGCCTGAGCCTTGAGGACACGGCCCGGCTGTGCGCGCAGTACCCGCAGCTGGCAGGACACACCGCCAGCGTGCTGGACGTGCCCCGGTACATCCACGATGAAGGGCAGGACACCAGCTCCAAGAGCGTGGTGGTGGACTGGTACTACAAGCGCCCGGATGAAACGGGGCGCATGGTGTTGCACTACTGCAAGTTCTGCAACGGCGTGGTGCTGTACGCCAGCCAGAATGACCCGGCGCTGGCAGAAAGCGGCCTGTACGACCACGGGCAGTACCCCTTTGTATTTGACCCGCTGTTCGTGGAGGAGGACAGCCCGGCGGGCTTTGGCTACATCGATGTGATGAAGGACTGCCAGACGGCCATTGACAAGATGAACCATGCCATGGACGAGAACGTGCTGCTGAGTGCAAAGCAGCGGTATGTGCTCAGCGACACGGCAGGGGTCAACGAGGAAGAGCTGGCCGATTTCAGCCGGGACATCGTGCATGTGGTGGGACGGCTCAACGACGACAGTTTCCGTCCGCTGCAGACGGCGGGCCTGCAGGGCAACAGCCTGAGCTACCGCCAGAGCCGCATTGAAGAGCTGAAGGAGATCAGCGGCAACCGGGACATGACGCAGGGCGGCACTGCCGGAGGTGTGACCGCAGCCAGCGCCATTGCGGCCTTGCAGGAGGCAGGCAGCAAACTCAGCCGCGATATGCTCAAGAGCGCCTACCGTGCTTTTGCAAAGCAGTGCTATCTCATCATCGAGCTGATGCGCCAGTTCTACGACGAGCAGCGAGTGTTCCGCATCGTGGGCGAAAGCGGCGAGAGCCGGTTCGTGCCCTTCTCGGCGCAGGCGCTGCGGGCGGTGCCCGGCGGCAGCGTGGGCGGCGTGGAACTGGGCAGCCGGGAGCCGATTTTTGACATCGTGGTGAGCGCCGCCAAGAAGAGCACCTTCAGCCGTCTTTCCCAGAACGAGACGGCCAAGGAGTGCTATCAGCTGGGATTTTTCAAGCCGGAAAATGCCGATGCCGCCCTTGCGGCACTGGAAATGATGGACTTTGAAGGCATTGAGAAGGTGCGTCAGAGGGTGCGGCAGAACGGCACTCTTGCCCAGCAGCTGGCCCGGATGCAGCAGCAGATGGCACAGATGGCGGCGGTGATCGCCCAGCAGGGCACCGGGCCTGACGAACCGGCCCGCAGTGCAGGCGGTGCGTCTGCGCAGAAGGACGGGCAGGCGGTAAAGCTGGCGGGCCTTGGCAATGCCCTGCCGGTGGCCGCCGCTGCACGTGCCATGGACATCCATTAAAAAGGAGGTGAATTTTATGATGAAAGTTTGTTACAGCGAGATGGATACCCCCGCCGGGCTGAGCTGCCGGCTGGAAGCTGCCGGTCATGCAGGCTATGCGCCTGCCGGGCAGGACATCGTTTGTGCAGGAGCCAGCACCGTGATGCAGGGCCTTGTGTACCTGCTGGCCGGGGAAGAGAATGCCCACAGCGAAGCCTTTGATGAGCCGGACGGCCCGCGTCTGGCAGTGAGCGTGGATGCGCCCTGCGAAGAATGGGTGCGCGGTGCCTTTGAGCTGGCCAAAGCCTGCTTTGTGCTGCTGGCCGAACGCTACCCGGAGAATGTCCGCTTTGCGGATGTGAGCCGCAGAGGAAAGGAGAGCATGATGGATCTGCAGCTCTTTGCAGAGGGAGAAGCCGCTCCCCCTGCCCTGAGCGAAGCGCAGACCCGGCAGGCGGTGGCCTCCGGCACCATGAAGCCGGACGAAGCAAAAGTACCCGCTGCGCCGCAGGCTTCGGCAGAGAAAACCGTAGAGCTGCAGCCGGAAAAGCCCCGGCAGGAACTGCCTGTGCAGCGCCCGGAACGGCCGCCGCTGTCCAGCTTTGCCCGCAGCACACAGGATGCTGTGCACAGCCTGCATGCCCGCTGGGCGGCAGAGGAAGCGGCCATGCGCCGCAGCCAGCCGGATTTTGATCTGCAGAACGAGCTGCGCAGCCCGGAGATGCGCCGCCTGATGCAGCTGCCCGGCATGAGGGTGCGGGATGCGTACCGTCTGGCCCACTACGACGAAAACCTGCGCACTGCAGCGCAGGCTGTGGAGCAGGGCGTGGTGGAACGCATTCAGCAGCGGGCCGCACGGCCCACCGAAAACGGCATCCGGCCCGGCGGCGCGGCTACCGTCCGCCCGGATGTAGCCAGCATGACCCGCGCCCAGCGAGAAGCACTGGAACGCCGTGTGCTCCACGGAGCACAGATCGAATTGTGACTATTTTACAAGAGAAAGGAATATGAGCATGAACAAGAATTTCAACATCCAGCTGTTTGCGGAAAACCTGAACACCACCGCTACCATGTCGAAAGAGATGAAGACCTTCTACGAGAAGCGTCTCATCGATCAGGCAGAGCCGCGTCTGGTGCACGACCAGTTTGCGGACTACTACCCTGTGCCCCAGAACGGCGGCAAGACCATTGAGTTCCGCAAGTACGACAGCCTGCCCAAGGCATCCACTCCGCTGACCGAGGGCGTGACCCCGAACGGTCAGGCACTGAATGTGACCACTATCACCAGCGATCTGCACCAGTACGGCGGCTGGACTCCGCTGACCGACGTGCTGCAGATGACCGCCATTGACAACAATGTGGTGCAGGCCACCCGTGTGCTGGCAAGTCAGGCAGGCCGCACCATGGACAGCATTACCCGCGATGTGCTGGCGGGCGGCACCAATGTGATCTATGCGCCCAAGCTGGCCGCAGACGGCACCGAGACTGCCGTTGCCAGCCGCAAGGCACTGGACAAGACCTGCACCCTGACCCCGAAGCTGTTCTTTCAGGCAGCGGCACAGCTGGGCGCGATGAACGCCGACCCCATCGGCGACAGCTACATTGCCATCATCCACCCCTACGCTGCCTACGACCTGAAGACCAGCAAGGAGTTCATTGAGGTGCACAAGTACGCCGACCCGGACACCATGTTCCGCGGCGAGATCGGCAAGCTGGGCAACATCCGCTTCATCGAGACCAGCGAGGCCAAGATCTGGAAGGATGAGACCTGCCCCACCGGCTTGGCGGTGTTCGGCACCCTGGTGCTGGGTGCCCATGCCTACGGTGTGACCGAGCTGGAGGGCGGCGGCCTGGAGCACATCGTCAAGCAGCTGGGCTACGGCGACGACCCGCTGAACCAGCGCGCTTCCGTGGGCTGGAAGGGCATGCGTGCGGCAGAGCGTCTGGTGGAGCAGTACATGGTGCGCATTGAAAGTGCGTCCAGCTATTCCGCCACCGCTGCTGCAAACTGAGGAGGCGTGAGCCATGGCTGAAAAGAAAAATGTGCGCATCCGGCTGTTCAAGGATAACAGCCGCTACAAGGGCGATCTGTTCGTCAGCGTGAACGGTGTGAACTATAAGATCCGCCGCGGCGTGGAGGTGGAAGTGCCGCCCGAAGTGGCCGAGGTGCTGGAGCACAGCCAGATGCAGGATGAGCTGACCGCCGCCCGCATTGCGGCGGCAGAGAACGCCGCCCAGTAAACCCGCAACAGACAAAAAGCCCGGCTGGGGAGTCTGCCCGGCCGGGCCTTTATAAAAAGGAGAGTGAGCATATGACCGTAGGACAGGCTCTGGAACGCGCCGAAGAGCTGCGCCCGGGCAGCCGCATTGCGCTGGCCACCCGGCAGGCGTGGCTGAAGGAAGCAGACGCGATGCTGCGGGAACGCTTTTTTAAAAACAGCATCACAGATGCATACGACGATGTGGGCGCAGACCTTGCATGGGACGACAGCCTGCAGGACGACGATGTGCTGCTGGCACCGGCACCTTTTGATGCGCTGTATCCGCATTATCTGTGTGCCATGACCGATGCGGCCCTTGGTGAGACCGACCGCTACGTCGGGGAGCAGGCCCAGTACAACAGTCTGCTGGCAGATCTGGCGGCGTGGCTGCGGCGCAGCTACCCGACCCTGACGGGTGCCCAGTGGCGCTGGTAAGGAGGTGAGAGCATGGTTCTGGCAAACAGAGCGAAGCTGCAGAACAGCCGCAGTCTTGTGAGGGTATTCGGCGGGCTGAACGAGACCTATGCCTGCTCGGAAGCAGAGTACAGCGCGGGCGTGAATTTTTCTGCCCGGGATTTCCCGGCGCTGAGCACCCGCAAGCCGCGCCGCAAGCTGAGGGAGTTGACCGGGCTGAACGGCATGTATCACCTGAACGGGCTGCTGACCGTCTGCGGGAAGGATCTGATCTACACGCCGGATGCCGACGGCGCGAACCCGGTGACCTGCACCGAGGCAGTGACCGACGGCAAAAAGGCACTGGTGGGCATTGGTACAAAAATCCTGATCTTCCCGGACAAGGTAGCCTTTGATACAGCGGACGGAAGTGTTTCGGCACTGGGAGCTGTATGGCAGGCAGAGGGACAGAGCGTGCAGTTTGTACCCTGCGATGCCGCGGGCAAGGCCTACGAGGTGAGCGGTTACGGCAAGGAGGAACCGGAGAAGCCTGCAGACGGACAGCTCTTTTTGAAGGTGGAGGACGAGGAGCACCCATGGGCCAGCACCAGCACACTGGAAGAGTACAGCACATCCTCCGGCAGCTGGACGGCGGTGCCGCTGGAATACTGCCGCATCACAGCGGCGGGTGCGCAGAGGCTGTTTGCCCAGTGGGACACCGTGACCGTGCAGGGCACGGCAGCACAGCAGGCTGGCATGTGGACAAAGCTGGACGGGGATCTGGTAGTTTACGATGTGCTGGAAAACGGGCTGCGCGTGCGGGTAAGCCCGGAGGGAGATCATGTTTACGGCACGCTGGTGCAGAGCGCCGAGAGCGCCCAGTGGACCAGCTTGGACGGCAAGGAGACACGCAGCTTTGCGGTGAGCACGCCGGTGCGGATGGAACGCCGCGTGCCGGATCTGGACTACGTTACCGAGTGCGACAACCGGGTATGGGGCTGCAGCAGCAAGGAAAACGTGATCTATGCCTGCCGCTTAGGCGACCCCACCAACTGGTTTTCCTACCGGGGCATTGCGGCAGACAGCTACGCAGTGACGGTGGGCAGCGATGGTGCGTTTACCGGCGCGGCCACATGCATGGGCTATGCGCTGTTCTTTAAGGAAAACACACTGCACAAGCTCTATGGCTCCAAGCCTTCGGATTTTCAGCTCACCTCGCTGCGCTGCCGGGGCGTTGCCAAAAACGCGGCGCGCAGCCTGTGTGTGCTGAACGAGACGCTCTATTATCTTTCGCCGGACGGTGTGATGGCATGGGACGGCAGCATTCCAACAAAAGTGTCCGGCGCGTTGGATTCGGGCCGACTGGCCAATGTGCAGAGCGCGGTGGGCAGTGCGCTGGATGGCCGCTATTACCTGCATGTGGCCCGCACGGCGGCAGGCGAAAATACGGCAAGGCTGCTGGTGTACGATACCGAGCGCGCGCTCTGGAGCGAAGAAAACGTGTGCTCCTACGAGATGACCAGCACCGGCGGACAGCTTTATCTGTGGGACGGGCAGGCACTGTGGGCCGCAGATCCCAGCCGCGAAGCGGACTGGCAGGCCACCGACGGTGTGGAGGAAAAGCTGAACTTTGAGCTGACCACTGGTGACATTGGGCTGGACGGGGCCGAGGACCGGTATCTTTCCCGACTGACGCTGCGGCTGGATGCCGAGTGCAGCAGTACGGTGGAGGTGGCCGCCAGCTATGACGGCGGCCCATGGGAGACGGTGGCAAGCCTGACGGCACAGGACAAGCGGCGCAGCTTTGATCTGCCGTTCGTGCCCCGGAGGCACGGCACCCTGCGGCTGCGCCTGAAGGGCAGGGGACAGATCACCCTGCGCAGCATTGCAAAAACAATGGCCGCTGCCAAGGGCGGCATTGCAGGCGGGGAGGGGTGACGAATGGCAAGCGTGATGGGCATTAACAAGATCGGCCTGCCCAAGCTCAGCGAGAACATGGACCCGGAGGATGCCCGCGCCCTGCGCAGCTACCTGTACCAGATGCAGGAACAGCTGCAGTATGTACTGAGCAATCTGGACGTTGAAAACATGTCCGACGAGATGCGCACGAAACTGCAGAATTTATAAGGAAAGGATCATATATGGCAAACAGAAAGAAAAAGGACGAAGCGCTTGCCGCTGTGCAGGCGCAGACGGAGGGCAGCGGCCAGCCTGCCGTGCAGAGCGGCTATTCGGCAGCGGGACTGGACAGCCGTTCGGAGGTGGAAAACGCGCTGGCAAATTCCAGCTACAAGCCCAGCCAGACCGTGACGGATGCTGCAGATGCGCTGAAGGAGTGGCAGGCAAACCGCCCGGGCGATTATCAGAGCAGCTATCAGGAGCGGATCGACCAGCTTTTGAACCAGCTGCTGCAGCGTGAGAGCTTCCAGTACAGCTACACCAAGGATCCGCTCTACCGCCAGTACGAGCAGAACTATTTGCAGAACGCCCACAACGCCAGCGCAGATGCTGCGGCGCAGGCTGCAGCCCTGACCGGCGGTTATGGCTCCAGCTATGCCACGAGCGCCGCCCAGCAGGCGTATCAGCAGCAGATCGGTGCGCTGAGCAGCGCCATCCCCACGCTGTACAGTCTGGCGCTGGATACGTATACCAGCGGCGGAAACGAGCTGGTGAGCCAGCTGGATCAGCTGAACAACAGCGAACAGGATGCCCAGCAGCAGTACAACAACAAGCTCTCGGACTACTACACCCAGCTGCAGCAGAAGGGCGAAGCATACAACAACGCCTATGCGCAGGACTACGGGCAGTATCAGGATTATCTGAGCCAGCTGGGCACCCTGCACGATTATTACTCCGCGCAGGAACAGCAGCAGGCAGCACGCCGCCAGCAGGTGTTCAGCAATGTGATGACCGTGCTGGGTGTGCTGGGCGATGCGGTGCAGATCGTTCTCAGCGGCACCACGGGCGTTGGCTCCATGCTGAGCGGCCTGCTGAATACCGGCTATAACATCTACTCCGGCAACCGTCAGTACGAGGCAGCCCGTGCGGACACTCAGTGGAACCAGCAGCTGCAGGAGCGTCAGTATCAGGACAGCCTGAACCAGCAGCGCTACGAGAACGAGACGAGCGAGCGGGAGTATCAGGACAAACTCAACCAGCAGAAATTCAACAACGATGTCACAAGCCAGAAGCTGAACATCGCACTGGGCGAGTGGAACCTGAAAAAGTACAATGCAGCGCAGAAAGCAAGCCGCGCTGGCAGCACGGCGGCAGGCAGTAAGACTGGCGGCACTGGCACGGGCAGTACGTCCTCCGGTACGGCCAGCCGCAGCACGGGCACTGCCACCCGTCTGGGCAGTGACACCTCCCGGAATGTGACGGTGCCCTACATGGCCATGCTGATGCGCAGCCAGGGCAAGAGCGATACCAGCATCAGCACCGCACTGCGGCAGGATGGCTATTCCAGTGCAGAGATCGCACAGATCCTGCAGCAGATGAGGCGCTGACCGTGCGGGTGGATATCAAACAATAAAAAGCATGTGCAGAGCACACAGGAGCCGTTCCGGCCAGAGGTGTTCTGCACATGCTTTTTTAGCAGAAAATAATGGCGTGCTGTTCGAGTCCCACTGGGCACCCCGCCAAATAAAAAAATCCGCCGATGCAAAGCATCAGCACAGCATTTGTCTTGGTAGACATTCCTACTGATTGGGACCCGCAGGCTAACCAACAGCCCACTGGGCTGTTGGTTGCTCTGCCGCTGATGCGTCAGAGCCGCCTTGTTCGAGCCCCACTGGGCACCCCGCCAAATAAAAAAATCCGCCGATGCAAAGCATCAGCACAGCATTTGTCTTGGTAGACATTCCTACTGATTGGGACCCGCAGGCTAACCAACAGCCCACTGGGCTGTTGGTTGCTCTGCCGCTGATGCGTCAGAGCCGCCTTGTTCGAGCCCCACTGGGCACCCCGCCAAATAAAAAAATCCGCCGATGCAAAGCATCAGCACAG
>OGGC01002173.1_pt1 | contig 11128 bp, 7 predicted proteins | sample 1571181 | NCBI WGS metagenome assembly OGGC01 (sample SAMEA2581930, study PRJEB24529) | metagenome | biome: Human gut stool | place: China | collected 2011 | reverse complement strand
TACAGATAAAATAGAGTTAAATCCTCCAAAGAGTTATCCGGGAAAACTGACAAAGTTCTTATATGAGAGATACAGACATTTTAACGGTGCGGCGGACAAGGGGCTTGTGATGCTTCCGGTAGAGCTGATCGACGATAATGGAATCCATTTGAAAGAATGTGTTTTAAAACTGGCAGCACTTTGGAATCTGGAAGAAGGATTCACAAACTGGGTCAATGAGGCATGTGTGTTCACCTCTACATTAGTAGACCGCATCGTAACCGGATATCCGAGAGATGAGGCAGAAGAGCTTTGCAAAGAATTTGGATATCAGGATAACCTGATCGTTACCGGTGAGCCATTTGCACTGTGGGTGATCGAGAGTGCAAAAGATATCAGTGAGGAGTTCCCACTCCCAAAAGCTGGTCTGCCGGTGATCTTCACAGACAACCAGAAACCTTACAAGCAGAGAAAAGTAAGAATTTTAAACGGAGCACATACTTCCTTTGTTCTCGCATCTTATCTGGCAGGAAATGATATTGTTCTCGAATCCATGCAGGATGAACTGATCTTCAACTTTATGAAGAAGACAATTTTTGAGGAAGTGATCCCGACACTGACATTGCCAAAACAGGATCTGATCGATTTTGCAAATGCAGTGATCACAAGATTTAACAATCCTTATGTAAAACATGCATTATTATCCATCTCTTTGAACTCTGTTTCAAAATGGAGAGCGAGATGCATGCCAAGCTTTTTGGGATATATTGAAAAAGAAGGAAAACTTCCCGAGCATTTGACATTCTCACTTGCAGCGTTGATGGCATTCTACACTGGAACAGAGATCAGGGACAAAGCGTTGATCGGACACCGAGGAGAGCAGGAATACAATATTTTGGATGATGCTGCAGTATTGGAATTTTTTGCGGCAAACAGCAGCAGAGAGCCAAGAGAATTCGCACATGCAGTCCTTTCGAATGAAGATTTCTGGGGACAGGATTTAAGCAGTCTTGCAGGCGTGGAAGATGCAGCTGCTTCTTATCTTACAGAGATCCGTGCATCTGGTATGAGAAAGGCAATGGAGAAAATTTTTGCATAATAAATAAGGAGTCCAACAGAAATGAAAGACTTTATGAAAATCAACGAAAACGATAATGTGATCGTTGCATTGAAAGAAATGAAAAAAGGAGAAAAGATCTCATTGGAAAACACGGAGATCGAAGCTCTTGAAACAATTCCTGCCGGACATAAAATGGCAGTGAAAGATATCTGCGAAGGAGCAGATGTTATCAAATACGGATTCCGTATAGGTACTGCGAAGGAAGATATCAAAGCGGGACAGTGGGTTCACACGCACAATATCAAAACTGCACTTGGAGATCTGCTGGAATACAAATATGAACCGGTACATATGGAAGAAAAAATAACAGAGGATGCTACATTCCTTGGTTTTCAGAGATCGGATGGAAAAGTCGGTGTCAGAAATGAGATCTGGATTATTCCGACGGTTGGCTGTGTCAACAATATTGCAACCGCAATGGCGAAGGCAGCCAACGCCAGAGTGAAGGGAAGCGTTGAGGAAGTCATCGCATTCCCACACCCGTATGGATGTTCCCAGATGGGAGACGACCAGGAGCACACCAGAACGATTCTGGCGGATCTGGTAAATCATCCGAATGCGGGCGGCGTTCTCGTGCTCGGACTGGGATGTGAGAACAGCAATATCGGCGAATTGAAAAAATACATCGGCGATTACGATGAGAATCGCGTAAAATTCCTGGTTTGTCAGGAATGTGAGGACGAGATGGAGGAGGGAGCAAAACTCCTGAATGAACTCATCGATTATGCGTCCGCGTTTGAGCGCGAGCCGATCAGTGCCTCAAAGCTGATTGTCGGAATGAAGTGCGGCGGCAGCGATGGATTCTCCGGAATTACGGCCAATCCGCTGGTGGGCAGATTCTCCGATCTTCTGATCGGAAAGGGCGGCACCACGATCCTTACCGAAGTGCCGGAAATGTTTGGCGCGGAGACGCTTCTAATGAACCGCTGCGCCAACAGGGAACTGTTCGATGAGACAGTCTCACTGATCAACGACTTCAAGCAGTATTTCAAGGACAATCATCAGACGATTTATGAGAATCCGTCTCCCGGAAATAAGAAAGGCGGTATCTCGACGCTGGAAGATAAATCACTGGGCTGTACACAGAAGTCCGGAAGCGCACCGGTGTGCGGCGTGCTTTCCTATGGAGAGTGTGTAAAAACCTCAGGATTAAACCTCCTGTCTGCACCGGGCAATGATCTGGTGGCGGCGACGGCACTTGCGGCGAGCGGCGCACATATCGTACTGTTTACGACAGGGCGCGGAACACCGTTTGCGTCCCCGGTTCCGACCGTGAAGATTTCCAGCAACAGTACGCTGGCCGGAAAGAAGAAAAACTGGATCGACTTCAATGCGGGCGTGCTGGTGGAAGACGCGGAGTTAGACACAGTGGGACAGCAGCTGTTTGACTATGTGATCGACGTGGCGTCCGGCAGAAAAGTCTGCAGCGAGGAAGCGGGCTTCCACGATATGGCAATCTTCAAACAGGGCGTGACACTGTAGCTGAAAAGCAGTAGTTAAGCAATCGATGCGGCTTTCGGTCACTGCGGCTGATGCCACATGAATAATAGAAAAGGAGAACATAAAAATGGGAATTTTAGACAATTTTTCACTCGAGGGTAAAGTTGCACTTGTTACAGGTGCATCTTACGGAATCGGTTTTGCAATCGCAACTGCATTCGCAGAGGCAGGCGCAACAATCGTATTCAACGACATCAAGCAGGAACTTGTGGACAAGGGACTTGCTTCCTATGAAGAGAAGGGCATCAAGGCACACGGTTATGTCTGCGACGTGACAAACGAGGAGCAGGTGGAAGCCATGGTGGCACAGATCGAGAAGGAAGTCGGAACGATCGACATTCTTGTCAACAATGCAGGAATCATCAAACGTATCCCGATGCTTGAGATGAAGGCTTCTGAGTTCAGACAGGTCATCGATGTTGACCTGAACGCGCCGTTTATTGTATCCAAGGCAGTCATTCCAGGAATGATTAAGAAGGGTCACGGAAAGATCATCAACATCTGCTCTATGATGAGTGAGCTCGGCCGTGAGACCGTATCTGCATACGCAGCTGCAAAGGGCGGATTGAAAATGCTTACAAGAAATATCGCGTCTGAGTACGGCGAGCACAACATTCAGTGCAACGGTATCGGACCGGGTTATATTGCAACACCGCAGACCGCTCCGCTCCGTGAGATCCAGCCGGACGGCTCCAGACATCCGTTTGACCAGTTCATCATCGCAAAGACTCCGGCAGCAAGATGGGGCACAGCTGAGGATCTGCAGGGAACCGCTGTTTTCCTGGCTTCCGATGCATCCAACTTTGTCAACGGACACGTTGTATATGTAGACGGCGGTATTCTGGCATACATTGGAAAACAGCCACAATAGACTACATTCCGCACATATTTGCCCATGAAAACATTTCTAACAAAAAAAAGCTAAAATATGAAAAAAAGTAGTGCATTTTTATGAGGACTGTGCTATAATACAACATGTAAGCACTTACATTATTGCAATGTGACTAAAACCTTTCAGAGTGCAAAACGATGAAAGGGCACATTGCCAAGTAATAAAGAAAAAGGAGAAGAAAACTATGAAAAAGGATTTCCTGAAACGCACAATGGCTACCGGTTTAGTAGCAGCCATGGCACTTTCTACCGCAGCCTGTGGAAGTTCCACATCTGAGGAGACAAACACAGACGCAGCAGCCACAACACCGGAGACTCCGGCAACAGAAGCAGCGGCAGCTACAGAGGCAGCAGCTACCGATGATGGTTCTTATGAGAATTGTACATTAACAATGTCATGGTGGGGTGGTGACACCAGACACGAGGCAACATTAAAGGCAATCGAGGCATTTGAGGCAGCTTACCCGGGAATTACCGTAGAACCTACATACGCTGCATGGGATGGATGGGAAGCTAAGATGGCTACCGCATTCGCAGCAGGAACCGCACAGGATGTAAACCAGATCAACTGGAACTGGATTACACAGTATGACAACGATGGAACCGCTTTCCTTAACCTGAATGATTACTCTAACGTAATTGATTTCAGCCAGATCGATTCCACATATCTTGATATGTGTACAGCATCTGACGGATCCCAGGCAGGTATCCCGATTTCCATGACAGGTAGAATTTTCTACTGGGACAAGACAACATTTGATGAGATCGGATGCGAGATCCCGACCACATTAGAGGAGTTAAAGGCTTGCGGTGAGAAGTTCGCAGCATACGGAGATGATTACTATCCGTTAGCTTTAGGTGAGTACGACAGAATGATCCTCATGGTATACTACCTTGAGTCTGTATACGGAACCGACTGGGTAACAGACGGACAGATCAACTACACAACAGACCAGATCGCAGAGGGACTTCAGTTCATCCAGGATCTTGAGGATGCTCATGTGATTCCTTCTGTAGCAACAATCGCTGGTGACGGTGCTGCATCTCTGGATCAGAACCAGAACTGGATCGACGGACACTATGCAGGTATCTTCGAGTGGGATTCTTCTGCAAGCAAATTCGCAAGCGCAGCTGAGGGACGTGAGATCGTTGTTGGTGACTACTTAACAGATCTTGGCGAGTATCAGGGCGGATACGCAAAGGTTTCCATGTGCTGGGCAATCAGCGCAACATGCGAGCATCCGAAGGAGGCTGCATTACTTGTTAACTTCTTAATGAACAACGAAGAAGCAGCACAGATCCTTGGCTCTGAGAGAGGTGTTCCGGTATCTCAGATCGCATTAAAGACAGCTAACGATGCCGGCTTATTAAACGGCCAGGTAGTAGAGGCTAACGGTAAGGTTCTTGCATGGGTATCCAACAGCCTTGATCCGAAGTTCGAGGATTCTCAGTTAAAGAGCAGCGATGGTGTATACTATGATGTAATGGCAGGTTTAAGCTATGGCGATTACACAGTAGAGGAAGCAGCACAGACATTATATGATGGTGTAACAGCCGTTATTTCCCAGTAATCTGACTGCATGAATTCGGAGCTGCTGTTCTTACGACAGCAGCTCCATTTTTAAAAAAGGTGTATGATGGATTTTGATCAGTTTGTATCAGAATATATAGCAGAGGATCATGATTTTGAGCAGCTTTCGGTCATGGTTTTGGAGGGATGCAGAGCATGGTATCCCTTGGCCGCGGAAGCGGAAAAGCAAAAGCTGCAAGAGGTGATGGAGAAAGCTGCCCGTGCGGCGGTAGGTGCCCACCGGTTTGGCAGGTACGTATTTTTTCTGTATGATCAGACGGGAGAAGAACAGTATCGCACCTGGATAGAAAGAAATGCAGAGTGGCTTAAGAACAGCCCGCAGTCCGAAAACGGCGTATTCGGATGCGTGGAGGATTCTTCCCGGAACATATCCGGCAGTGTGATGTTTGCGGTGTATCCATTCTATATGGAGTATGAGACCAGATATCACAACAAGGCGGAGTACGCACAGATCGTCAGACAGCTTCTGACACTGGCACCGTCGGAACAGACGGATATGGAGCAGACGGGGTGGTATCTTATGACGGTGATCGACGTGATAGATAGCATGAGTCGTGAGATTTTCGAACATTACAAATCTCTCGAAGAGATTTTTAAGAAGACCATCAGAAATATTCTTGCCGCCGGCTGGAATAATGATTTCAGTAAAAAAGAAAGTGCAATGATGGGATATTCTATTATAAAGGCTTGCAATCTGGGCGTTTTAAATAGTGAAAAATATGCAGAAATTGGACTTTCCATGATCGATGGTCTGATAAAAGAACCGTTTGATTCAAAAGATTCCGAACGGATGGGCATAGCCATGATGGCTTATGCGCAGAGACTGATTTTAAGTCGTGAGTGAATGAAATTTTAAGATAAGCAGGAGGTACAAAAGGTTGGCTAAGAAAAGTAATACCGCAAATGTTGCAGTGCCAAAGAAGAAAAAAACGTTTGTTGACATTTGCAAAGAAAATATCGGCTTCTTCTTTATTTTGCCATGGTTGTTTGGTTTCCTTGTATTCAAACTGTGGCCGATGGGTTCCTCATTATTCTACAGCTTTACAGACTACAATCTGTTTAAGGGCATGAATGTGATCGGAACACTTCAGAACTATGTGAATGTCTTCACAACCAAGAAGATTACGACAGCGTTGACGGTTACATTCAAGTATGCATTTATCACAGTTCCGTTAAAACTGATATTTGCATTGTTTATCGCTTACATACTGAACTTCAAGATCAAGGGCGTGAATTTCTTCCGTACCGCTTACTATGTACCTTCTATCTTAGGTGGATCGGTTGCCATTGCGGTACTCTGGAAAGCAGTATTCCGCGATGACGGACTTTTAAACGGATTCCTCGGTCTTTTGGGTATTACAGGCCCGAGCTGGCTGTCCGATACAAAGTATTCCCTGTTCGTAATCTGTCTGCTTCGTGTATGGCAGTTCGGTTCTGCAATGATTATTTTCCTTGCAGCGTTAAAGGGTGTTCCACAGGATCTCTACGAGGCAGCTTCGATCGACGGAGCAGGCAAGTGGCGTCAGTTCTTCTCTGTGACAGTGCCGATCATTACACCGGTTATTTTCTACAACCTGGTAACACAGCTCTGTCAGGCATTCCAGGAGTTCAACGGACCGTACATCATCACACAGGGCGGACCGAGAAACTCTACAACACTGATTTCACTTTTGATTTACAACAGTGCGTTCAAACAGTATGACATGGGTATGGCAAGTGCGATGGCATGGGTAATGTTCGTCATCCTGATGATCTTTACCACGATTGCATTCCTGAGCCAGAAATACTGGGTATTCTATTCTGATGAGGAGGGCTAAGAAGAATGGCAGCAGAAAGTAAAACAAAACATTATGTCAATGTATTCTTAAGATATTTTGTCCTGATCCTTGTCGGATTGATTATGATCTATCCGCTGGTCTGGATGGTTGGTGCAACTTTTAAATCCAATGCGGAGATTTTCTCCAGCATCGGTTTCATCCCGAAGAACCCGACACTTGAGGGTTACAAAAAGGCAATGGAGAGCTACGGCGGAGCAATCAACGTATGGAAGGCAATGTTAAACACCTTCTCCTACGTAATTCCGAAGGTAGTATTTACGATGATCTCTGCGACGGTTACCGCTTATGGATTCGGCCGTTTTGAGTTCAAGGGCAGAGGAATTCTCTTCTCTGTATTGATGGCGACATTATTCCTGCCGCAGGTAGTATTGAACGTACCGCAGTTCATCATGTTTTCCAAGATGGGCTGGGTAGATTCCAAGTTATATCTCCCGATCATTGTGCCGACCCTGTTCGCGACGGATACGCTGTTCGTATTCCAGCTGATTCAGTTCCTGCGCAACGTGCCGAAGGAATTGGATGAGGCGGCTAAGATTGACGGATGTAACGCAGTACAGACTCTGGTGAAGGTTATCGTTCCGATGCTTTCCCCGGCGATCACATCCATCGCACTGTTCCAGTTCATGTGGTCATCTAATGACTTTATGGGACCGTTGCTTTACGTGAATACTCCGGCAAAATATCCGCTGGCTATTTTCGTAAAAATGTCCATGGATGCAGATTCCGGATTCCAGTGGAACAGAATTCTGGCACTGTCCCTGATCTCCATCATTCCTTCTCTTGTGGTATTCTTTATGGCACAGGATAAGTTCGTAGATGGTATTTCAGCCGGTGGTGTAAAAGGCTAAAATCAAAAACAAAGCTTAGAAAAAGGGTGGCAGGCTTGTCACCCTTTTGTTGCACTGTAAGAAGTAACGAATGACCGTAAGGTATAAATGGAGGATGAGACAATGGAAATTCGTCTTGTGATGAAAACGGCGAGAAGCGTCTCGCTGGAACTGGATGACGGCGGCATCTATAAGACAAAAGAAGTGTACCGGATTCTTGTAAACGGAGATGAGGTAAAGACAACCGATACCGTAATCACGTCGCTGTATGGCTTGAAGCCGGATACCGACTATGAGATTGGCGTGGAGGATGCCCATGGAACCAGACAGGGAGAGATTGCATTCCGCACGGATTACGAGTTCGTCACACTCAATGTGCGCAAGTTCGGTGCAAAGGGAGACGGTGTGTCGGATGACACCACGTTTATCCAGGCAGCGATCATGGCATGCCCGCCTGAGAGCCGTGTGCTGATCCCGGCAGGAACCTATAAGATTACCAGTCTGTTCTTAAAGAGTGGGATCAGCGTTGAACTGGCGAAAGGCGCGGAACTTTTGGCGGACACCGACCGGTCGCACTATGCGATCCTGCCGGGACTCATCGAGAGCTATGATGAGACGGGAGACTATAATCTCGGAACCTGGGAGGGAAATCCGCTGCCGATGTTTGCGGGAATTATCTCCGGAATTGACGTTTCGGACGTGAATCTCTACGGGGAGGGCAGCATCAACGGAGCTGCCAGCCACGAAAACTGGTGGAAAAATGAGAAGGTGATGGTGGGGGCGTTCCGCCCGAGAATGCTTTCCTTAAACCGCTGCAGAAACATCCGCGTGCAGGGACTTTATTTCCATGACAGTCCGGCATGGGTGATTCATCCGTATTTCAGCGACGAGCTGCTGTTCTGCAACCTGATCGTGGAGAATCCGGCAAAGTCACCGAATACGGACGGTCTTGATCCGGAATCCTGCCGCGATGTGACGATCTGCGGTGTGCGCTTCTCCCTCGGGGATGACTGTATCGCAGTGAAATCCGGAAAGATCTACATGGGAAGAAGATACAAGACGCCATCCTCCAATATTCACGTCTATCAGTGCCTGATGGAGCATGGACATGGCGCGGTCACCGTCGGCAGTGAGATGGCGGGCGGCGTCAATAACCTGATCGTGGAGAAATGCCGGTTTTACCATACCGACCGCGGTCTGCGTATCAAGACGCGCAGGGGACGCGGCAAGGATGCGATTCTGGACAATATTATCTTCCGGGATCTTATGATGGAGCAGGTCATGACGCCGTTTACTGCGAATGCCTTCTATTTCTGCGACCCGGACGGAAGAACCGAGTTTGTGCAGTCGAGAGAACCGTATCCGGTGGATGACGGTACACCGTCCATGAAGCGCTTCTGCTTTGAAAATATCACGGCGAAAGACTGCCATGTGGCAGCATCCTACTTTGACGGTCTGCCGGAGCAGAAGATCGAACAGATTACCATGCGCAACGTATCCGTTTCTTTCGCCGGGCAGGCAAAATGCGACGTGCCGATCATGTCAAACGGCGTGGAAGCATGCTGCAAAAAGGGATTGTATGCGCGAAACGTGAAGAAGCTTGTGCTGGACAACGTCTCCATTGAGGGATGCGAGGGAGAGGAGATCGAACTTCACGACGTGGATGAGGTTGAGCGGTAGAAGGCGGCCGGAACATTGGCGGGGCAGGAGAAAGAAAGCCCGGAAAGGATGGAAAAAATGCAGCTTGGAATACGTTTACATGATATCAAAAAGGCGCCGCTTGAGGAGCGGCTTGCCATTGCACATGAGCAGGGATTTGCCTGCGGACATCTGGCGCTGGCAAAGGTGATTTCAGAGTATCCGGTGGATGACGGTGCCCTGACGCCGGGATACGCCATGTATTTAAAGAAGATCTTTGCGGCAAATCAGCTGGATGTGGCAGTGCTTGGATGCTACTTGAATCTCGCCAATCCGAATCCGGCAAGCCTTGCAAAGAATACGCACCGCTATCTGGCACATATCCGGTTCGCATCGCTGCTCGGCGCGGGTGTGGTCGGCACGGAAACCGGAGCGGTGAATGAGGAATACCGTTTTGAGGAGCGCAATCATTCCGAGGAAGCGCTAAAAATCTTTATCAACAACCTGCGCCCGGTGGTTTCCTATGCGGAAAAAATGGGCGTGATCGTTGCGATCGAGCCGGTGTACAAGCATATTGTCTGCAATCCGAAGCGGGCGAGAAAGGTGCTTGACGCGATCGGTTCACCGAACCTTCAGATCATTTTCGATCCGGTCAATCTGCTTGATATTTGCAATTACAAGGACAGGGATGCTATAATAGCAGAAGCGATCGATGTGCTTGGCGAGGATATTGCGATGGTACATATCAAGGATTTTAAGGTGGAGAATAACAGTCTGGTATCGGTGGCAGCCGGAACCGGCGAGATGAACTACGACAGGATCATCCGCTTTATGAAAGAGCGCAAGCCGTATATCCATGCAACCTTAGAGAACACCGTGCCGGAAAATGCCGTGGCATCGCGCGAATACATTCAGAGATTGTGGGAGGAGTGCCATGTGGGATAGATTTTTTGATCTCGACAACGTGGTTTGGCGTACCATTGATAAAATCGGAAAGATATTTTTATTGAATCTGCTCTGGCTGATCTGTTCCCTGCCGGTGTTTACGATCGGGGCATCGACGACCGCCCTGATTTACACCAGCATGAAGCTTTCGGACAATGAAGGGTACTGGCATCAGAATTTTTTCTCGTCGTTTAAGGAGAACTTTAAACAGGCGACGGCGCTGTTTTTTATTTATCTGGCAGCGGGTGCATTCCTGGCGGGCGACTTCCTGTTGGGCGGTCGTGCCGGCAATTCCTTCGGGCAGCTGATGCAGGGAGTGGCGGCAATTCTGTTTGTACCGTATTTTCTGTCGCTCCTCTATGTGTTCGGCGTGCAGGCAAAGTTTGTGAATCCGGTCAAGGCGACGATCCGGTATTCCTTTTTTGTCGCAATGCGCAACATGAAGACGACGATCCAGCTTGCAATCTTGATGATTCTGTTTGTCTGGGTGAACACAACCACGCTGCTTGCCAATTTCCTGACGATGATCTATGGAATCGGTCTGATGGGGTATTTCTTTGGAATGTACTATAAGCATACGTTCGCCAAATATATCGAGGCGGCGGAAGAAGACTCCGCAGACGAAGCGCAGGAGCGTTAGCGGACGGACACGAATCTGTTCCGACGAAAACAAACATAATGAGAAGGAATTGTCGCAATAAGCATATTGTGCTTTGTTTTGATAAGTAATATTACAGGAATACCAGAGAACAAAAAAGTTCCAGAATAAACAGACGGCGGCAAATTCTTTGAAGCAAAA
>OGGC01002172.1_pt1 | contig 11131 bp, 13 predicted proteins | sample 1571181 | NCBI WGS metagenome assembly OGGC01 (sample SAMEA2581930, study PRJEB24529) | metagenome | biome: Human gut stool | place: China | collected 2011 | reverse complement strand
AGATTTTGTATTTACTAAAGATCCATACAATCAAGAGGTGAACAATAGTGAACCTACTCTTGAGAGTAATACTCCTAAAACTGTAGCTATGGAGAGCAAGAAAATAGATAAAGAAGTTGCAGCAGAATCTGGTTTACTTAATAGAGATAATTTAATGAATAAAGTACAACAACAATTATTAATAACTCAAGCATTGTCGGAAGCTGATATTCAATCAGATCCGTTATCTGGAGTAGAATCATCTGGACTTGATATTACAGGCATGTTTACAACAGAAGATGATTTAAGTAGAGATAATTTTTCAGACGAAGCATTTAACATTTGTAAAAGTAAATAATTATGGCAAAAGGAATATGTCCAATTTTGAGTGACCCAAAAGTAAAAGCAGAATTTGAAGAATTAGTAGATGCATTGGGTGAAGTATAGGCTTACGCTGTGTGGGATTAGAATGGTGGGTACAGTTTAGATAAGGCTCCTAATGGGGAGCCTTCTATACTGTTTGAAACATTATTGCAACACAATAATGGTAATAGAATAAATGCTATATAGGCTAAAGCTAAAGTATACACAAATAGTTTTAAAGCTTGGTTTGGAGATTGGGTGAATGATCCTAAAAATTCTTCAAAAGTAGTAGACGAAAATGGCGAACCATTAATAGTATATCATGGAACCAAATAGGAATTTGAACAATTTTCCCCTGAAGAAACAGCCAAAGCAGATGTTGGTTTTTTCTTTACTTCAGATATACACTATGCTAATCAGTATGGTAAGTTTATAATACCTGTATATTTATCTATAAAAAATCCTTTTCAGTCACAAGAAGAATTAAATTTTGACACTGTAGAAACAATAATGACTAATGAAGATACTATACGAAATACAGATGGCATAATTGGTCACGATTAGAAATTAGATCTTAATCAGTCACAAGGTGTTGAGTATGTAACTTATACTAACAAATAGATAAAATCTGTAGATAATAGTGGGTCCTTTAATCCAAATTCTGCAAATATATTTGATAGAGAAATATCTCCGTTACAACAACAAACTATTTATCAAATAGACGAAGCTATGTAGAGATTTCGTGCTCAAAGATACGATTTTGACTCTACATTAGATTCTATAAGACAATTAATTACCAATGCTGTATAGGCTCGTATAAAAGCTATCTAGGGGCGTAATATTTAGAATAAAACTGCTTTATTAGTTCCGTTGGAACAATAGCTGGCGTCTTTAAAAAATCCCAATATTACATCATTACAAACTATAGTATTCTGTTTATATGATATAAATAGGACTATGACCGCTCCAGTTAATGCTATATTACAGGCACAGAAGAATCTTAGAGAAGGTAGAGATAGTGGGTTTAGTAATCTAGCATTAGTTCAACTCTAGTAGGATTACTTTGGCATGTACAATAATGTGTTAGAAGAAATAGCTAAGAACATATTTGATTCGAATATATATCAAGATCTATTAGGTAAAGAGAGCTTTGACTAGTTAAAAACTATGATAAGTAATATGCGTACACAGTTTGCTGCAGCAAAACAAGGTATAACAGATCTTACTCCGGATTTAGCTCAAAAGACCCTACTTCAAGATGGTATAAAAGATGAACTTAGCAGAACAGAGCTTGAAGAATATGTTAGTTCTGAATTAATAACTACTGAAAATGACGTAACTACTTTAATGCGCTGGATCTCTGCCGGAGATAAAATGAATGATAAGGCGGCTCGTGTTATATTTGACATGGTAGCAAATGCTAATAACAGAGTAAGATTCAATACTCATAAATTTGGTAACAGAATGCTACGTCTGTAGTAGAATGTAGCAATTGGTGAATAGATGAAATTATTTGAGTATGATTCTGATGGCAAAAAGACAGGATATTTTATTAGAGATAGAAAGTACGGGGAGTTTATGAACAACTTGGAAAATGAAAGAAAAAGATTGAAAACCAAGTATAATGTTCCGGAAGGTTAGAAGCTACCTTTAGATAAAGAAGCTCGAACTAACTTTAATAAAGAAATGAATGAATGGCTAAGTAACAATTGTGAAAGAAGATACACAAAGAAGTATTATGACGCTTTTAATTCTTTAAGTCAAGAAGCAAGAGATGCCAGAGATGCTATCCAATTTAAGATATACAAACTCCTTGATGATGTAAGAGATAATAAAGGTAGAGTACATATGGAAAATTTGACAGAATCCCAATGGAATCAATACCTAGATTATAATACTTAGAAAAAGCAATTAATGTCTAGATACTATGAAAATGGTACTCCTAAGACAGATATGGATTTACAAATTGCATAGGAGTTAACGGATCTTAATAAAACTCTTCACGAAGGTATGCATTATGTAACCAATATGGAGAAATTTAACGAAGCTAAGGCAGAGGCTAAAAAGAATTTAACTTCAGAAGAGTATGAAAAATGGAAAAAAAGATATACAAGAGAAGAGATAAGTGAGGAGTTTTATAAGCAATTAGCACAGTTAAATAAAAAAACATACGAAGATGAATATGCCCAATTACAAGAAATGAGAGAAGACCTAACCAAACCTTATAGAAATGAATATACTGGAGGTTTGGATGTTAGGAGAATGTCTTCTCAATTATTGGGTACATTAAAATCTATAGACAGATAGATGCGTAAAATCCGTAAAAATACTCCAAAAGTTAAAAAGCAACAGTAGGCTGTAGAATTCGAAGATATAGCAGAGGTAATACCGACTGAACAATATAAAATAGATAAAGCTAATGCTCTTAAACGCGGAATAGAATTTTATGAAGCTTGGGAACTTACGCATCATATAGTATATTATGTTGGAGATCAAGAAGTTAGAAGACCAAATTGGTATTATACTAGAGTAGTTCCAAAAGACAAAACCCTAATAAATACAGAAGCTCCAACAAGAGAATTCAGTGAAATAGATCCAAATTCTGAGTATTTTAATAATGATTTTGATACTAACATTGATGAATATTATCAGCCAAAATCGACTATCTATACCAACAAAGAGTACTATAGCCTGTTTAAACCTGTAAAAGATAAAAATGGTGAAGACGTTGCTACTAAGAATAAAGCTTTATGGGAGTTATATAAAGGATTGTTAGGTGGTATGGAAGAATCTAACGACAAAGTTACTTATCTTACAAGAAACAACCCATACAGACTTCCATAGATGAGTGGTAGCATGTATTAGTATATGAAAAATGACGGTGTTATCAAAGGATTCTTACAATAGACAAAACAAGGTATTGTAAAAGAAACTGATGATGTAGGATTTGTTGATGCTCCAACAAGTAGACCAGATGGATCTGAACAAAGATTAATACCAACATATTTTATTGACCCCATTAGGAATGAAAAAGGAGAACCTGATCCAAATAGAATAACTAATGACCTTGTAGGAGCTGTTATTGCATATTATAAGATGGCTGAAAATTTCAAATAGAAAACAGAGATACAACCAGATTTAGAAGTTATTAAAATGCAATTAGCAAATAGAACTTTTACAGGAAAACCTATAGGAGTAGATGCCACTGGTAAAAAAGTATACAAGCAAAGTAATAGAAAAGAGGGTAAGGATACTAACGTATATAAGTTTGTAAGTAAGTTTATAGACATGCAAGAGTATGGAGAAGAAGTTAAAGCTCATTTACAAAAAATAAGTAGTGATAGTAGAATAGGAAAGTTCTTTGGCTTAGCTGGAACTGAAATCAACTGGAGTAAAATAGCATTATCTGTTAAAAATTTCGGTCAATTAATAGGTTTAGGATTGAATTTAGCAGTAGGCGCTACTGGTATGGCTACAGCTTTTTTACAGCAGTTAGGATTTGTTGCTAATGGAAGATATTTTGATTTTTCTTCTTTTTCTAAAGCATATTTCAATATGGTTAGTAACATACTAGGTATAATGCATTATATGCATAGTACTACTACGGATAATAAATACGTAGCTTGTATGCAACATTTTGAAATAGGTACTGAATTCTAGAACGCTTACCGTAATTCTAACAGAATAGGTATCATAAATACTATTTCTAGAAATTGGGCTTTTGGAATTTTCTCATTTTCAGATTTCGTGATTAAAGGTACACTATTAAATTCGATTATGAATAACTATAGATACTACAATGGAAAATTCTATAATAAGGAATAGTTCATTAATATCATAGGAAATAAAGAAGATGCTAATAATATATGGAAATCACTTCATAGCACATATGATATTATAGAAATAAAAGATGGTAATATTCATATTGAAAATAAAGCGTATGCAAAAGCATTTGCAGAAGTAGAAAATCAAATAAGTAATGCTGCTAGATCTTTAGCTGCTACTGCAGATGGACAATTAACAGAAGAACAAAAAGCACAATTTACAAATAATGCTTTAGGTTCAATAATAATGATGTTTCGTAATTATATACCTAATCTTATTAATGAAAGAGTAACTATGAAAAAATAGTATGACTATGATTTAGGTATGAAACGAGAAGCATTATATAGAACAGTAGGTAGAGTAATACCTATGCTAATTAGAGATTGGAACAGTAGAAAATCTTTAGATTCATCTGATATAGGTAATCTCAAACAATTTGGCTTTGAAATGTCTACCATTATGCTATTATCAATAGTGATAAAACCATTATTAATACAAGCAGCAGATGATGATAAAGATAGTTGGATTATAAATTTCTTAGCTTTATTAGTTACTAGAACTGGCTTCGAGTATTCTAATCAATATAATCCACTAGATTTACTTAATACTTTAACTTCTGTAAGTCCTATAAAAATAAAGGCTACCTTATTCAGGTAGCCTTTTCTGTGTATGAAAATTGGAGGTTTTCATATTATTCTAAGATAGGATCTTCTAGTGCATCACCTACAGGAATAATCTCTTTAATTTCGTGAAAATCATTAGTAAATATAATATCACCTATATTACTATCAATTCCACTGAATAAATTCCAAATAGTCTTATAATCAGTATTTGTTAATCCAGCGGGACCGTTACTAATAATATTATCATATCTATGTTTAATTTCATTAGGAAGTGTAAACACAGCTATTTCATACCAAATATCGTTTATACGAATTTGTCTTAGACTATGAAAGAATTTATTCTTTTTTAACTCGAACTCTAGATTTAATAAATCTGCAACTGTATTTTCTTTATACATTATGAATACATGATTATCAAAATACGGTTCATCAGGATATTCTGTATATACATTTATAAAGTTCTTGTTAATTAGTTTTTTATTATCTACAATTAATTGCAGTAGACATGCAGATGCTTTATTCAAGTTCTTCAGTTCCATCTTCTTCGTAATATTTACGAGTATGGTCCCAATTACCTGTCTGATAATGATATGATATTTCTGTTAATGTTTCTGCTATTAGGTCTTTGCGATCCAACAACTCTTTTTCATTTAACATATTAAAAACACGTACTTCATTATTACCATTACTCTGAATAGCAATAATATATGCTTCTAAATCATATTCTTCTATATCATAACCTTCTTCCTTGAAATACCAAGTAAGAGCTAGTATATAGAATGCTATCTGTCTATAATAATCATATTCTTCTACAGAATGCTTGAAATTATAAACATCAGCAGTTGTTTTTAAGTCAATTAATGTGATCTTTCTATTACAATGGTCAATCTTAACTCTATCTAATAGTGACTTACAGGATACATTTGCTTTTTCATATTCCCAATTTATATGAAACTCATTGTTACATTCTAAACCGGGCTGGTTTGTTAGTAATTCATTTGCTTTCTTATGATTCTCTATGTTTTCCTTAATACGTCTAAGCATAGTTATATCAGCAAATGATATTACTGTTTTGTTAGCTTTTTCAAGTTTTAAGTATGAAATATATTCTCCGAACGAATCAACTATCTGTTTAGCTTCTTCTAGTTTTTTCTCATTAGATTTACTATTACTATAAGCTTTATTATAGCTATTAAGCAATAATTTATCATTATCTTCTAGAGGATTTACAGCTAATTCTTGAACATATTCTATACATAAAGTTTTTTGTTGACTTACTTTAGGTGCTACAAAATCTAAGATTATATAGTTATCCCAAAATTCATCAGGTTGAAGTAAGTACATATGTATCATAGTTCCTTTTTCAAGAAACTTTCCACTAATGCCTTCTTCTTTACCATCAAGCATATCCTTGAGGTAACGAGGTCCTTTTTTCAAGAACCATCCTATTGCTGAATTTGATATTCGCGTGTTATCTTCATAATACGGAATTTCTATTTTCATGCTGCTGTTTTTGTTTCTTCAAATATGTTACTATCTACAATAAAATCTTCTTCTATTGTATTAGTGTCAGTAACAAAGTTTCCTGAAGTATCCCATTCAACTTCATCTTCCTTTACAGGAATTTCTGCGCGTAGTTCTTCTGAGTAATTCTGTATGAGATCGCTCAGTTGCTTAGAAAACTCTACAGTTTGTGTTAAATTGGATATTGTTTGTAATCGTAGAAGAATTTCATCTATGATTTGTTGTCTTTTATCTTCAGTCATAATATCTATTGTTACTATTTCTAAGTTCTTTTTAAAGTTATAATTGTCATCTAATATTGAACAATTATATTGTGCTAATCCTTCATATACTATGCCATTGTGCCAATGCCCAAACAAATGAAATTTTGCTTTACCATAAGCATAATAGTCTAATTTATGATTATAATTTGGATTATCATGAGTAATTAATACATCACACTTTGGTATCTTATTATATAGATGCTCATTAATTTTAGCAGCTGGAAGTTCAAATGCCCATCTGCCTTCTTGAAACTTAATAGGTTCTATCCAAGGAGTTCCATAGAAAGTTATACCTTTGTATGTATATGACTCATCAATAAGCATTTCTACTTTATTGGTAGTCAATCCTCTCATAACTTCTTTAGCTTCTTTCCAAGCTCCTTCATTATAGAGCTTTTCTAGGTAGAAATCATGATTACCGGGAACTATAATTATCTTTTCACAAGGTAATCTGTTAGCCCATTTAGCGAATCTTCTAGTCCAAGTAGCTGATGCATCCATAGATCTTTGCTCATTTAATGGAATTATATCTCCACAAATGCACAAAACGTCACATTCAGGAATCCTATTGTAGAGATTCCCGTGTATGTCACTAATTCCACATATTTTCATATTGTAAGAATTTAGTAAGTTTATATATAAGTATTGAATAAAATAGTATCATTAGAATAGATCTTCTTCATCATCATTAGAATTACTTGTTCCTGTTCTTATCACTCCGTTTAAGCTAAGATTCATATCTTTTGCTAATTTATCTAATGGAATATCTTCGAAGAGAACAACTTCATCTAAGAATGCTGAAATATTATCAAATGATTTAACTTCCATATGTTCGATGATGAAGTTCACAACTTCATCTATGTTCTTTACTCCTTTATCTTCTGCCATATATCGTACAAATACAGAATTAGAGTTTGCTTCATATTCTTTGAAGTAACGAACACGTGAACAACGATCAAAGAAGTTATCGTCTATTTCATCTGTTTTATTACAGGTCATCAATACTAGTTTCTTTGATGTAGCTTCTACACCATCTAAGAATCCTAACAGATCCTTAGTTTCCCACCAATAACTATTCTTCTCAATTTCGTCAAACATAACTACTACAGGAGTAGTAAAATGCTTGAAGAAGCTAGTGAGTTTATTAGCAGGATAGTCGTTTGCGACTATAATAATAGGTAAATTACTTTCTAAGGCAATACGTTTAGAGAGCATTGTTTTGCCTGTACCTTTAGTACCAGCAAGCAATATACCTGTTGTCTTTCCAGAATTTTCGGAATTAAAATAATTAAGTACACGCTTGATAAACTTATTATCTTCTTCTAGTTCATATAATTTCTTTGGCATGTTCAAATCTCCATTCTCTTTGAGATAAGATCTTCCCTGCATTCTATCATACTCTAGATCGTATACTTTATTATTTATGAGCTCATAAGAAATACCCTCTAACTTAGGTTTAACTGTAATCTCATTTCCAATCTTAATAAATTCTGCCATAACTGTAATTTTTTTATGTTTTTAACTTGTTGACCAATTCATCAACTTGTTTTTGCGTATGTACTATATAATAATCTATATCTAGATTATTTACATACAAATAATACTTAAAAAGTTTTTCACGCAAAGCCCATGCATCATTTGGATAGCCTTTGCATTCAATAATAAACTTATCACCTACAAAATCAGGTTTATAAGTTATTGCTCTATATTTCTTATCACCAAAAGTAAAAGCTGGAAGCAGTTCGTATCGTTGAGTTTCATACTCAGCCTTGATCTTCGACTCTTCCAGCTTCTTATATGTATATGTCTCAAGTTTGCTTTTAAACTTAATACCATTATACTCATTTGGTGTTGCATTGCGAATTTTGCTTTCGCTAGGTTTATTTCTTTTCCTCTACATCATTAGTAATATTAGATTTTCTGGAAATAGTTTTCCTTTTATGTCCAAAGGCAATAAAAAAATTACTATTTACTAATTTGAATGGAAAAGCTAATGCTTTACGCAATCCTTTGGAAATATAATTAAGTTTGCTCATTGTTTTATATAGTTTTTTATGAAATTAGCCAATTTATCAATAGATACAAAGTCATAATTTGCAAAACTACTATCAATACCAACATCTATACGAATGTGGTCAGGTAATTCTGCTGAGTTTTGTAAATCTACCGATCCATGGCAATGACCGTGAAGCATTATACTACCTTTTTCAATATGTTCCCAAGAGAACATAGGAAAATGACACATAATTACTTCAATATTTTTTGGTAACGATGGGAACACAGTTTTCTTAAATGTCATATTCTTTATCTGAGTAATATGATTGAAGAAACATCTGTGATTATCTGATACTTTATCATGATTTCCTAGTATAAGTACTTTATTTCCATTTAATCTCTGAAATAGTTTTCGTTTTTCATCTGTTGTTCCAAATGCAAAATCTCCTAGAATATATACAGTATCATGTTTATCAATTCTACTGTTCCACTTTTGTATCATTTTCTCTGTTACCTCTTTCATATTATTACCAAATATTTCTTTCCGTTTAGGATGAAAATCTAGTATTCTATCATGAAAAAAATGCCAATCTGCTGTGAACCATATCATTTGTTAATATTTTTAGTTAACCAATTTTTCACTTTATCAAATCCATTAGCTTTTATAGCATCAGATACATCTTTTGCTTTAAACTTTTTATGGATTAGCATACCTTCTAAGCCTGTTTTCTGGCTCATTTTACGGAGATATTTTACTCCAGCTTCATCTCTATCAAACAATATAATAATACGTTTAAAACGCTTCTTAAGTTGTTCTAGAACTCTATCAGGTATGAATGTAGATTCAGATGAAGGTGAGATAGCTGGTATACCCATCTCGTATAGGCACATAACATCTTTCATACTTTTGGTTATAACAAGTATATCTCCTGTTTTAGGTAATTGTTTATAACCCTGAATGTCTAATTCAGTTAAGTTGTTACGCCATTTTGTATATTTATCTGCATATGGTTTATATATCTTAAAATGATTATATACCTTATATGCGTACATAGGATTTTCTTCTTTGTAAACGCTTTTTACTATGCCGTTACATAGGTAGTACTTTATACTACTTACTCCAAACTTCTTTAATGTTTCTACCTGTATATTAAACTGCTTCCAGTAATTGATGTCAGTATCGGTAAATTCCTGACGTACTACACCAATTACTGTTTCAGTTGACGGTATATATTGCTTAGAGCTATCGAGATGCGTACTACTAGTAATTTTAAGTTTGTTAACTATATCATTTAGAATATCTGAATAATTAGTTAAACCTGTTATTAAGGATACGAATTTGATAACATTACCACATTCTCCTGTACCATGATCTTTAAACAACAATTGTTTAGTCTTTCTACTATAGAAACATCCAAACGATGGTGTTTTATCTTTTCTCAATGGAGAATTATAGATCATGCCAACTTTAAAATTGCCAATATACGCTGCATATATATCATACTCACTTACTCTAGATAATATATAATCTAAAGTAATAGTAACTTCTTCTTTTATTTTGTTAGTATCAAAAACCATATGATATATTGTTAGTGGCAGTGTAGAGATTTGAACTCTACAGTAAAGGAAAGCTGTATCTTACTTTCTTTACACCATGCTCCTGACACTCCGGAACTGCCATTAAAACGTAGGTTGTGTACTATTTCGTAATCACTCATTTTTCATAGTGCGGTACACTAACCTACGTGTTCGTCGTATTATGCCCGACGTGGCGGCTTTATATAAATCCTAACAGATTAGAAAGGTAGATCGTCAGACGGAGCTTCCGATTTGACTTCTAGAGGATTAACTTCTACAGTCTCTTTATCGGATACTACTGGTTTAACGAACAAGTCTATACCTGTTATTTCTCGTATCATACTTTCATTTTTGCCTTCTTCATAAAATCCCATCGGGATAATCATAGGCTCAATTGCTGCAAATTTTACATAACTTGGAAGTGTAGTATATCCATCTTTATTATAGACAACTTTCACTTTCAACAATATGTCTTTGTTTGCTGCATTCAGCATAGCAACTACCCAGTTAGTGAATTCTTTATAAGAACTACCAGTGAAGTTTAATACTTCTTTAGGATAGAAACATCTCAAGATACGATTAATTCTTGTAACCTGATTTGTTGCTTTATTCTGGTTCTGTTCTTCAGTATCTTCTGCACGTTCCTTAGGTTCCCATTCTGTATGAACAAGTTCCTTGCCGTCTTTCTCGAATCTAAATTCAATGAAATTCTTTCCTGTTGGAGATACTGCAGTCTTCACTGACGTAAATTTAACATTATCATGAATACCTGCTTCGAGGTATTTAGTATTACTACTATTATTATTTAATGTTACTTGGTTTGCTAAATCTGTACTATAAATCATAACTATTTGTTTTGTATTTTTTTATTCAGGTAAATATATCTTATTCCAATAAGTAGTGATTTCATTGTTTTCATCACTTTCTGCTACTACGATATTCTTTCCTCTTAAATGAGGAGCTCTAGCTTCTATGACAGAG
>OGGC01002160.1_pt1 | contig 11182 bp, 9 predicted proteins | sample 1571181 | NCBI WGS metagenome assembly OGGC01 (sample SAMEA2581930, study PRJEB24529) | metagenome | biome: Human gut stool | place: China | collected 2011 | reverse complement strand
TATCTCTTTCGTGCAGCTCCAGAATCATGACTCGTCCGATGATATCACCGCTTTCTCGTTCAGTTTATAAGCAACTTTCAGTCGCTCAAAGGTTTCCTCGCTGATCACATGCTCGATCCGGCAAGCATCCCGTTCCGCCGTTTCGGGGTCTACGCCGGCTTCAATCAGCCGGTCGGTAAAGAAGCGATGCTTTTCGTAGGTGGCCTCGGCAACCTCACGGCCAAGGTCGGTCAGGTGCAGGAAGTGATCCTCGTCCATGAGCAGAAAGCCGCCCTTTCTCAGCGTAGCCACCGCATGACACACGCTGGGCTTCGATACCTCCATGTGCCGGGCAACATCCACGGAGCGTACCGTGCCCATCTTCTTATGGAGAACCAGGATGGCCTCCAGATAGTCCTCGCCGGAAGCGTGCAGTTTCATCATGTGTCACCCTGGTTTCCGCCAACCTGCCAGTTGGAGGACTCTCTTTGCAGTTCAACCATGCGGCGGAACATCCCATCCCGCTCCATCAGCTGTTCTGGCGTGCCTTCTTCCACCACATGGCCATCTGCCAATACCACCACATGATCGGCTCCCATCACTGTCCGCATTCGGTGCGCGATAACCAAAACTGTCTTATCCTTGAGCAGCGCGGAGAGCGCAGTCTGGAGGCTGGTTTCGTTCTCTACATCCAGAGAGGCGGTCGCCTCGTCCAACAGAACAATGGGGGCGTTTTTCAACAGGGCGCGGGCAATAGAAATACGCTGGCGTTCACCCCCGGACAGAGTAGAGCCATTTTCGCCCACCACCGTCAGGTATCCCTCCGGCAGACGCTGAACAAAGTCATCGCACTGGGCGGCCCTGGCTGCGGCCATAACCTCCTCATCTGTGGCGTCCTTGCGGCCCAGACGGATATTTCCCATGATGGTATCGTTGAACAGCACCACATCCTGGAACACAATGGCATAGTCCTTCAACAGTGTTTCCGGGTCCACCGTGGAGATGTCCACGCCGCCCATAGCAATGCGGCCTTTCTGAATGTCCCAAAAGCGGGCGGCCAGCTTCGCTGTGGTGCTCTTACCGCCTCCAGAGGGTCCGACCAGTGCGGTCACCTCGCCCTGCTTGGCGGTGAAGGTCACATCGGACAGCACATCCTCACCGTCCTGATACCGGAAGCCCACATGGTCAAAGCAAATATCGTGACCTTTGGCCTGATACTCCACTGTGCCTTCCTGTGCTGGCTCCTGTTCAATGGCTTTCATGCGGCGGAGCTGGAGCATTGCATTGAAGATCTCACTGAGCTGCATCATCACACCGCTGAGTGGGTCATAAATGCGGGAAGCTGCCACCAGGAACATGAGGAAAAAGAATAGATTCAGTTCGCCCTGTGTCAACAGCAGCGTCCCCACCAGCACGGTGGCCGGAAATCCCAATCGAAGGAGCATCTGCGAGGAAGTAATCATCAGGCCGCTGGTCATTTCATAACAGACGGAGGTATGTACGATCTTCTCCAGCTTTTTATCCAGCCCTGCCAAGTAGGTGTCCTCCTGATTGTTGGCTTTCAAATCCCGGATGCTCTCCAGAAACTCCTGTATTCCATCGGCGGCGTCCAGCTTGGATTGGATCTTTTTCAGGTCCATATGGTTTTGCAGGCGTTTGCTCCCCACAAGGACAAGGATCGCCAGGACAAAGGGCGACAAAATTGCCAACGCCATTCTCCAGTCCATGAAAAACAGGCACAGGCAGACGATCACGCAGCTGATAGCCGTTCCGAAAATCTGGGGAATCGTATAGGCAAAAACCCGTTCCAGGTCATTGCAGTCGCTCATCATGGTAGTGGTCAGGTCAGAAAGGTCCCGCTTGCCAAAGAAGGACAGCGGTAGGGTGCGTAATTTTTCGGCCAAGCTGATCCGTCGCTGGGCGCTTTCGGCATAAGCCGCAATGTAAGTACAGCGATACTGAATGTAGTGGGTCAGGAAAATAATCACCAGCAGGGCCAGACACATTCCGGTATAGGCGCCCAGTGAAGGTGCAGCCGCTTCAATCCCCAGAAGTGGCTGGAGAAGTTGCATCACCAGCATTAAAAGCAGCCCCATGGGCAGCATCAGGCTGAGTGAGGTAAAGACCGAGGCAATGATTCCTTTTTTCAAATCCTTTGCGCCCTGTTCGGTCAGAGAAAAAAGTTTACGAAGCATGGTGTCCCTCCTTTCCGATATTCCAAGCAATCGAGGTCTGATAATCTCTCCACATTGAGGCGTAGATTCCGTTCTGTGCCATCAGCGCATCATGGTCCCCCTGCTCCGCGACGGTTCCCTGTTCCAATACCAAAATCTCATCGGCGTTTTGAATGGTGGGAAGTCGGTGGGCAATCATCAGGACAGTTTTCCCTTTGGTCAGACGCTCAAATGCCATCTGAATTTTGTGCTCGTTCTCGGGATCAGCGAAAGCGGTCGCTTCGTCCAACAGCACGATAGGAGCATCTTTGAGGATCGCCCGCGCAAGAGCGATGCGTTGCTGCTCCCCGCCGGAGAGATAGACACCCTTGGTTCCCAGCACCGTATCTATGCCTTTCGGTAATTTTTCTAAAATATCATCACATTGGGCGGCCTGGAGCGCCTCCAGTACCTGGTTCCTGGTTGCATCCGGCCGGGAGGCACGGACATTTTCCAAGATGCTGGCCTTCAGCAACCGGCTGTCCTGAAATACAAAAGCAATGCGCTCCATCAGTTCCCGCTTGGGAATCTGAGAAACCGTGATGCCTCCAATGCAGACCGACCCTTCCTGCACATCCCAAAACCGGGGAATCAGAGTGGCGGCAGTGGTCTTTCCACTGCCCGAAGCGCCTACCAAAGCCACAGTTTTCCCCTCCGGGACTTGGAACGACAGGTGAGAGAGCGCGGGCGCTTTGCCGCCCGGATAGGTAAAGGTCACATCCCAGAACTCCACATCATTCCGATCCGGTATCTGGGCAAGCGCATTCTCTACCACAGGAGCCTCTGCCAGCAGGGAGTCAACCCGCCGCACCGCTTCCTGCGCCATCATACGGTGTGTGCCGGAAAACAGAATTTTATTGAGGATGCCGGCACTCCCGGAAGTAAAAAGAATGTAGAAAATCAAATCCAGCAGAAACTCGCTGTACTGTTCCGGGCCAATCAGGAGGATGCCAGCCGGAATCAGTACAGCAAAGGAGGCGTTGATGATGACATTGAAGGCCACCATCGGCCCCTGACAGGAGAGCGCGTATTCCGTTACATTGTCCTTGTAGTACATGATAGCGGCGTAAAAGCTCTTAAATGAGTAGATCGTCTGCTGGAACACCTTGACCACCGGGATACCGCGTACATACTCTACCGCCTCATTGTTCATCTGTTCCGAAGCGTCCTGGTATTTCCGCATATAGGACATGGATTTCTCGCTGGTCATCAGCATCTGTACCATAAACCCCGCAATCAGCAGAAGAATGGACAGGCCGCCTAATCTCCAATCAAAGAACAGGAGCATGACCAACATCGTCACAGCAGTCACGGCTGATCCGGTCATATCCGGAAGCTGGTGCGCCAAGAAGTTTTCCGTTTGCGCTGTGTTCTCATTGATGATTTTCCGCAGTTTGCCGCTGCTGTTCTGGGAGAAAAAACCCAAAGGAAGTGAGGCCAAATGATGTAAAATCTGGGATTGCATATTTTTTGCTGTGTGAAACGCACCCAAATGGGAAAATAAAAGAGCCAGCGAATAGAGGAGAAAGCCTCCTACAGCCAGGCCCAGAGCAGCCCATCCATAAAGGGTCATCGTCCCTACATCTACCTCGCTCAAGTCTGGTAGAGCTGCCAGCACATCCCGAAGAACCAGCCAAATACACAAAAAAGGACACAGCATAAGTACGGAGCTGAGTCCGGATAATATGCAGGCTACCACCGTCATCCAGCGGTAACGCCCTCCAAACTCCAAGAGCCTGGAAATCCCTGTTTTTTTCTTCTGAGTCATCACATCATCTCCTTATCTACATCTACGCCAAGGTATTTATTCAGAGGTTTGCATCAACTAACCAAATGATACTGTCCGTCCGTAGAAAGCGCAATCGCTCCAGCTAAAGTCTGGAATATTCCGAAATAGATTTGGCCGATTGAAAAAAAGCACGCCGCAATCACGGCGTGCTTCCCAATATATTCTACTTTATTTGTTCCAGAATTGTCGGCGGAATTCATTGGGCGTGATGCCCGTTTTCTGATGAAATGCGGCGGAAAAACTGCTTTGCCGCTCATACCCAACCAGAGCGGCAATCTCGCTGATCTTTTTTTGGTGGTCGGTCAGCAACTCTTTTGCCCGGTCGATCCGACAGGTCAGTATAAACTCATAAATTGTGGTGCCGTAAAGCATACGGAACAGATAAGTCAGTTTTGACTTGCTCATATAGCACATCTGGGCCAGACGCTGGAGATCTACTTTGGCGGAGTAATTCTGAAGCAGAAAATGCTTTAGGCTTTGCATCGCCTCCTGATCCTTTGCGGATATGCTGGCGGTGGTCGGGGTAGATAAAGTCAAGTCATTCCACTCCAGGAGGGCGGCGAGCAGATCGAACACCTTTGCTTCATAGCGCAGACCCGCAGTTCCCGCCTGTGGCAGATAAGCTGCCATCTGGTGGAGAAGGCCTTCTACCTCGGGGAGTGACACCGTCCCATCCAGTGTACAGGCCGCTTTCCTCACCTGCGTGGCATCCTGCCCCATCAGTGCGGGAAGTTGTTGTTCGAAGAACTCTGGCATCAGGCCAATCCCAATGCTTCGGACGGGAGTATTTTTAGGGATCGTATGCCCAAAGGTCCCCTCCTCCAAAAAATAGCCTACCAGATTTTCCGGATTAGTACAGTGCTTTGTCAGCGCAGGCTCCGCACTGCTTGGAGAACTAACCGCAACCGTCAGAGCGGCGGGGTGGTGATAGCGAAAAGACATATCCTGGTGGAACACCACATCATAAATAGTTAACGAGCAGGCTGCGTTGATAGGATAGGTCCACAGATAGCCTTCTCCAACCTCTGGCTCCGGGACAAAAGTAAAGCCTACTCCATTTTTTTCTTCCTGTCCCTTCCGGGCCGGCTTCAGCCCCAACTGGGGCAGATGAGAAAGACATAATTGCTCAAATCCTGTACGCACCGGCATCACCTCCTTTTTGCAATCGGCCAAATGATTTTCGCAATCGACCAAACAAATGGGCAATCACTTGTTTTTGCGAATAAAGGCACTATAATTCTATAAGACGGTTAGTGTATGCTAACCGATAATAACACATAAATGAGAAAAAAGCAAGGGAGGGCAATATGCGTTGAAAAGACTGGTTCATTCGTTCACAGCAAGAAAAATTATGGAACTTCTGCTGACCTTGCTGATTGTAACCTTTCTCTCTTTTTTACTGGTGAAACTTTCTCCGGTGGATGCGGCGGAAGCTTATGCCCGGAGAACTTTTATGTTATACACGCCGGAGCAGCTTGGTGAGCTTCGGGAGGAGATGGGGCTCAATCAGCCACTTCTGGTCCAGTACGGAACATGGGTGGGAGATGCGCTCCACCTTGACTTTGGGACCTCACTGGTCAACGGACGCTCTGTTTTAGGCGAGGTATCCCGCGCAATGGGCGTCACACTGAGCATTGTATTGATAGCGGCGGTCATTGAAGCGGCCGGTATTCTTCTTGTAGGAAGCCTGTGCTACTGGTGCAGGCGGAAATGGGCGCACTTGCTATTGGTTTTTATGTGTATTGTGGGCGTATCCATCCCGCCATTCTTCCTTGCCAGTTCCTTTCTCGATGTGTTTGCAGTCCGTTTTGGATGGATCTCCGTGGCCTCCAGTACGGGGCTGATGCGGTATCTGCCTGCGGCCATCTGCTTGGCCGTGGGCGGGATTGCCCTCTACTCTCAGCTTCTCTCTAAAAATATTGAGCGGGAGATGAACGAGGATTACGCGGTGTATGCCCGGTGCCGTGGGCTTTCCGACATGAGGATTCTGTGGACCCATGCGTTGCCCCATGCACTGGCCGGCTTGGCACCCAGCTTTTTGCAAATGGTCGGTATCTCCCTGGCTGGCTCTGCTATCGTGGAGAAAATCTTTTCTTTGCCCGGCCTTGGGTATTCCATCGTGGACAGTGTACTCTACCGGGACACGCCTATGATACACGCCACAATCCTGTTTCTGGCCTTCTTTCTGGTGATTTGCAACACGGTTTCCGACATTCTGCAGCGGATATTCCAGCGCGGTCATTCTGAGGGGGTGGTCCAATGAAAAAGTTACATATCCTTTTTTTAAGCATTTTACCGGCTTTGGTGATCCTGTTCTGCTTTTTAGGTTTTCTGGCTGCTCCCAATAATCCGGAAGAGGTCGTGATTACACAGTCCTTTTTGACTCCCTGCGCGGAATACCCGCTGGGGACCGACCAGTATGGTCGGTGTGTCCTCTCTCGTATTCTGTATGGTGGCTATACCACACTGGGCATCGTTCTGATGGGTTCCGCCATCGTCATGACAGTCGGTATCCTGCTTGGCCTTCTGCTGGGCCAGGGAAAAGCGGGTCGCAATGTATTGTTTGAGAGTATTCTGAATGCGGTTACCGCCATTCCACCCATCGCTTACCTCATTATTTTCATCAGCACATGGGGCAACAGTGTTTCCACCATGGTCGTGGCCCTTACAGTCTCCCTTATCCTGCGGATGATCAAGCTGGTAAAGACCAAGACGGAGTTGGAGTATAGCAAGGCGTATGTCCTGTGTGCGGTGTCCTCCGGTGCTTCCCATTTTCGTATTCTGCTGGTCCACATTCTGCCAAACCTCATTCGGGATGCGTTCCGCTTCTCCTGCCTTTCCGCGGGAGAGATGATCCTGTCCATTTCCGGCTTCTCCTTTATCGGCCTGAGTTTGGGAGAAGGGGTCATCGACTGGGGCAGTATGGTGTCCGAAGGACGGACCTCGTTTGGACTGGCGCCGGGGTTGGTACTCTACCCCATGCTGTTTATCTTTCTGTGCGTCCTGTCGTTCAACCTTCTGGGCCGCCAACTGGAGTCAGGAGGGCGAATCGATGCTTGAAGTAAAACATCTCACAGTTCGTTCCAAGGAGGGTCGGCCGCTGGTGCAGGATGTCTCCTTTACCCTCACTCCCGGGAAGCCGATGGGCCTGACCGGAGCCAGCGGCTCGGGCAAGACCACAATTATCAAGGCAGTCATGGGGATTCTGCCCTATGGCTGTGCCATTGAATCGGGCGAGATTCTTCTGGATGGGCAGTCTCTGGAAGGGCTTCCTGCCCGAAAGCGGCGAGAATACTGCGGAACGGTGCTCGGCTTTATCCCACAAAGTCCGATGACTGCCTTTGATCCTCACATGAAAATCGGCGCACAGATGGTGCAAACATTCTGCCTACGCTTGAATTTACCGAAAGCCAAGGCACTGGCGCTGGCCCGGGAACAACTGTTGGCCGTCAACCTGGAAGATACGGAGCGGATTCTTAACGCTTTTCCCAGCCAACTCTCCGGCGGAATGCTCCAGCGGGTGTCTATGGCCTGTCTGGGCGGACTCGCCCCTCGCTATATCCTTGCGGATGAACCTACCTCGGCTTTAGATGAGGAGAACCGAAATCACCTGCTCACTCTGCTGCAAGAGACTTACCGTTCTGCCGGCATCCTGTTCGTATCACACGATGTATTGGCCTTGAAAATGCTCTGTCGGGAGACGGTGATTTTAGAGCATGGCACAATCATTGAATGTCAAAATACTGAAGCGTTATTTGCTCATCCACAGAAGGCATGGACCCAGGCGTTTGTTCGGGCAGCAGAAACCCAGAAAGGAGGGGATTGGTCATGGAAGGCTTTGTAGTAGATCAAGTATCCAAAACTTATATGGACGAAAACCAGCGGCCATTCCAAGTCCTCCATAATGTGGCTTTCTCCTGGTCCTCTGGAGAAAATATTGCGATTCTTGGGGAGAGCGGCAGCGGAAAAAGCACTCTGGCTCGACTTCTGATTGGCATTGAAAAACCGAACAGCGGGACCATCACATGGAACGGGGAAGATATTACCCGCTGGAAGTCGTCCACATGGCGGGAAAAGCGGAAGCATATTCAAGCAGTGTTTCAAGATGCCTCTGGTACATTAAATCCTGCCCGCTCCGTCTATCACAATGTGGAGGAGGCCCTCCGCAACCTAACACATTTGGACAGGAGGCAAAGACAGATGAGAATTGACGAATTGATGGAGTTGACCCATATGGACTCTCATTTGCTTCAAGTCCCGGTTCGCCAGCTCTCCGGTGGAGAACAGCGCCGCCTTTCTCTTCTCCGCGCCCTCTCCATTTATCCGCAATTTCTGGTGCTGGACGAAGTCACCAGCGGGCTGGATCTTCTTTCTACAGATGCGGTGTTGCAGGTCCTGGAGCGTTACCACGAGGAATTTGGCTGTGCCTATCTGCTGATTACCCACGACCGGCAGACGGCGTATCGCATATCCAGCCGGGTTCTCGAATTGAACCGAGGGGTATTCGTGCGGGAAGCTATCCGCACTGAATCCATATAATATCCAAAGAAAGGAACATAACCATGAAAAAGAAATTGCTTTCTCTGATTTCAACGGTACTCTGCCTCTGCGTGGTATTGAGCGCCTGCGGCGGGCCGGCCAACAGTGATCCGTCATCCTCTGCATCCGAAAGCCAAAGCGGAGACAACACCCAAGACAAAACCCTTACCATTGCGACCATGACTGAGACAACCACTCTGTCTCCGCTTTATATGGGCGTTTATAATTACTCTATGTGTACCATGCTCTATGAAACCCTCTTGAAATACGAGGATGGAGAGGTCAAAGGAAATCTGGCTGAATCCTATTCGTTCAATGAGGACGGAACGGTGATGACGCTGACGCTCCGTCAGGGAATCACTTTCCATGATGGAACCCCCTTCAACGCCGAGGCGGTGAAAAAGAATCTGGATTTTATGCACAGCAACCCTCAGTATATGGCCTGCCCCGGTATTTACGATATAGAGAGCGTGGAAGCCACAGACGAGTACACCGTCACTATCACCTATCCGCACCCTTACTACGGTTATGCCTATGACTTCTGCTGGCCGGATGTGGGCGGAATGCAGTCACCCAATCAAATCGTGGAGGGTGATTTCCAGACAGTCCAAGGGTATGTTGGCACTGGCCCTTACATCTATGAAGAATATGTGCCGGGCGAATACACCCGCTTTGTCCGCAATGAGAATTACTGGGGTGAGGAACCTTATTTCGATGAGATTATTGCTCGGTACATCCCGGACTCCACCTCCCGCCTGCAGGCACTCCAGACCGGTGAAATTGACCTGGTTTACGGTAGCTCCATGATTTCTTATCAGGACTACCAGCAGGCCACAGCTCTGAATGGAGTTTCAGGGGCCATTGCGGAAAAGGATACCCGTGCCCGTGATATTACCCTCAACGCTTCCAGCGGTCCTCTGGTGGATGCCCAAGTTCGTCAAGCGGTGTCTCATGCTATCAATAAAGAGGAATTCTCTGATGGCTTAACCTACGGCTATGAGCGGATCGCAGAGATGCCTTTCCCGGAAGGAACGCCCTACACGGACATTGAACTGACGGAATCTTACCCCTACGATCCAGAAAAAGCAGCCGCCCTTTTGGATGAGGCTGGTTGGGTAATGAATGAAGAAACCGGCATCCGGGAGAAAGACGGTGAGACGCTTAACCTGACCTTTATTTATGACACGGCGCAGGACTCTCTGGTTTCCTCCTATGCCACCCTGCTCAAGAGCCAGTTAGAGAAGGTCGGCATCGGGCTGGAGCTCAAGGGTAGCGAGAAGATGGAGTGGTACGCCGAGATGATGGCCGGCAACTTTGACATTACCTATTGGATTGGTGAGTATGAATTTTCCTCACCCCACTGCTTCTTTGGTGCTATGCCCTCCATGACCCCCCATACCTTCTCTCTGAGCCAGGTGGACGGTTCCCAGGAGTTTTTTGACGCTATTACCGCCGTTAAGCAGACGGACGATTCCCATGAGGTTCAGGAACTCTACAATTACCTCATCAACTATGACTTGGGTAATGTGATTGATATTCCGTTGACCTACTACAAAGACCTGATTCTCTACAACACGGATAAGATTGCCAGTTACGAATTTAGTGATGTGCCTGCCTTCTTTGATGTGAGTGGACTACAGCCGGCTGCTTAAAACAAATTAGCTTTTTGATAAAAGCAAGGCCCAATGCAGATTGAGAGTCTACATTGGGCCTTTGCTATTCAGCAAAATTTATTGCTGAAAATAGCAAGCAGCAAAGTTGGCCAAAATCTCCGCTTCAAATTGTAGTATTAGTAGAGGGAGAAAACGAGGGTAGCTTTGTTTGTGGGAATGGTACTTTTTGTAGTCAACGAAGCTGACCGAGTCAAAAATCAAGGAAAGAATACAACATCAGTATGACGCATTGGCAAAGAAAACGTTAGTAGGCGAAGCGAAAAGCTACCGCCGCACTCTTGCGAAACGCACCTCCCGTCAAAAAGCAAACGGGAGTAGCACCTCCAATCTTTATACCGTGATATAAATGAGAGAGTGGTTTGTACCACAATGCAGTACAAACCACTCGCTGTATCAATAATAATTTCAAAATCTTCCGCCAAGGGAGATTTGCGCCCATACGGTGGACCAAGGGGCGGTTCATTGTGAACCACCCAGAAGGACTCACTCTAACAGAGATTTAGATCAGAGAAAAGACATCCATGTGAAAGAAAATGGCGGTAGAATTACGGTTCATCGACATCCAGGCAGTATCCGACTTCCCGCACGGAGCGAATGTAGAACGGGGCATCTGGATTAGCCCGATACAGCTTCTCGCGCAGGTTGCAGATATGAAAACCTATCGTATTGTTTTCGTTTCCTGTAGTGAAATCGCCCCAGACCTGTTCGTAAATCTGTGCGTAGGTCAGCACACGGCCTTTGTTGGTGGCCAGCAGCAGGAGAATCCGATATTCTTTTGCGGTAAGCTGAATCTCCTGGCGATCCCGAAAGACCTTTCGTCTGCTTGGAAGGATCTCAAGACCAGGGAGCGACACCATCGGTTCCTCATCAATCTCGAATTTTTCTATCTCAGGGTGGTTTTTGAGGATAGACAGGATCTGCTCCAAAACTTCCGTATCTCTTTCGTGCAGCTCCAGAATCATGACTCGTCCGATGATATCACCGCTTTC
>OGGC01002130.1_pt1 | contig 11321 bp, 4 predicted proteins | sample 1571181 | NCBI WGS metagenome assembly OGGC01 (sample SAMEA2581930, study PRJEB24529) | metagenome | biome: Human gut stool | place: China | collected 2011 | reverse complement strand
TTCCATTGGTCGTAGCTCATATTGCGCAGCGGACCGGTGACCTTCGTGTGCTCCTCGGTCGGGTAGACCACAGACAGCACGCCAGCGAGATTGCCGGCCTTGATGAGACCACCAAGCAAGGAGAGCGAACCGCCTTGAGTGGTATCGGCCGCCTCCATGAATCCGGTGTAACCGCCGGCGATTTCGGCACCGTATACGCTGCGGATGCGCGCGGCATAGGCTACACGTTGCGGCCCGTTGTATTTGCCGTCGGTGTTCTCCTGCTTCCATGCTGCGGTGTTGTTGCCCCAGATATGGCCGCCGCGGTTACGTCCCGCATAGCCGCCGGCCATGCCGCGGCGTGTGGTCGTATCCGATGCCGCCTGGGCACGCACCGCGCCGCCGCACACTGCGGCATCGGTCGAGCTGTTGCGAATCGTCGGCACGAAGTCCTGCACGAGCGAGAGCAGGTTGTCGAGGTTGACAAGCTTCTTGAGCACGCTGCCGTCACCAAGCACGTTCGCCACGGCTCCCGGCTGCATGGCGCCCACGTAACCGCCGGCCGAAACCTGGCCGATGATGTATACGAACTCATGAGAGCTCGAGTCCTGAATATGGCCGCCTTCGATGTCTCCGGCGAAACCACCGGCCATACCCAGTGGATCGGGCTCATTGTTGGCATTCCTATGATCTGCGGTGCTGGCCAGAACGGAATATCCGCCGATGCCGCCAGTCACATCGGAGTGTTCAATCGTCGAGACGACGACATCCAGCACACTGAGTACATCGTTGAGATTGACGTTCTGGCCGAGCAGGCTCAGGCCACCGCCCACAGCTGCCGCCGAGCCGATGTCCATTTTGCCGATGTAACCGCCGGCGTATCGCGCAGCGGTGACTGCATATGTGCTGTCTTTGCTCAGATAGGTGCCATCGATTGATCCGGCGGTTTCCAGATTCTTCGGTGCCTTGACGTCGGTACGGCGCAGTTGGGTCACACTGGAATGGGACACCTGCACACCGGAACCGTATCCGATGTAGCCGCCGGCGGAACCGGATTGCGTATCGGACTGATCAAATCGGGTGGCGGAAACGGTGAAGCCGGGATCATCCGGGTCGGAAATCTTGTTACCGCTAGTTGCCTCCACGGTGGTGGCATCGGAATGCACACCCGCGTAGGAGATGAACGGCACATAGCCCTGCACCACCTGCAACAGGTTGGCGAGATCCACCGTACCGAATTTGCCGAGCAAACTCAGGCCGCCGTTGCCAGCCGAAGCGAGCGCGCCGGAAACGACCTTGCCGCCGAAACCACCTGCGTATGCGCCGCCGGTCACATGGTCAAGGTTGACAACGGCCACGGGGTTGGCTTGAACGCGGGACTGCACGTCTGCCAGCGTTGAGTCGTTCTCGAGATCGGTTTCGGAGAACTGATTGACCTTGCCGCTTTGGAAGTTTCCCGCATAGCCGCCCGCGATATCACCTTCGACGTAACCGCCGTTGACGTACGTCACGGTGGTATCCGTATAACTTGGAATCAGATACGGCATGGCACCGAGCAGGTCGTTCACGGACAGCAGTCCGCCCTTGATGAGGTTGTCCAACACGCTGGAATCATCGGCGTTGCTAAGTGCGTCGGCGAGGCCGCCGGTGGTGGAGAAGCCCACGAAACCACCCGCGATGCCATCGGACGTGCTGGTATCGGCTGTGACCGATTTGAGGTTTGTCACATGGCTTTCCCGGGTCTTGGTGCTGTTGGCCTGACCATAGAAACCGCCTGCAGCGTAATCGGTTGTTTCGTTGTTCTCGTTCTTGCCGGTTGCCGCAACCGTGAATCCGCCAGAGATGCCGTTCACGTTCGATGCAGTGACTGCAACCGAAGAATATTGGGCAACCGATAGCAGACCGGAAAGCTTGATAAGCCCAAGCACATTGAGCCCGCCGGCACCAACGGCGTCGCCTGGTCCAGAGAAGCCAATAAAACCGCCGGCTTCTCCCCTGGCCGAGACCGTGGCCAGATTGGTAAGGTTCGTGTTGGCCACGTCGCCGCCGGTGGCGCATCCGATGGCACCGCCCGCATAGTATGAACCAGCCGTCACCGTCAAACCGGATGCCGGAGCGGTGACAGACATGTTCTCCACGGTGAACGCGGCAAACTGGTCGAACTTCTTGAGCGTGGCGATATCGCCAATTTTCACCACACTGTTGAGCAACCCAGCTACCGTTGTCGGTTGCAGATTGCCGGCGATGCCACCCGCGTAGGAGCCCGTGGCCGTGACCGATTCAAGGCCTTCTATGGTGGTGGAGCGCTGCTGAGGGAAGTCACGAGGATTGTTGTACTTCCAGAACGTAAGGTTCTTGAGATGATCCTGTGAGGAGTCGCCGATCACCGTGCCCGATCCTTCGCCCACGAGACCGCCCGCATAATCGCCACCAGCCTTAACGGTGAGGGAGCCCTTCATCTGCGTGCCGAGAATCACGGAGGGATTCACACCGACGATGGACAGCAGTTCTCCCGCACCACTACCGCTGCCGCTCAGCAATTTGGCCACAGCCTTGGTGAGTTGTTTCAGCAGCGATGCGTTCGCGGCATCGTCCGTACCGAGTTCCAGGCCCCATCCCACGGAGGCGAATCCGGTGAATCCTCCGGCGTGGGATCTGTCGGCAGTCACGGCGACCGAAGCCGTAATCGAATTATTGACAGCATAGGCATTGGCCATGGCACCGTTGAAGCCGCCGGCGTAGTCTTCGGCCTGCACGGTGATCTTATCGTCACCGTTTACCGTCAGGCCACTGTTTTCGATGAGGCTCTGCGGACGCAGCGCAGACAGCAAGTCGACGCCAAGCGAGTTAATCAGACCGCCCACGTTGCCGTTGCGACTTACTCCGGCAAAACCACCGGCATATTGCGTTGCCCGCACGGTGAAACCATTCGTGCTCGTCACCGAAGAGTTCTCAATGATTGCACCAATCTGCGCACCGACAAAGCCGCCGGCCTGCGGGTTGTCCTTGTTGCCGATCACCACGTTCTCTTTGAACCCGTTCACCGAACTATTCGAGATAACCGGGTTGTAGTAGCCAACCGGAACCAAGGCATTCAGCCCGAGCGTGCCGGACAGCAACCAGTCCACCAAATCGCCCAGCCCGAGGAACGGGATGACACCCAAGATCTTCGAGAGTACATTGGTGAGCGCTCCTACGATCTTGGAGACTGCATCGTATCGGGTTGCGCCCTCAACATATCCCACGAAACCACCGGTCATACGGCTTACGCTAGATACCGAAACATCTGTCACCTCGCAGTCCGTAACCTTGGTGTCCCCGTAGATACGGCCGGCAAATGCACCCGTGGCGAGGTTGGAAGGATTGTCTTTGTGCAGGGTGAGCAGACCGTGAAGATTGAGGTCAAGATCTACTTGTCCGAATGTCAATGCTTTTAACGCCGCCAACAGTGTGTCGAGCAGTAATCCCACTGCCGAAGTGAGCGTACCGATCAAGGTCGCCGGAATATACGATTCACTCGTATGATTCGTCACCGACACATCCTGCAGCTTGAGGTTCGACACCACGGCCGTACCGGCGCTGCCCAGACTGTTGCTGTTCATCACGGTCTTGTTCGTGATCGAGGCGAAGAAACCGATGCCCTGCTGCTTGCTGACATCCAGCTGCTCTCCTTTGACATTAGAGACCATATCTTTCTGATTGACGACCACATGGCTGATGACCGGCCGAGCTGCGGTAGCGTGAACCACGCTTGCGCCATCGGCACCAACAGCCTTCCACAGGCTGGCTTCGGTGTCGCCGTCATTGGAGACCGCACCGAGCATAGTGCCGGAGAACATGAGCGGAGTCCACTCGGTGTTGTTGGTATCTGCCGCGTTCTTGGACAGGTCGATGTCACGGAAGATCAGGTAGTTGGCGTCTGCGGAATAGGTCAGGCCGGTGTTGGCAGCGGAGTAGTCCGTTTGCGTGCCATCAGCACCCACGCCGTAATACTTGGTGCGTGTCCTGTTGACGCTTAACGCCGTGCATGCCAGCAGTGGACTGTCGTGGTCGGAGGCATCAGTATCGCGCAAAATATCTGAATCGGAGAGATCGGCGTCACCGGCGTATTCGGAAGACGGCGTGCCGTCGTCCACCCACTGATACTTGCCGAGTCCTTGTCGCGTGCAAGTCTGCTTGACCTTGTTGATGCGGCCAATAACCTTCTTGCCAGAACCAATCGCACGCAGCTGCTGCTCGTTACCAATCAGGATGTAGGTCTTGCCGTTGATCTCCTTGGTGACCTGACCCTCAAAGTCACGGCCGCCAAGCGCCGTCGAGGCGACCTGCACATTGGCCTTCGCCGGCGATTGATCCGTCGCATTTGAGGAATCGTTCTTGGCATCTTGAGAAGAAGCATCGTTTGGAGCCTGCGTTTGGGCTCCATCATTAGCGGAATTGCCAGCGGTAGCTTCTGCTGAGTCGTCCGCCTTATTGTCTGTCGCACCATTTGAGGATTCGGAAGAATCACCAGTAGTAGAAGATGAAGGAGATGAATCCTGCTGTGCGTCTTGATTCGTTTCGGAAGGTGTTGGCGCACCGTTTGATGTATTAGCCTCTTCTGACGTCTTATCGTCAACGTTGACATTGCGAGCAGAAGGAGCAGCTACGACAGTATTACCCCCCCCTCAGAAATTACGGCGTTAGGAGAGCTACTCACATCGTCTATATTCTGAGCATATGCTGCAGGCACCATGCACACGATGGACAAGGAAACAGCAATAACCGAAGCAAGGCAACGCTTCAAAGACAGGCACTGCCGTCCAGATTCCCGTTCTGTTCCTCCGTTAAACCCGCAACGGACGAACTTCAATTCCGAGCTCATTGTCTCCCCTCATAGATTCGCAATCCCCTTTCGGGAGATTACTGCATACAACTATACGGAAGAGGTTGACAAAAGAACAAAAAACGTTCATTTGCTGGGGCCGGTTAGCGTATGTCTTTCTGAGCAAAAAGAAAAGCCCCGCAGCTATTGAACTGCGCCCCGTTTGTTGGACATTGTTAATTAGGATACAACCCTAGACCGCGAGGGACATGCTCCGGAACTCCTCCGGAGTGTGTCCCTCGAGTCGTATCTGGCGCCGTCTGGTGTTCCAATGGATGATGTAGGCGTCCAGTTCGCGTTTGAACTGTTCGTACGAGTCGAACTCCCGGCCTCGGTAGAACTCGTCCTTCAAGTGGCCGAAGACCTGCTCGGTGGCGGCGTTGTCCAGGCAGTTGCCCTTGCGGCTCATGGACTGGCGGATGCCGAGGCGTTCGAGCTCGTCCCTCCACCATTGGTGCTGGTACTGCCATCCCATGTCCGAGTGCAGGATCGGCTCCGCGCCGGCGGGCAGGCGCTCCGCGAGCATGGCGAGCAGGCGCCTCTGCTGCCCGAGGTCCGGACTGCGGCTCACGTCCCAGGCGACGATCTCCTTGCTGGCCATGTCGTACACGGGCGCGAGGTACGCCTTGCCGCCCGCGACCTTGAACTCGGTGACGTCGGTCCCGAGCTTGGAGAACGGACGGGCCGCGTCGAAGTCGCGTTTGAGCAGGTTATGCACGTGATCGCCCGTCTCGCCCCTGTACGAGCTGTACCTCCTCCACGGGTTCCTGGAGCGGATGGCGCATCTCAGTCCCATGCGCCGCATGACCCCGAGCACGGTTTTGGCGGATATGCGCGTGCCGAACTCGTGGACCAGGCACATGCGCACCTGCCGGTGGCCGCACCCGTTCGGGGTGCGCTCCCATATCTCCCGTACCATCGGCTCCACGTCCGGCCTGGACACGTGCGCCGGGCGCGACAGGTGATGGTAGTACGTGGATCGCGGCAGCCCGGCTATCTCGAGGAGGTGGTCGAGCCGGTGTCCCCGCCCTGCGAGCAGTCGGACGACGGCGCTTCTCTCGCGTCTCGTGACTTCTGCGCCCGCAGGGCCCGGAGTTTTTCCAGGTACGCGACCTTCGCCTTCAGATAGGCGACCTGTTCGGCGAGCTCCTGCTCGCGCGTGGGTTCGGGCTTCGGTTTGGATTTCGAGCCTCTGGGCCTGCCCTTGGGCTTCGGCCTGAGCGCCTCCGGGCCTCCCGCCCGGTACTCGCGGCACCAGCGTTCCAACGGCGCGATGCTCGCGATCGCGTACTTCGCCATGACCTCCGTCTTGGTCATGCCGTTCTCGACGTGGTCGCGCGCCGCGGCGACCTTCGTCTCCCCCACGTATACCGTATAGTCAGGAACGCTTTTATACCTGTTCTTATCTTCCGTATGAACCACATACACCGTTGGATAATGAAGACGCGTTCTCTCGGACATCGATACCCCCTTTTATCCCTATCTCGCTTATGTATGGCAGATACACCTCGGAAAAGCGTACTTAGGGGGTATGAGAACAGCTGTCATGACAACCTGACCTGCCATATATAAGCGAGATGTCTCAGGATAAAGCACGGAATCTACCATACGTAAGCGGGATAACCAAGCTTAAGCGCTCGTACGACACATTTTTGTGCACAAGACATCCCTCCGCAAGCGTCATCCGACCGCCTGGTGGCACGTTTCATATGCACAGAGAAAACACAGCCCGCAAACACCACACTCGAAGCATGACGCCAGTGGCTTTAAGGTAGAACCACGCCGATTCTGCTTGCTGATTAAGGTAGGCGATACGGGCTTTCTCTGGCATTCGTTGTCGACGGAAGCCCATTTGGCGGATCGCATGTTCCTCCTTTTCGGGTATGGAGGGAGTGTTCGGGCACTGGAGTGAGCATAACGTAATCATGAGAGAGCAGACAAAATAACTACGGCAGCTTCGATCTTGCGCGTTCCGCCCCTCTCGGTCTTCCCTCGGCGCATCTCTACGAAGTGCTTGACGGTAATTTCTTCCAAGGTGAAATCAGCTAGTGGGGCAAGTGTTTCTGTATCTGTGCATTCTTGGACCATCCGTGTTCATGATCAGTCTCGGGTCGAATCTGGTCTTCTCCGACGCCAACCCTCGCAAGATTGTAAAACGAGGCTGCACCACGCTCATCGCTTTTCTTCTGTTGAATATCGTGCGCGATGGGATTCCCGATGTAGTCGTTGCATTGACTGGCCACCCCAGTACTCTCGACACGTTTGGATACGATATTTTTGCGTCCGATATTCTGGGATTTGCGGGTTTCGTATTCCTGTTTTTTCGCACTTGTCAAACATTTTCACATTGTTTCATTGGCTACGCCGCTGATTTCGTTATGCATGTTGACGGTTAACGATCTGATTCCGCCATTGCACAATGTCCATTGGACTTTACGTGCAGAAGCGGCTTGTCGCACGCGCTTCTAAAGCCTGATTTCGCATGCGCACATCCGCAAAGTCATGCAAATACTAGTTAACGCAATACTATTTGGTGGATTTCGTTCCCGATGTTTTTCGTATAGCACCCTAGGTCAACCCTTTTGGTATTTTTTCATTGGATATGCCATACGATGGGATATCTTTTCGGAGTATACGAGATTAGGGAAAATATGGTCAACCACCATAAAATGATTAATGCTGCAATCGCAACGCTTGCGACTTGCGCCATGTTGCTGCCGGTAGTAGGCAGCGCCAATGCTAATGAATCCTCGAATACCGCCGTACTTGGTGCCGGCTATACGGCCACCAAGATTTCGCACCCCAATGCAGGGCTGGGCGAAGATGACGGTATCGTAAACGTTTTGAACGGTGAATCCATTGATGATCTCACGCAGGGTTTGCCCGAGCGTGGTCAGAACTATTCATGGGCTTCGGCCGGCTACGGCGACTGGATGTATGTGGGCACCTGCTATTCCGCAATGGGTTCCACGCTGAAATACATGGCTAACACCATGGGCGCCAAGTATGCCAGCATCAAGGCCGCTTTGGATGTTGCGTTCAACGGCAAGCTGTTCCTCGACAATGGCGAGAACCACAGCTTGCTGCTCAAGATCAACGTCAAGACCGGTGAAGTGAAGATCATCGTCAATGCGATTGGCGGAGAGCATGCGGTCAACGGCTATCGTGCCGCCGTCGAATTCCATGACAAGCTGTACTTTGCTGCCGCCGCAAAGGGTCAGCCGTACCTGCTGGAAGTTGATCCGAGCAGTGGTGATGCCACTGAAATCGTGTATCGTTCCGCTGCCATGACCACTGGTCTGAAGAAGGGCTACACTGCTGGTATCCGTGGTTTGACCGTGGTCAACAATCAGCTTATCGCCAGCATGATCACCGATAACGGTGCCACTATTGTGGCTTCTTCCAACCCGTCAGCAGGCCAGGATTCTTTCGCCACCATCGCCACTCAGGATAAGGGCTTGTACAACTATCCGGCATGTGCTGTGACCGACAACGTGTTCGGTGGCTGCGTATGGGATATGGTCGGATTCAAGGGCAACTTGTATGTCACCGTGGTGACCGGCAAGGGCAAAAACACCAAGCAGTCCTTCGCTTTGCTCCGTGGCACGCAGGATGAGAGCACCGGCAAGTGGACCTTCAAGCCGCTGGTCGGCGATCCGGCAGACGGCGCCAAGTACGAGTGGGGCTTCGGAGCGAGTCGTTCCGGCGCAGCCAACATGGTGGTATACAAGGGCCACCTGTACATCGGCGGCTACAACGATCCGATGAACGCTTTGGAGAAGGCCATGCAGATGGATTTCTCCGATCTGTACAAGGATCTGGAGAGCCCGGTCAACCTGTGGCGTATGGACGTTGACGAAGACGGCAACGAAAACTTCGAAATGCTCGCCGGCGAAGCCAACAACAAGTACTTCGGCGATTCCAAAGGCACCATCGATGGCAATACCATGCTGTCCGGCTTGGGCGACAGCGACGAGCAGAGCCGTCACCTGAACCAGTATGTGTGGCGTATGCAGTCCTACAACGGCAAGCTGTACGTCGGCACCTTCGACATCAGTGATCTTGCATACCCGGCAACCCAGTTCGCCAACGGCGACATTCTGAAGCGTACTCCGGAAGAGTGGAAGAAGCAGATCGAATACATCAAGATCTTCTTCGACTCTCTGAAGAAGAATGACCAGAACGGCACTTCCGGTACTATCGGCACGGATTCTCAGGAAACCTCCAAGCCTTCCGAGTCCGAATCTCAGGAAACCACCAAGCCGAGCGATGATGACATCATGCCGTTGAACGAAGGCGAAGCGTCTGAGAGCGATCAAGCTGCACAGGCAGTTGAAGAAGCCGGCAAGACCGACGAAGTGGCCGCTGACGTGGCTACCATGCAGCAGCTGCTGGAGGACATGGGCGCTGATCTCAACTCCAAGCAGACCGACGTGGTCTCCCCTGACGGTGTCGCTCCGCAGGCCGCTGAAACCTACACGCTCGACGATCGTTACCAGTTCCTCGCATCCCTGCAGCGGCTGCTCGACCTGTACAACAAGAACAAGCAGTATCTGCCGGAATTCATTACCAACGAGCTCGACAAGTGGCTTACCGAAGAGAATCTGGAGAACTTCATCGACTTCGTGGGCGTGCTCAGCTACCTGCATTACTCCAACGATGAGACTCGTGGCTTTGACCTGATCGTCTCCTCCGATGGCACGAACTTCCAGACCATCAGCCGTAACGGTTTCGGAGATAACAACAACCACGGTCTACGCGTGTTCGCCGTCACCGATTCCGGTCTGGCAATTGGCACCGCAAACCCGTACCATGGCACTCAGGTGTGGCTGCTGAATGATGGTGAAATCAAGAATGCTGAGCTGACGAATGGCGATGCATTCGACTACGACAAGTATGATAGCGATAAGAAGAGCGCCAACGCCAACGGTCTGACCGTTGGCATCAACCCCAATGGCAATACCGTGGAAGACGTGCAGTACGACTACCAGTCACTGACCGCCGGCACGGATTACACCGTGGCCGATGACGGTTCCATCGTGTTGAGCAGCGTATTCCTCAATGGTCGCGAAACCGGCAGCACCGGTTCTGTGGTGGTGTTCTACAACCAGGGTGCACGCGTGCGTTTCACTGTGACTATCAAGGACAGCACTCCGAACGCACCGAAGAAGGATGATGACAAGCAGAATACGAAGCCTGCCGCACACAAGAAGGCAAACACTGCCAACACCGGTTCCAACGTAATCGGCGTTGTTGTGGTGGTCGCTGTTCTGGTTGTTGCAGCAGGGGCATTGTTCGTGTTCAAGCGCAAGCGTTCCTGAATTGCCAGAGCCTGTTCTTAGGACTCATTCCTAAGTTCGTCCGCATATAACAATCCCGTATGATCCGGTTCGCCGGAATCATGCGGGATTTTTTATTTTGCAGGAATCGCCCATCTCACGTCATGTCAAACTGCTATCACAAGCTGATTTCAATGTGCGATATGCAACCATGTGGAAGTTCCGATACGGAAACCATTGAAAATGGCACGCAATCCTACAAATAACAGATTCACGGCAAGCCACAGCAACGCCATACGCAGCGCGGAAGACGCCTGCATCGCATCGCATATCCAACCAATCACAGCAAGACAGGGCACATATATTGCAGCCGTCGCCGTACACGTCAATGCAAGATACCGGTAATCCCCTGCCCCAATCAGAATGCCATCAACAGCCCACATCCAACCAGCCAACGGCAATGTCACGCCAACAACCACCATACCGACAGTGAGCAAATGCTGGATCTCAATCGACTGAGAAAACAGCGGGGACGCACACCATCCGGCAATCATCAAACCAATACCGATTACCGTTCCTCCGCATAATCCTGCCCTGCCAGCGATTCTCGTCAAACGCATGGCTTCATCCTCTTGACGGGCACCAATCTGCGCGGCAACCAACGTCTGACCGGCAATACCAATGGCATCAAGCATGTTCAAGACGAAATTCCAACTGGAATTCACCACCTGATACGCAGCCAACACTTCCACGCCCATATGCGTAGCCAGCACCACATTCGCCACCAGGCATGCGCGCAACGCAAGCGTGCGCAAGAACAACACCGCACCATCGCCAGCACTGTTCAACACTCCTGACAAACGCGGCCGTAAACGGGCACCTTCCGCACGAGTCCACAACATCGCAGGAACAATAAGCAACACTGCCATGAACCATTGCGAAATCAGCGTGGCCACTCCAGACCCAAACACACCCCAACCGAATCCGAGAATAAACAGCAGATCCAGCAACGTATTGAGTATCGCACCCAGCGTAGCAGCTACCAACGTGATGCGAACCTTCTGCAGTCCGCGGAAAATACCGTTGGCCGCATACACCAGCAACATGCCGGGAATACCGAACACCACGGCACGCACGTAGTCAACCGCGTTATGCAGCACACTCCCTTGGGCTCCCATGGCCATGCACAACGGGCGTGC
>OGGC01002117.1_pt1 | contig 11389 bp, 10 predicted proteins | sample 1571181 | NCBI WGS metagenome assembly OGGC01 (sample SAMEA2581930, study PRJEB24529) | metagenome | biome: Human gut stool | place: China | collected 2011 | reverse complement strand
GCTCTCGCTCTTGTACTCGGGGTACCAGGAGAGATACGGCTCCAGAGCGCCCTGGTCATATTTGATGTAGCTGACATACTGCCCGGCGTAGACCATGGCGTCGTAGCCGGCCTCTTCGATGCGCTCGCAGAACGCCACTGCGCAGGCGGTGGCCATCTCCGGCGTGGTGCCGTAGACCCGGTAGGTGCTGTCGTGCATCTCCCAGTCGTAGGCCACGGGGCCGTCGATCTCGTGGCCCTCCAGCAGGCTGATGACAAAGTCCGCCTCCTCGATGGCCTCCTCCACGGTGATGGCCTGGGCGAAGAAGTAGACGCCGGTCTCGATGCCCGCCGCCATGGCCCCGTCAATATTCTGGGCGTAGAAAGCATCCTCCATGATGCTGCCGGAGCCGTAGCCCCGCAGGCCGATCCGCACCATGGCGAACTCCACGCCGTCGGCCTTCATCACGTCCATGATGTTGAGGTTCAGATCGTTCTGCATCCGCAAAAACACGCCGAGGTCGGCGGTGCGCAGATAGGCAGAGACCATCAGGTTGATGCTCGAGTCGCCGAAGCCGGTCATCCGGACAAAGGCGGTGTCCTCGTAGGTGTCGGGGCTGGCCTTGAGCATGGCGTCGAGGTCGGCCATCAGCTTTTCCAGCTGGGGTCGGGTGGTGTCGTAGGTGACGCCCAGCGTGAAGCGGTAGAGCCGCTTGTTGCGGAGGGTAGCGTTGTTGATGGTGGCACTGCTGACGGTGCTGTTGGTGAGGATGTAGATGGAGTTATCCACGGCCCGGACTTTCGTGGAGCGGAAGTTGATGTCCACCACTTCGCCCTCCACATCGCCGACGGTGATCCAGTCACCGATGGAGAAGGGCTTGTCCAGCAGGATGACCACGCCGCTGAAGAAATTCTTGGCCATATCCTGTGCGGCCAGAGAGATCGTAAGGCCGATAAGACCGGCACTGGCCACGACGCTGCCCACGGGCAGGCCGCTCTCCTGTGCGATGGTCGCGCCGCAGAGCACCACGACGGCTACTTTGTAGACTTTATCCAGCAGGGTGAGCAGGGTGCGGTTGGTGCGGACTTCTTCGCTGGAGGAGGCCAGCAGCAGAGCCGCGATGCCGGAAGCGTGGTAGAAGCCGGTACCGATGAGGAAGACCAGCATCATCCGATAGGCTTTGAGCAGCAGGGCCGCAAGGCCGGGGATGGCCCAGGGCAGGCTGCGCAGGGCCAGATACATGCCGGTGTACCACGCGATGCGGGCCGTCGGGCGGGCAAAGCTCTCCAGCAGGGGGTGCGTAAAGGCGAAGTGCCAGCTGCGTTTCAGCAGGCGGGGGAAGAGGCTTTTTTGCATCCAGCGGCTGACGACCCAGCCGATGAACAGCAGGGCCAGCGCACAGACGCACCGGGCTGCAAAGGCCAGCCAGCCTTCCAGCAGCAGTCCGGCGATGGAAAAGCCGAGATCGTTGATGGTGAAAAGCATAGAAACAGATACCTTCCTGACGAATAATAAAATCAGTATATCATATTACAGCCGGCGGTGCAAATCGGGAGAGGCTTGTTAAAAAAATGCGCAAAAGGGCTTGACAAGACAAACCTGCCGCGTTATACTCTGCGAAGAAAGTTCGTTTCAGGGCGGGGTGCGATTCCCCACTGGCGGTACAGCCCGCGACCACTCCCAAAGAGTGCTGACCCGGTGAGACTCCGGGGCCAACGGTATAGTCCGGATGCAAGAAACGGCAGACAATTTGATTTGTTTGTGCGCGCCCTGTTATAGTGTAAGCTATGGCAGGGCGCGTTTTCATTTGTCTTCCCGGTTCCGGCGAGCGAGAAAAGGGCTTTCCAGTCTTTATTTGAATGGGGCCACCCGCCCCGGGAGGAAAATTATGAGAAAAGATACGACCCACAACCTGACCGTTGCCGCCATGCTCAGCGCAGTGGCGTTCATCCTGATGTTCATCGAGTTCCCCATCCCGATGCTCATCCCGTCCTTCGTCAAGATGGACTTCTCCGACCTGCCCGCCCTGCTGGGCGCGTTCGCCCTCGGCCCGGTGTACGGCGTGGTCATCAGCTTCATGAAGAACCTGCTCCACATCGTCGTCAAGGGTACCAGCACTGCCTGTGTCGGCGAGCTGTGCAACTTTATGCTGGGCGCTGTCTTCTCCGCTGTGGCGGGCGTCATCTACAAGCATCATAAGAGCCGCAAGACCGCCATCCTCGGCGCGGTAGCGGGTGCCGCCGCCATGGCCGTCTTCAGTGTGCCCTCCAACTACTTCATCACCTACCCGGCCTATGTGGAGTTCTACCACATGCCGCTGGAAGCCATCCTCGGCATGTATCAGGCCATCCTGCCCTCTGCCGACAGCCTCATAAAGTGCCTCGTCATCTTCAACCTGCCCTTCACGCTGGTCAAGGGTCTGCTGGACGCCGTGCTCTGCATGGTCATCTATAAGCCCCTGTCTCCCATCCTGCATGGCCGGAAGTAAATTTGAATAAACAAAATGGGCATGTGCCGCTGGCACATGCCCATTTTGTTTATTGTAACGCTCCTTTATCGAGCCACTTGCCTCTTGCGAGCCGAATGAGGAACAGCGCGCCCCGGATGCAGAGCTCGATGCACATGGCGGCCCAGACGCCCACGAGGCCCAGCCGGGGAGCCAGCAGGAAGGCGAGGGTGAGCCGGACGCCCCACATGCTGAACAGATTCAGCACAAAGCAGCCTGTGCTGTCGCCTGCGCCCTGCATCGCGCCGCTGGCTACGATGCTGGCTCCGAACATCGGCTCTGCAAAAGCCTCGATGCGGAGGACCTGCGCACCCAGCGCGATGACGGCGGCATCTGCCGTGAAGATGCCCATGAGGGCCGGGGCGAAGAGCCAGAGCCCCGCGCCGGACAGTGCCATGATGCCCATGCCCATCATGGTGCAGAGCCAGGCGAACCGCTTCGCCATGTCCCGGCGGTGGGCGCCGACGGCCTGCCCGATGAGGGCGATGGAGGCGTCCTGGATGCCGTAGCCTGCCATGTAGCAGAGGCCCTCGGCGCTGACGCCGAGGCTGTTGGCCGCGATGGCCACCGTGCCGAGGCCCGAGACGATCCGGACGAGAAGCACCTGTGCCGACGAGAGGGCCGCACGCTCAGCGGCCAGCGGTGTACCCACCCGCCAGAGGTTGCGCAGGCAGGCGGAGGTGATGCGCCAGCTGCCGGGCTTTCGGATGCAAAGCGGGCCGTCCCGCAGCAGCAGGACGCCCAGCGCCAGCAGACCGCCGATGGCCGTGGAAAGCGCCGTGCCAAGCGCCGCACCCGGGACTTCAAGGCCGGCACCCCAGACTGTGACGCTCTGGCCGAAGAGCAGGATCTGCCGGGTGGGATTGATGAGGAAGAAGTTGAACACCACATCCAGCGCGCAGACCAGCACGCTGATGAGGCTGGGCGTCAGGGCGTCGCCGGTGGCGCGGAGCATGGCTGCGTACATCCCCATGGCCATCGTGAAGGGGAGGGCCGCCGACCAGATGGCGAAGTAGGCGCTGGAACTGGCCTGGAGCGAGATGTCCGCCCCCAGCCACCCGGGCAGGAAGCGGCTGATGCCGACGCCGAAAGCCGCAGCGCCCAGACCCAGGATGAGGTTGAAGAGCATGGACTGCCGCAGCACGCCCCGGGCATCCTGCTGGCGGTCAGCCCCGAGGTACTGGGCGATTTGGATCGAAAACGCGGTGTACAGTCCCACAAGGATGCCGTGGAGCAGCCAGGTGCTCGAGCTGACGATGCCGATGGCGGCGGTGGCCTTTGCGCCGATGTGGCCCACCATGGCGGCGTCGATGTACTCCATCGCCGTGACCACCAGCTGCTCCAGAATGGAAGGGATGCTCAGCGCCAGCGCGATGCGGGCTGTGTCGGACAGCGGGATGTCCTCGCCCTGCCGCATCCGGGCCGAGAGCTGCTCCAAAGAAAGTGTCATGTCGTCTCCTGTTTTCTGTGTTGATAAGCGGTCTTACTATTATAGGCACGGGGAGGAAGATTGTCAAACCGGGCGATTGATTTTTTGGCTCTGGCGTGATACACTCTCGGAGTAAGAAGAATATCATTGAAAGAGGTTCAAAATATGCTGCAGCTTATTTCAGCTACCGGCCAGCAGACCGTGGACGCGCTGGCGTTCCTGCTGGCGTTTGCCCTGACCGCCCTGATGGACTCGGTCTTTCACGACAAGCTCCCCCACGACCATGGCCGTGCCTTCGCCGTCAACGGCGAGCTTTCCAAGGGCAAGGCCCGGGGTTCCGGACTCATCTTTGTGCTCTGCATCGCGCTGGTGACGCTGGCGGTGGTGCCTTTTAAGGTAGAGTACCTTATTTATACCGTTCTGCTCATCGCCTCCATGCTGTCGGGCTACTTTGACGACGCCTCCGAGACGGCGTGGAACGAGTACAAGAAGGGCCTCATCGACTTCGTCATTGCCGTGGTGGCAGGTGTTACCTACCTGAACTTCAACGGCACGAGCGTCAACTTCCTGAGCACCACCTTCACCATTGCCTATCCGCTCTACCTGCTGCTCATCGTCATCCTCATCTGGGCCAGCATCAACGTGGTCAACTGCACCGACGGCGTGGACGGCCTGTCTGCCAGCCTCGCGGTGGTGAGCATCGGCACCTTCCTGCTGGCTTACGGCGAGGAGCTGGGGGACTACTCCACCGCTGCCATCGTCTTTATCGGCGCACTGCTGGCCTACCTGTGGTCCAACGCAAAGCCTTCCAGCCTCCTGATGGGCGACGCCGGCAGCCGCGCCATGGGCTTCTTCCTCGCCATCCTGGCCCTCAAGTGCGGCCACCCGTTCGCCTTCCTGCTGGCGGCGCTGGTGTTCGTCGTGGACGGCAGCCTCGGCATCCTGAAGATCAGCTTCAAGCGCTTCCTCCACATCAGCATCCTCAAGAACACCCTCACCCCGCTGCACGACCATGTGCGCAAGCGCATGGGCTGGAGCGACGAGCAGGTGGTGGCCCGCTGGCTCATCCTGCAGGCCGTCGCATCGGCGCTGCTCCTGCTGATGACCCGCTGATTTACGGATTTTAAGTACGATGTTTGTGCAGCTTTCCAAAATGCAGATTGACCCGCTCTGATTTTTGTTGCACTTTATGGATTGAAAGTCGAGCGGAAAAAGACTATACTTTAACCAACGAAAGCAAAGGCGCTTAAGTGGATGGATCCACTTTGCGCCTTTTTTGTTTTTTCGTTTTTGTGTGCGGTTTGGGAAAGCCGCACAGGATGCGCTGTCCGCGGCGCTGGAGCACGGACGACAGAACAGGATAGGGAAAGGCGGGGATCACAGTGATCAAACTCGAACACGTTGACAAGTACTTCGGAGACCTGCACGTCCTCAAAGACGTGAACCTCGAGGTCGCCGAGGGCGAAAAGCTGGTCATTATCGGACCGTCCGGCAGCGGCAAATCTACCACCGTCCGCTGCATGAACTTTCTGGAAGAGCCGACCAGCGGCCACGTCTACATCGACGGTCAGGAGCTGACCAACAAGAACAAGACCAGGATCGTCCGCGACAACATGAGCATGGTCTTCCAGCAGTTCAACCTCTACCCCCACATGACGGTGCTCAAAAACCTGACGCTGGCACCCATGAAGCTCCATCACAAGACCAAGGCAGAGGCCGAAGAGCTGGCATATCATTATCTTGAGGTCGTCGGCCTCCGGGACAAAGCGGATGTCTACCCTCCGCAGCTGTCCGGCGGCCAGCAGCAGCGCATCGCCATTGCACGCGCCCTCTGCGCACAGACCAAGATCATCCTGTTCGACGAGCCGACTTCGGCCCTCGACCCTGAGACCATCCAGGAAGTGCTGGATGTCATGGTAAAGCTGGCACATGAGAAGAACATCACGATGGTTGTCGTCACCCACGAGATGGGCTTCGCACGAAATGTGGCCGACCGCATCGTCTTTATGGCGGACGGCCAGATCATTGAGGAAGGCACGCCGGAGCACTTCTTCACCAACCCCAAGAACGAGCGCGTCCGGCAGTTCCTGAGCAAGATCGTCCGCTGAAAGGACGAACAACAAAGGTTGACACGGCAGGGGCTCACAAGTTGTGGTGAGACGCCGTTGTTGATAACAGGCCGTTTTCGGAGCGGACAGGGAAAGCCGCTCGGGCCGAAAAAAACAAAGAGGAGTGGTTTATTATGAAAAAGATCTCGCGTCGTGATTTCCTGAAAGTCACTGGTTTGGTGGGCGCTGCTGCTGCCCTGACCGCCTGCGGCGGCTCTGCAAGCTCCACCGCAGCCTCCACGGCCTCTTCTGCCGCCGGCAGCACGGCCGCTTCCACCGCAGCACTGAGCGCTGACACCCAGGCCATCGTGGACCGCGGTGTCCTGAAGGTGGGCGTCAAGAACGCAGTTCAGGGCTTCAGCTTCCAGGATACCCTCACCGGCGAGTACAAGGGCCTCGAGGACAGCCTCGCAGAGATGATCGCAGAGCGCCTCGGCGTGGACGTTGAGTTCACCACAGTTACCGCCGCCACCCGCGGCGAGCTGCTGGACTCCGGCGACATCGACGCCGTTCTGGCTACCTTCACCATCACCGAAGAGCGCAAGAAGACCTGGGACTTCTCCACCCCCTACTATACCGACTACGTTTCCGTTCTGGTGGAGGACTCCACCGGCATCAAGGGCCTGGCTGACCTGAAGGACAAGGTCGTGGGCGTCTCCTCCGGCTCCACCTCCGCTCGTGCTCTGGTCAAGGCCATGATCGACGAGGGCGTGCTGGACGGCGCAAACTTCGACGCCGACACCTTCAACGCCGACACCTGGAAGGATGGCGTCTCCTTCCGTCAGTACGACGACTATCCCGCCATCAGCACCGCACTGAGCGCAGGCGAAGTGCAGGGCTTCTGCGTCGATAAGTCCATCCTCGCCATCTACAAGACCGAGGGCCGCAGCTACATTGACGCTGAGTTCAGCCCGCAGGAGTATGGCGTCGCCACCAAGAAGGGCAGCGACTTCTCCACCCTGTGCGACGACCTCGTCAAGGGCTGGCTGGCAGATGGCACCATCGAGCAGCTCATCAAAGACAACGGTCTGGATTAAGCCCAGACTTTTCAGAACCAAGAGAGTGCAGGGAAAGGGGAGTTTGCCATGTCTGGCTTGTTTTCGTTAGAGTCCTGGTCCACCGTCTGGACGCATCGTGAGAGTTTTCTGCTGGGTCTGGGCAACACGCTGCAGACCGCCGTCTGCGCACTGGCGCTGGCCTTCATCATCGGCGCTGCGCTGGGCCTGATGTCCACCAGCGGCAGTAAGCTGCTGCGCATCATCGCCCGCATTTACGTCGAGTTCGTCCAGAACACCCCGCTGCTGCTGCAGCTGTGCTTCCTGTATTATGCGCTGGCATTTGCAGGCGTGAGCCTCGGCGTCATCCGCACCGGCATCATTGCACTGGGCGTTTACACCGGCGCTTACATGGGCGAGGTCGTCCGCGCCGCCATCGAGTCTGTGCCGAAGGGCCAGTTCGAGGCCGCACAGGCGCAGGGCTTCAACTATCTGCAGCGGATGGGCTACATCATCCTGCCCCAGAGCATCCCCGTGATGCTCCCTCCGATGGTCAACCAGGTGGTCAACCTCTTCAAGAACACCTCCTGCCTCTACATCGTGGGCGGCGCTGACCTCATCAGCGTGACCTACAGCTTCGTCACCGGCGCTTCCACCGGCGGCGCATACGCCCCCGCTTATATCGTCTGCGGCCTCATCTTCTTCGTGGTCTGCTTCCCGCTGTCCACGCTGGCAGCCCGCTGGGAGGCTTCCCTCAAGGAGCGCAAGGGCCGCGTGAACACGAGTCTCAAGACCGCTGCCAAGAAAGTAGAGCTGAAGGAGGCTGCCTGATATGAAGACGCTTGCTGCAAGCCTTTCCATCCTGACAAGAGAAGGCGTCATGCTCTACCTGCTGCGCGGCGTGGCCTTCACCTGCATCATCTCGGTGCTGGGCGTCATCATGGGCCTCATCGTGGGCTCTCTGCTGGCGCTGGCCCGCACCTATTGCAAAAAGGGTCCGGCCCGCATCCTCGGCTGGTTCGCTGCCGCCTACATCGAGCTGTTCCGCAACACGCCCTACCTGCTCTGGATCTTCATCTGTGTGGTGTTCTGCCCCTGCCCGGGCTTCTTCGCCCGCAAGATGTTCGGCCTGACCAGCGTGGAGATGAAGCTTCTGTTCAAGGCCGCTCTGGCCCTCATCCTCTTCAACTCCTCCGTCATCGCCGAGATCGTCCGCGGCGGCCTGAACGGCGTGTCCAAGGGCCAGTTCGAGGCCGGCTATGCACAGGGCTTCAACACCGCTGAGGTGCTGCTCTACATCGTCCTGCCGCAGGCCTACCGCAACATCGTGCCGACCCTGCTCAGTCAGGTCATCACCACCATCAAGGACTCCTCCTATCTGGCAAACGTGGCCACCATCGAGCTGATGGCCCGCATCCGCCAGCTGCTGAGCGCCGCCGGTACTTACAACGGCCTCGGCACGGTGAACGTCTCCGACGTCATGGTGCTGTTCGGCACGGCCTGTGTCATCTACTTCATCATCAACTTCACCCTGAGCTGTGTGGTGCGCACAATGCAGAACCGCCGCAGGAAGGCTCTGGTCTTTGCCCCGGCAAAGGCTGCATAAACGAAGACCTGTTCCAATTTCCCAATTCCCAATTATTCCCCTGTCATTGTTCTGTCAATGCCAAAAGCGCCCGGCGGGTCATCCGCCGGGCGCTTTTGGTGTATAGGGGAATAAACCTCTCAGTCTCGCTTCGCTCGCCAGCTCCCCTACCGAGGGGAGCCTCTGGCGAAACCGTTTACTTCGAGGGGACTGCCAAAGCCTCCCCTATTAGGGGAGGTGGCACGCCGCAGGCGTGACGGAGAGGTTATTATGATGCAGCTTTCTCTGCCGCCTCCACCACATGGCTCACGAGCACGGAAGTCGTCACGGTGCCGACGCCGCCGGGGACGGGGGTGATGGCCTCCACCACCGGCTCTGCCTCGCCAAAGCGGACGTCACCGCAGAGTTTGCCTTCCTCGTTGACATGGATGCCCACATCCACGACGACCTGACCGGCCCGCAGATGCTCTGCGCCGATGAAGCCCATCCTGCCCATGGCCACCACCACAACATCGGCCTCGCGGCAGACATCGGGCAGGCTCTGGGTGCGGGAGTTGCAGAGGGTGACGGTGGCGTTTTCCCGGTCCAGCATCATGGCTGCGGGCTTGCCCACCACGAGGCTGCGGCCCACGACGACGGCCCGCCTGCCGGAGAGGGGAATGTTGTAGAATTTCAGGATCTCAAGACAGGCCTGCGCCGTGCAGGGCGGGTAGCCGACGGCAGTGTTGGTGAAGACGCCGGCCAGCGAGCCGTCGGTGATGCCGTCAATGTCCTTTTCGGGCGAGAGTGCGGCGCGGATGGTCCTGTCATCAAACTGTTTGGGCAGGGGGCGGAAGAGCAGACAGCCGTGGATGGCGGCGTCTGCGTTGATGCCGGCAATGACGCGCAGCAGCTCCTCCTGCGCAGCGTCGGCGGGCAGAAGGAACTGCTTCACCTCGACGCCCACCTTCGCACAGCGGGCCATGACGCCTTTCTCGTAGGAGAGGTCATCGGGGCGCGCACCCACCCGGACGACGGCCAGCATGGGGACAACGCCCTTTTCCCGCAGTGCGGCACAGCGGGCGGCATTTGCTTCGTTCATGGCGGCCACGACGGGCGCACCCTTCAAAATGGTAGACATATACGTTCCCTTTCTCTGTATCAGGCCCGCAGGCGGCTTGCCACGGACTGGTAGACCACGTCGGCCAGCGGCAGATATTCCGCCAGCATCCGGGCCGCGTTTTCGTCCAGCGCGGCGGCATGGGCGCGGTCCGTCATGAGCTTTGTGTTGATGGCGACATTCAGCGCCGACGCCTGAAGTGCGGCCTTGCAGAACAGCGCCGCACAGCCTGCGTCTGAGACAGCCAGCACACTGCCCTTTTCGGCGTAATCGGCCGCAAGGCGGATGCCCTCACAGCAGGCGTCCATGATGTCCAGCGGCACGGCGCAGGCCCTGTCCAGCGCCTCGGCCAGCACAGCGGCCTTGCGGGCCTGCTGTTCGGGCGTCTCCCTGGGCAGGCCGTAGGCCGCCGCCAGAGGCGTGAATGCGTCGGCGTCCGCCTGCACGAGGGCTTCCAGCCGTTTGCGCAGGGCTTCAGCACGGGCATTCAGCACCAGGATCTCTTCTTCCACAGCGGCGTATTTCTTTTTGCCGGTGGTGAGATTCCCCACCATATTGCCCAGCGCCACGCCTGCCGCGCCCACGAGGGCCGCTGCGCCGCCGCCGCCCGGGGCGGGGGCTTTGCTGGCAAGCCGGCTCAGAAAGTCCTCACAGCTCAGTTGTGTCAGATCCAAAGTAAAGTCCTCCCTCTGTCACGAATCCGTCCAGTTTTTCGTCATAGGCGTCCACTGCCGCTTTATCCACCCGCTGGGCCTCAAAGGCCACGCCGATTTTCACAGCCCGGGTGCAGCGGGGAAGGTAGCGGTCATAATAGCCTTTCCCCATCCCCACCCGGCGGCAGGCGGTGTCAAAAGCCGTGCAGGGGACCAGCACGAGGTCGAGCTGGTCTGGCCGTAAAACCTCCGACCGGCTCAGAATGGGCGTGCGGATGCCGTGGAGACCCACTTCCCAGCCGTCCGGCCCCGGTACGGCGGCTGTCAGCGAGAAGCCCTCGCCGCAGACGGGGTAGGCCAGCGTTTTGCCCTGCCGGGCCGCTTCCACAGCCAGCGCCGAGAGGTCGGCTTCGCCGCCGAAGGCCGCGTAGAGCAGGATGTTTTCTGCCCTTTTGAAGCAGTCCAGAGCCATGATGCGGGCGCAGAGAGCGGCGTTGGAACGGGTGCGCTCAGTGTCCGACAACGCCCGGCGGGCCGCAATGCCCGCTTTGCGCTGTGCGGCTTTTTGCTCCGTGATGGTCATGGCAATGGGCTCCTTTCTGCACCCGGTGGGCAAATCTGCACAAAAACCGGGACGGATTTTTGTTATAATAATAAGCGCTGGGCGCAGAAAAAGCAAGGCTTTGGCAGGATGGGTGAAATATCTTCATCCAAACGAAAAGAAACGAATCAAACTGTATCGGTTTGTGCGAAATGCTGTTGAAGAAATCCACGATGTCTGGTATCATGGAAACAGGCGGGGCCGGAATGAGCGGACGCCCGTGCAAACTGATTTTTGCATCAGAGAGAGGGGTAAATCGTATGTACAACGATATGATGGATACCATTGGCCTCGTGGAAAAGGCCGACCCGGAGCTGGCTGCGGCCATGGACCGTGAGCTGACCCGCCAGCGGGAAAATATCGAGCTCATCGCCAGCGAGAACATCGTCTCGCCCGCCGTCATGGCCGCCATGGGCAGCATCCTCACCAACAAG